>WNFC01007052.1_pt1 | contig 17569 bp, 14 predicted proteins | sample 5400541 | NCBI WGS metagenome assembly WNFC01 (sample SAMN13153342, study PRJNA577476) | soil metagenome | isolation source: 120 cm saprolite under Douglas fir tree site 2 hole 2 replicate 1 | place: USA:California | collected 2015-04-18
AGTCAAATCGACGCTGCCGAAATACCTGCGAAAGGGAATTAAAAGCAGCATCTCGGCGAGAAAACAGAAACGCAAGGAGGGATTAAACAAAGCTGGGAAAAGGAGTGGCAGTCGTCAATCAGATACAAGAGATTCCCGGCAAAAGACATCTCAGTACCATCATCCAAAAAGTACATAGAACTGACGAGCGAACACAGGTTAACGCGGCCAATGACCAACTTGATATTCCAACTTAGAACGGGGCATGCGCCCCTAAACGAGTACTTACACAGGTTCAGAAAAGTAGAAAGCGCCCGATGCCCAGCATGCGGTGAGGCAAGAGAAACTGTCGAGCACTACTGCTGCGCTTCCCCAAATACGCGCACGAGCGCTGGCTACTCTTAAAGCACACGCAAGACGGAAACGCGAACCTAACGGACATACTAGCAAACCCGAAGATCATACTCCCACTCGCCAACTATGTGGAAGCAACGGGAAGGCTGGAAGTCAAAAACCCTGCAAAGGGAGCAACAAGCGGAGTAAACGCAACCGAAAGGAGCACAATGTATATATGCAAATAAACACGCAAGTAAATACGCAGAGCCAGTACAATACGAAAACGCTCCAAGAAGTGCTGAAGAAGTCAGGGAGGAGAGAAGGCGAGCGAGTGGGGAAGAGGAGAAAGGCGGCGGGAGAGGATGACGTGGGCAGAAGGACCGACTTGGAGGGAAGGACGGAGACAAGGCAAGGCAGAGCACGCACACGCGGGAACACGCGCTGGCGCGATGAGACAAGAACAAGCACGCACCCCACCACAACTCACGAACCAAGGGCCCACTGGCAAGTGCATCACGCCATCGTGCTGCCAACACTCCAACACATTCGCTCTACCCCATGAGCACCGATAAGACTCACAACGCCGGCCGTAAGGCTGGAGGAGCGGTCGATGGAGGGGTAATTGTTAGATGACAGGGAGGGACTGGCGACAAAACAAAACAAGCCGCGGCCGCCGTTCCGAGTCTGTTGGGCCGTTGATGACAAAGACGGACTTTTTCGCGACACCCACAAAACAGCCTGCGTGCGCGGGCACGACTTCTCATGGTTTCCGCCCTCGACGTGGCGGTGCGCCACTCACGCCTCACCCATGCGCAGGCTCGGCCAACCTCGCGTTGGCACGCGTCCCAGCCCCAGCACGGGGTGCCCGTACGCGACGACAAGAATGGTGCGTCGTCGGCCGGCAACCCCACCCCACTCACACTAGGTACTTAGGGGCCTCATCGTCCCAATCGCGCAGCCTAAAGCTTCGAATGCAGACCCAACACTTCATGACGGGCATCGTTCCTGTTGTCTGAGGAGCTAAGCGATCCGTCGAAAGGCATTGTTGCCCCGTGGACCAAAAACTGGCAGAGATAATAAGCCGGCGTTCCCGACGAAGATAGGTTAGAACACGGGATTCGAGTTACGTTTTGAGGTGTGCTTGGAGGCTGACCATAACCTCAAACTACTATAGCGTTATCACGATTGCTTTTCCTGCCCATCCTTGGTAATGACCGAATTTGTTATCATAGGAATGAACGGCTGGAGGACGGCTCGTACCTAGGTCCCATCCGTCAGAGCACCTCACATCGCCGGTGCTTCTCGACACCCCTGATCTAGAGGTAAGGTTTCAGTTACCGTACGCCCCGGCCTGGGCCACCGTCGCCAATGCAGGGCCATCCAGCTGTCATGACTGTGACTTGGCGTCCTTTCCTCAATCCCGTTCCTCGTTCGTACTCGTCTCGCCTCTCCCTATATTCTATCCCGTTACCCTGACATTGGCCATCCAGAGAATTCCGGCGTCCCCACCAGCCCGTTCTTCTCGTTCTGGGAGGCTAGTGGTGGATGTGTCCTCGGTGCGCCCAGTTGGGCGGCCAAGTTGGCAAGTTCACGGGGTTCATAGTGCGGCGCGTGGGAGGCAGAAAACGTTGTATACCGCAAGGATGCGGAGAAGGTACTCGTGCGTGAACAATAATAAAGTGATGTTGGAAGAGCGTACATCGATAAGGTTAGACGAGGAGGTTATCGCAGGAGGATTGAGCGCAAAGAGCCTAATCAGGATGAAAGAAACCAAAGCAGGTATTCGTATTCCTCTGGGTCTCTCACTGTGTATGCTACTATTTCGTCAGATGGTATTGACGAACGTCTTATTGGGCTGATGACGTACCCTCTACGAGCAGATATCCGATGGTTTAATGTGCAAGCTTCGCCTAGATGTAATGATTCCAAGCCAAGCGATCATTCACCCACTTATGCCCCTTCGTCATCGCGATTCGATGCTGAATCCCGAATAACATTACGGTGTGTACGTGCGTGGGGTCGTTACTTTGCTATTACTGATGCTCAGAGAAGAGGAATCGAGCGCAAGTACATTCTGGTCCCGCTCCCTGCCTGGCTGGATGTCCGTCCTGGGTACTACCTTGAATGCCGTCAGCACCCGCCCAACGTCACTCAGAATTCGAATATCGAGCTAGTAGAAGAAGCCAAAGTCGCCTGTTGTTGAAGTACGATTGCGCAAGCTAGTCTTTGGGGGCGATGAAAGGCAATTAGTAACTTGCTCGTCGATCCAACGCGCCACCACCGAAATCGGAGAACCCTTGCTTCTTCGATTCGGACGACGAGACTGAGACACGATCTTCATTCATCGAATGATCCGGAGTCGGTAAGCGATGATAACATTCCCAGGACCTAAGTGTGCTGTAGCATGACGTTCGCCTTTAGTGGCGGGTCACAGAAGAGCTAAATGGACCTTGTTAAATACTACTAGGACATACATGATAGCCGTGGGCCTCGCAGATCGTATGGTAGGAATTATGCCATGTAATATGAAAATGAAGTGGGACATATGGTACAAGAGGTATCGGATAGTAGAAGTCGGACGATGAGAGGTAGTAATCATTACTTGGCCGTAGCGTCACCGGCTTGTGTCAGCTTTCAGAGCGTCGTCAATGTCACTCAGAGCGTCACTGGCCTTGGCCGTAATGTCACGCACAGCGTCACCGGCCTTAGCCTTGGTTTCGCTTAGAGCGTCGCTGGCCGTAGCCTTAGCGTCACTGAGAGCGGCGCTGGCCTCGGCCTTAGTGTCACGCACAGCGTCACTGGCCTTAGCCTTGGTGTCACTAATAGCGTCGTTGGCCTCGGCCTTAATGCCCTTGATAGCGTCACTGGCCGTAGCCTTAGTGTCAGTGAGAGCGGCGCTGGCCTCGGCCTTGATATCAGTGAGAGCGTCACTGGCCGTAGTTTTAATGTCACTGAGAGCGTCACTGGCCGTGGCCTTAGTGTCACTCAGAGCGGCGCTGGCCTCGGCTTTAATGTCACCGACAGCGTCACTGGCCGTAGCCTTAGTGTCACTGAGAGCGGCGCTGGCCTCCGCCTTAATGTCACCGACAGCGTCACTGGCCGTAGCCTTAGTGTCACTGAGAGCGGCGCTGGCCTCCGCCTTAATGTCACCGATAGCATCACTGGCCGTAGCTTTAGTGTCACTGAGAGCGGCGCTGGCCTCCGCCTTAATGTCACCGATAGCGTCACTGGCCGTAGCTTTAGTGTCACTGAGAGCGGTACTGGCCTCGGCCTTAATGTCACTGAGAGCGCCACTGGCTGTAGCCTTGGTGTCCCTCAGAGCATCGCTGGCCTCAGCCTTGATGTCACTCAGAGCGTCACTGGCCTCAGCCTTAATGTCACTCAAGGCGTCACTGGCCTCAGCCTTAGCGTCACTGAGAGCGTCACTGGCCTTGGCCTTAGTGTCACGCAGAGTGTCACTGACCTTAGCCTTAGCGTCACCGGCCTTAGTACGCAGGTTGGCCATAGCGACACTGGCCTTACTTGCAGCCTTCGTACTCAGGCTGGCCATTGCATCACCGGCCTTACTTGCAGCCTTCGTACTCAGGTTGGCCATTGCATCACCGGCCTTACTTGCAGCCTTCGTACTCAGGTTGGCCATTGCATCACCGGCCTTACTTGCAGCCTTAGTACCCAGGTTGGCCATGGCGTCACCGGCCTTAGAGTCACTCAGGCTGGCCATGGCGTCGCCGGCCTTAGTACGCAGGCTGGTCATGGCGTCACTGGCCTTCGTACCCAGGCTGGCCATGGCTTCACTAGCCTTCATGCGACTCGCCCTGGTGCGACTCGACATGGCGTCACTGCCGGTGTCACTGGCGGCCTTGATTTCATAGTCTTGGACCTGCTCTTCACACCAGTCCCAAACTTTCATCGCGAGGTCTTCGTTAAGCGCCTTCCTATGTGGTAGCGTGAGGCGCGCCCAAGCGGTGAGATACTTAGAGAGGTTTTACACGTGTGGTAAGTCGGTATTCCAGAGGCATATTCGGAAACTGGACGGGGCACGTACCTTGCCATTGAGTCGGCCTGCGGCAGGATCGGTCCCGGCGTACAGGGAGGTGATCGCACGGAGAGACGCATTAGAAAGATCGGACAGACGTCCTTCTGCGGCGTCGATGTCCTCAATACGAACTTCTGGACGTTGCTCAACATTACGAAGAAGGGGCCGGGTAGCACGGTCCTCCATGTCACGAGCATCCTCTGCGAGCTTGTCCAAATCTCCACCTTCGACGATGAAACAGATAAGCGCCACCACCATCTGCTTGATGCGGGTGAAAATTGAGCCTGCGACACCCGCAAAATCGGCGTTGATGGCTCCTGGGAACAGGGAGATAGATACGATCCCGTCGTCTCCGTATCGTCGTGCGAGTTCATTCGAGAACAAAATATTTCCCTTTGGATGATTAAAACTTCGTTCAATCTGCATAGGAAACATAGACTAACCAATCTGCTCTGAGCATTAAGCTGGGCCATGCCAACCCTCCTGCGGGCTTCATATCCTTCATCTCCTGTCTTGATCGTTGTCCATCGAATGCCCCCTGACGCCCCCATATGGTGGACGATTGAGCTTACGTGGATGACACGCACAGTCCCGGGGGGTGACGCCTTTGCGGTGGCCGTGAGGACGGGAAGGAGCAGCTTGGTGAGGTAAAAGTGACCTGTACGTGCGTGTGTGAGGAGGCGGTGCCGGATTGTGGATTTTTAGTTATTTCGTACCTAATACGTTCGTTCCGAATTGTATGTCGTATCCTTGGGCCGTATCTCTCTCGGTGGATGCGTACGAGATGCCGCTGCGTCCGATTAGTGACGCACTTTTTCTCGCGAAAGCACACGAGGAAAGGCCTACGCGTTGTTGTAAAGGGTATGAAGTTCGGTTTCCTTTTCCATGAACTCCTCGGCAGCCGTCTTGACGGAGTCGAGGTCCGCTAGGTCGAGCTTCAGATAGAAAACGGCCTGGTTATCTGTAGCTGCCTTGAGGTCATCGATTGATGGTTGTGCCTTCTCTGCCGACCGGGCAGCGATATATACTGTGGCACCTTTTGAGAGCAACACCTTCGAAAGGCCCAAATCAGTGAGAATCGCATCATCGAAGAGGGGAGAACCTCACTCGCGCGGTCTCCCTCCCTATACCACGATTGCCACCAGTGATTATAGCAACCTTCCCTTTCTGATCAGGAACATTGTCCACCGTCCAGGTCGTCTTTGGGGGAACGAGTTGGCTGATGACCCCGATGCGCCTTGGCATGGCTCAGACTTTCGCAGGTGGTGGTGAGGTGTGGGGGAAAGCGGAGAGCGGAGGGTGAAGATGAGCTTATGTGCCAAAGGGCTCGGAGCATTAGTTAAGTTACCCGGGGTATGATATCCTCAGGAAGCGCCCTGGACACATGTGGCAGGGGCCGGTGTTGAGTATTTCATTTATCGATACCCGCCACGCCGGCAAGGGTCATTCCCCATAACCGTGCAGAATAAATCACAGCAACAAGCTGCATCACAGCTCCAGCGAGTATTGACTGTGTCCGCGAGTCAAGGCTTGACAAGGCGGTACATTGAAGTCGGACAAGCCAAACGCAAAAGTGGCGGCCGCCGGGACACAGACAAGGCGTTGCTGACAGAGGGCGACATTAGGTTACGGAAAAATGGGCGGAGCTACACTGGCAGTCTGACAGGAGGTTTGCGCCGGTAACGCGCCTCGTTCTTCTGATGCATTCCATATTGAGCCTTACATTCAGGGCACGAGAACCGAGCGCGAACCGGCCAAGCACTTGAAAGCTCAGCGAGGAAATTATTATAATCCAAATTCGTCGATCAACCCCGTTCTGTCGACTTCCATTCGGCTGCCGATGTCAAAGACCGGCTTCTAGCCTCATCGCCGTCCAATTTGGACAGTCGGATCACCTACAAGCTTTCGGCTGCGTTTCGGCTGCGTCTATCTTTTAGTAAGTATTTATTGTTTGGATTTCTCCAAGGGGTTAACACATCCACCAGATATTGTAACTGGTGCTGGGTGGACAAAGCGCTCGTAGGGAAGATGTTTCCCCGCTGCAGGAACTGTCAACAGGATTACAATATGTCTAATGTGTCTGAGAGTATGAACGTAATCTCACAACCACCACTCCAGCAGGGTAAGGGTAATTCAGCTGCTTCCCCTTTCTGTCGCCTCCCACTGGTAATGATCGGTTGTCCCAACGCGCATGAACGACTTGAAACCGGTTCAAGCCGAGCGCTATCCTGGCGCCTCTTCTCGGCTTCTTGCGTGTAGAGCCTGGCTGAAGGCTATGGGCCGCGATCATCGTCTAGAACTCGCCGTTAATAACATAAAGGACGCGGATCCGAGCTTGAAGAATTAGACAGGATTAGGGGTTTTTGCATCGCATGACCATGTAGCAATCGACCAGAGAGATGAAGGGGCTTCGAGCTCATGTTTTGCGTCTTGTGGGGTACGGTACAACGCTCGGTAAGAGAGGGTGGATGTCCAGGCGAAAAGTGACCCTTGTTCATTTGTGCGTACATGTCGTCCCGATAGAAAACATCACAAGTACTGTCAACTTGTAGTCAAGCCAATCGGCACGGCACAGACCACGTCCCCCGGCGACGGCAGAATAGTCCACAGTCCTTCCAATCTAGAGAGTATTAGTATCGATTACGATTGGGTTTCCGGGGAAAGGCTCGCCGAGCTGGAGTCGTCCGAAGCCGGAAGTCAAAATTAAGTCCCGATATGGAAGCTTCAGAGAACTGGGAAACACGCATATCCCACGCCTTGCTGTTCTGCTGTTCTATTCAGTGTCCAAAACGCCGATAACCTGTAGGCAGCACACTCTGCAAGGGGAGATATAGGACGGTTCGTTCGGGCGTGCGTGCGTGTAACCGAACCTTCAGTCCGGTCTATGAAGATCGAAGATCGAGACCAGCAGCCACCAGCGATACAAATCGGAAAGATCCTCGACTGGAAAATGGGAAAAAGGTGCCGCAGAACTGATTCCGGAATATATGCCGTCATGAATATAAAGGAGTTGTGACAGTATCAAAAAATGTGCTCACACGTGGTGTCAGCTTCAAAGGGCTAGTAATTGCTGCCATCTCCTTGACCCGGACACATTCGTACTCGACCCAGTCATGGCTAGATTAACGAGGAAATTGGTACGGGACTGGATATCTCGAACACCAACGGCCTTGACGTGTGGAAAGTAGATGATGACGGAATCGGATCCGGGTTCAAGATACGTGGCTGCGCGACTCGAGATTGTCGCATCGGCGATTGAAGGGGTTTGGGGCCAAATACAGAGGGCGTATTTGGGGGGGTTAGACGTATTGGGTAGGGACCCACGCCTCCTATGCACAGGCATCGGTCACAGGAATGGAAAACTAAGGGGAGGCCATCCAAATATCGATGTGATGGAAGCAGAAGGGAGGATCGAGGATTCCTTGATGTTGTTCACATCAACCGTTTCATGTTCGACTGACTCGGGCCGAGACGAGCACGTGATTGCAGAAAATAAATGAATTTGCCCACCAGTTTGCCCCCGTGACGTTGGCCAATGGGCACGCTGGTATACAGACGGCGGCGGATAATGTACAGTATACGATGGTAGCAGATGAAAACAGGAACCAGGGTGTACGGTATACAGTACAACAGTCAAGGGCGGAATAGTCATACTACAGTGAGTAGGAAGGGAGTCATATCACAGTCAGTCAGATGTTTTTGACCTGATCTTTCTACCATTCCCACAACTTCTCGGCATCGGGGTTGAGAGTCAGCTTATGAGGAAGCATAACACATGCCCAGGCAGTGAGATACTAGAAAATGTTCTCTCCAAGTTAGCCGACACGCTACGGCAGTGTTCGTGGCAGGTAACTTACCTTCCCACTAAGCTCGCCCGCAGCCTGAGCGGGGGCCGTGCCGGCATACAAAGTAATTGCACCGCGGGAGGTTGAGCTATCGATCGGTGGAGAGGAAGGTGTCTCCGTCTCCCCCGTCGCATTAGCCAGGGCACCAGCATGGGTATGCTCCGTGAGATTGGATATGGCCCGACACTCGTTCCTGAAAAAACTCATGTCTCCGCAGGAGGTTACGAAAACGAGTATATATTTGAAGACCCGTACGACGCGCTGTACGAGTGAGCCTGCTTGACCCGAGACATCTGTTCCCGGATGGAGGGAGATGGACACGATGGCTTCAAGTTCGTCGCCGTATCTTCGGGCGAGTTCATTTAAAAAGAGGATAATACCCTTCGGCAGAATTTGGTGAAATAAAAGTGACCTGTAAGAGCAGGTCTGAGGTCGTGGTCTCTTGTGGAATTTACCTCGTTTCGTACCTAGAACGTTGGTTCCGAACTGCAGGTCGTAACCTTGGGTCGTGACCTTATCGACTGGCGTGTACACCACGCCGCTGGGTCATGTTAGACACGTGTTTCGCAAGGAGAACGCGCACGAGGCCTACACATTATTATAAAGCGTATAAAGCTCCGACTCTTTGCGTATGAATTCTTCAGCGGTAGTCTTGACGGAGGGGAGGTACGCCAGGTCGAGCTTCAGGAAGAAAATGGAGTCGTTTCCTGTGGCCTGTTTGAGCTCATCGACTGCGCTTCGTGCTCTATCATCTGAGCGAGTGGCGATGTACACTTTAGCGCTCTTTGAGAGTACCACCTAGTAATGCTCGCAATCAGTGTGGGCCTGAAATGGTGCGAGAACAAGGCATCATAGTCACTCATGCTGTCTCTTTCTCCATGCCACGATTGCCGCCAGTGACTATCACAACCTTCCCCGTCTGGTCGGGCATCTCATCGATAGTCCAACTTGATTCAGGAGGAACCAGTTGGCTGATAATCTAAGCTCGTTTCTCAGACATGGCTCAGGAGTATAGTAGTGAAGATAGCAGCGAGGACAAGAGCTGGTGGGGAAAGAGCTGAAATGACGCAACAACTACAGCGATATTTAGTTTGAAGCTGGGATATGATATAACACTTTACGTACTAGAAGTCAAGAGGGCCAGAAGAACATGCACATGTATAGAGGTGATAAATATGCGTTCATTAAATTCGCTATCCTAGCGATCGCACAGGACATCCCTTGATTGGGCAGAATATTTTGTAGCCCTGCGCTGCAACTCGTAGCCTTAGAGAGTAGTGATTTGAGCTGGCGACAACTCGGGCTGTAGTCACCCAAGACCAAGAAACCACAAGCTGAGACGAGCGACACACCCCAAGAAGAGAAAGCGATTTTCGAGCACGGTGGAGCTACGGTGGGTTTAGTATTTACACCAGTTCAGTTTCAACATCTTAGTCACAACATCATCACATCAAGTCAGATGACCACCCTCCTACTGTGGTAAGCTTGGCCTATTTAAACTCCGCTACTACGAATTCCGGATTTCCGAAGATCCAGATCCAGGCGACCAGTCCTGATTAGGCACAAGCAAGGCGGGGGCAGGCCGGTGTTTGCTGCTTGTACCGCTTGTACCGGTGATTCAACGTTGTTTCCAGTTCGGTCAAGGGGCACGTAGGCGTGATGTAGTGGTAGTAAGGCGAGGTGAACAGCCGCACGATGCGAATGTGACAACTTGAAGAGTGTGATGTGCTGGTAATACCCAGGCCGCATGTTCGACTACGGATCACGCCGGAAAAAGTGGACAAAAACTCTGTTGCGCAACCCCGTTTATGAGTGATCAATCGACTTCCCACTTTGCGGCGTCGTCCATGACAGCTGAGCCCGCTGAACACTACTGTATTTCTGCCGACTAGCAGACCATCGGCAGACTCGGCATCGTGCATTGACATTTCATCAATAAGACCCTTGATGTGACATAACTTCACATAAGAAGGGTCCGTCCCTGGCATTTCCATCTCTTCTTTCTATCAAATGCAAACAGATCTCTAGCGGTCCTATTTCGATCCACACTTTCTCATAAAGCTTCTGTGCTCTGCCAGCAGAATAGGATCAAATTGAGGGTAACGGGTTAACCGTGGTGTATGCACTGCACTGCTACTGGTAGTATCGCCTCCTTGATCGTCCGTGTTCCCGCCTTTCAGGTTATCGCTATCCATTTCCATTTGATGAAACTATAATAAGTCCGCACCCAAGCTGGCGCGTCACAATGTTTGCCTCGTAGAGGGCGCTGCGACTCGGAGTTCACAGTGCATAGCTTGTGGCCCTTGGCTCCCATCTACCAACCCCGGGCCACCCATCGTACTTCTTGGTCCTACAGTAGACTGTATGGACCTCGCTTGCACTCGCACAAGGTAACTGCATCAATATTTCAACACAAGTCATTCTTCATGCTGATTTTTGACCATCGGAGTTAATGTATGAAGCCTAACGTCACGCCTCTCATCTAACAAACGTACCAGCCATCAAACAACTCCTCCCCATTCCAACGGGGTCTGCACATATCAACTTCAATTATTCCCGGATGTATCCCGGGGAAGGAGGCACCCATGTCAATCCATGTCTGGGGCTGATTCCGGCATGAGCGACTCTACCCATTCGATAGTCCATTATGATGACCCTGATCAACCATTGGGCTTGAAGCAGCTCTGCTTCTCAATCTTACGCACACGGCCCGGCCTCGTGGGGGGTTGCATGGATCGCAACCGTTGCGTAAGAGTTGGACTCAGAAGCAAGAGTAAGGGCGAAAGGGTGCAGTGGGCACTGGTGTTGGCATCGCTGGGCAGTCACTGGCAAGTTGTCGAGGGTGCCGCGTCGAACGAACGAACCCGACAAACCCCTTGTCTTCTGCTAGAGCTCCTGCTCGAGCAACAGGGAAGGCGCACCCATCGGCACTGCCGCCTGCATAGCCTAGTATGTGGGGCGAACGGCCGACCTCCTCACCCAAGTAATCAAACCAATCGAACAGAACCCAATGCCTCAACCAGGGATGCCGCGCTTCGCTAGCGACAACCCTTCCATCCCAGTGCCTCGAACGTAACTCACAGGATCACTGGCAGTCTGCCCACATCCCTGAATTCTCTCAAGCCATCGAGAACACCCTAAACATGTACAACCAAGTTGAACCAACTTAAGGAAACCATACGCCGGGTCCTGCCTGCCAAAGTCCTCAAATCTCTACTACACCAAGGTCGCCTCAGCCGCTGGCCCCATGATGAGTGAGCAAGACCCGGGTTTTCCCTACGACCACCTACCAAAGAATATGTTCGCACATTCGCATGCGCAGACGCCATCTCCCTCTGGCGTGTCTGCCGGAGGGAAGCACCGAGACAACAACTGGCCTACCTGGCCCTCTCAAGACCACCCAGATGGGAAAATCCCCCATTTATTTAAGACTTGGCAACACAATCTAGACTCGTCTTGTCCGCCGGTATTCGCCTTTTGACCATGCATGCGTTTACAGGAGAGTACACCACACGCCAGTCCAGAAGCGGCCAATTCACCACGTATTCTTACATAGCATAGATTGGCTATACCTATAGCCATGCGCATCTTTGTACATACATACGTGCTGTGTGTGATAAATACGTTGAAAAAGAAAAGAGAAAATGCTCCCTTCCCTTTCCTGTATAGGGCGTATAGTGAAGGTACGCAGGCGGTGTGAGCGAGCTGTGCAGGAGACAGGACACACGCTACCGTGCTCACCATCGGCGTGGAAACTTGCGTGGTCCCCGGAAGACAACGGCATCCATCAGTGGGGGTCCTCAAGCGCAGCAAGTCGTTCCACAAGGTCGTCCATAACATCTCTCTGGGGCTGACCCTGACCCAGACCAGCGGCGACAACAGGAGAGGCAGCGTCGCCCGTCGCCTCCTCCTGCATCAGCTCCTGCTGATCCAGCGCGGCGCCAGTCTTCACAGGGACGAGCGGCGCGCTGCGCGGCTCAAACCCCGGCGCAATCCGGCGCAGCGCCTCGCGCTTCCGGCGCTGTTTCTCATCTTCCCGCGCGTGGAGGTAGGCCTCGCGGCGGGCGGCGTGCGCCGCGATCGTTGCGCGGCGCTTGGACTCTACGGCGAGGACGTGGGGCTCGAGCGTGAAGGGGTAGACGAACTGGGGGGGTGTGGGAACGGGGAGCGATCGGAGCTCGGCGGTTATGCGAATGGGCTCCCGGTTGGAGCGGCGGGCGAGATGATGTCGGGTGAACTTACATACGCGTTTACGCTCTCTGGGAGGGGGTGGATGTCCGGTGGAAGTTCTACCTGGAAAGATGATACATCGGCAAGAGAACGAGGGTGACGAATTCGAGTGGTCTGATCATGGGGGTTGGCCTTTTACTTACTGGTCGAGGTACACGAAGGCTAGGTGACTGGATCAGGGGTACGCGAGACGCTGCGGCATAATGGGACTTTGCTGTATTCGGCTGGAGATTAACAAAGCGGAACGTCGGACAGGTTTTAGAGCGTACATTGGTCGTGAGACATCGATATGTATCGATGCTGGTGATCTCAAGCTGGAGGGTCGGAATGACAGGCTGTCACGTGACCACTCCACACAAGGAACAAAGCCTAGGGTCAACAGCAACAGGAACAAGGGTGTAACAACAGTTTTTTTTTCCGTCCATTTGCGTGCCTTGGGTACAAAACCCTACAGGTACATAGTATGCCGTACAGGGTAACAATAGGTTCAGACACCTAAACATCCTTGAGTCCCTTGACTTGTTCTTCACACCACTCCCACAGTTTCTTCTCCAGCTCAGGATCGAGTGCCGTCTTATTCGGAAGCGTGACCCGTGCCCAAGCAGTGAGATACTATTAAGAAACCGTTTTTAGACGAAAGTCGGTACGCCGTCGGCAATTATAGAAGACAGGGATACCCACCTTGCCATTGAGCTCGCCGGCTGCAGGGGCAGTGCCAGCATATAAGGGGGTGATCGCCCCGTGTGAAACCGAATATGTGATCAGCCGTCCAACACGCTGTATGAGTGAAACCGCATGACGACCGAGATCCGTGTTGATGGCTCCTGGGTGCAACGAGATGGACACTAGGCCTTCACCGCCGTATCGCCGAGCAAGTTCGTTCGAGAACAGGATGTTGCCCTACAGAAGAGCCGATTGAATAAACTAAAGAGCGGTATGAGCCGAGGTGACGTGGTCTTTACCAACTTGCTCTGGCCGTATAACCTGGCGGTACCAAGTTTCTTCCGCGCGGCGAGCGAATCATTTCCGGGGGCTAGCGTAGCCCACCGGATACCCTCGGGTGCCCCCAAATAGTGGGCAATAGAGCTCACATTGACAACTCGTACAGTTCCAGGAGGTGACTTCTTTGCGGTTGCCGTGAGAACGGGGAGGAGTAACTTGGTGAAATAAAAGTGACCTGCAGGGTGCCTTGTTTCAGGACGTGATGTGCAATTAATATGTGAAGGTAACCTCGATTCATACCTAAAACGTTGGTTCCAAACTGCATGTCGAACCCCTGGCTTGTAACCTTATCAATCGGTGTGGACATGACACCACTATGCCGTATGAGAAGGGTGCTCCGCGGAAAGAACGCCCAGGGGGCTTACCCGTTGTTGTAGAGCGTATGAAGCTCGGACTCCTTGCCATTAAACTCTTCGGCCGCAACCTTGATGGAAACAAAGTCCGCCAAGTCGAGCTTGAGAAAGAAAACGGTATCTTTTCCAGTCTCCCGCTTGAGCTCCTCGATGGCCTTTTCCGACTTCTCTTGTGAGCGCGTCGCGATATACACTTTGGCGCCCTTGGAGAGCAACACCTATTGTACGTCCCATAGTGAGCAAAAGACTACGACGTGGTGGGGACAAAGGACTCACCCGTGCTGTTTCTCTCCCAATACCGCCATTACCGCCAGTGACAATCACGGTCTTCCCCGTCTGATCAGGAACATCAGCCGCAGTCCAGGTTGGCTTGGGAGGAAGGAGTTGGCTGAACGCCCCAATACGCGTCTCTGACATCACTCAGGATGTCGTAAGGGGTGAACAAGGCGGGGTCTTGCGGGGAGGGGAGAAAGGAAATGTGAGACAATAGAGGAAGGGCTTTTGTATGACGGTGGCTCGGGGATGTGATATTCCCTAGAAAGTAATTTAGCCCGGAGGAACGTGTCACATTCGTCGCATTAGGGATACTGTAGTAAGAGGGTAGTAAAGCCGGCAGTCATCAGTTTGCTGCCGCGGGAGTTGCAAAAAGCGATTTCCTACGGCCGTGGAAGAAGTGCAGTGAGCGAAGCTCCTTGAACAACAGCTTTCAGCAAGTGTTGATCGGGCAACAAACCAAAGACTCACTGAATGGGATCCGCATCCGATGCAAGGAAGCCAAGATGAACGAAGGGCTTCATGAATATAAACGTGGTAAGGTGGTCGAGATGAACCCTTCCGGGAACGGGGAACTACGGCGCCTGGACCAGGCACGGTCACGGTACAGTACAACGGCCTTGTACGGGGCCACGCCTGATCCACGAGCGTTCATTCCAGGTCGCCATTAGTTGGCCAGTGGGTTCGGAGGCACACCGTGATACGAAAAAAAACTCGTTGCGATGGCTGTCAATGTTCATTGACCCTAGTGTACGGCGGTGCTAACGGGGACCTGAATTGCGTCCCTGGCTGGCGGCCTCGGGGCGAAACACGGGCAAACAACGCGGTTTTGGCGTCCTGCGTGCAAGTCGCGTAGATAGCAGCGTGTCACACGATTCCTCGGCACGGCACTCGCGCCCTGCGGTTCTCATGACTCGCTCGGACAAGACTGAGAAAAGACATACTCTCACATGACTCTGAACATGTGAAGGAGTGCCTATAGAATGACGCATTAATGACGTCTGAGTCTCCGCATGCAGTTGGCACTCATCTATAACTGGGAAACGGTGGCGAGGTCGAGGCTTCTGCTGGTCCTTGATCTGCTTCTTATCTCGACGCTTCACTAAGTTCACTGCTCAGCCAGACCGGTCGTAGCCCTGGCGCAAAGTTACGGTTGAACTTCTGGACGATTCAAGGCCCCACACGACATTTACTTAAGTTCCGGTCCACGACATTGAGGGTCGAGCCGTACCCGTCGTCGTATCGTACAATTCCTACCGTGATAGTACAGTCGAACAGCGACTCCGGCCCGACCCGACACATCACTTCAAGTTATCATTTCTCCCTTCTCCCTTTGAAGACTCTTGCTGGCACTGTCGGACTCGGAAGAACGTTAGCTCATCTCGGAGGATAGACGAAGCTTTGGTGGAATCGGAAAGCTCGGACTTGCTAGGGCCGCAATTAACGCCTAGATGCTCGATGTGCTGGTGATCCAAGGGGCAAGTGGAGAGAACATGGTGTAGAATGGAATTGAAGTCCTAGGGGCCACCCGGGCCACCGAGATTGGCGTATTCCGGATCTCAAACTCCTGATTAGAAATCAACATGCCAAATCTGAAGTATGAGGAGGGCCACCTGAAGTTGGCAGGATTCACCACTCCTCACCCAATCACATACATGTCATCATTGGGTCGCATGGTTTCGTTTGGGGATGTCAGGCTCCAGCATCTCAAAGTGCGACCAAGTGCGACCAGGGAAGTTGAGACCTTAATGTGCCCCACTGTCTTGTGATTAACACCTCCTGTCCCAGGCAGGCTGTAGAAATGTAATGATTACGCGTTGCCCCCGCGATTGCATAGTTTGCGAACCCTTCAGCTTATGGAGCCGACGTTCGGTTCTCTTGCGCCATATGAAGACTGCCGTGTTGTCGGGGTTCACTATAGACCGAATCGTTATCCGACCTCTGTACTACTGTACTAGTAGCAACCCGCCGGTATGCTGTTATTGAGCCCTGTAAAGCGCACACCGTGTTTTGAAAAGTGAACATCAAGACTGTATCATTGAAACGTTGAAAAAATGACCGAGATCCGAGTCACTGCACATTACACAAGGGTACTGCTTCTGCTCCTTCCAGATTCTTGTCTGGGCACACCGACGAGACGCGCTCTCGCCAAGCCCAGCGCTAAAGCTTATCTCTTATCACTATCCGAGTCGGCCAGACCGGGCTGAGTGTCCTCTTCCGCCCTATTCACATTACATCACGCGCACCCCCGCCTGTGGGCCTGTGGCACGAGGACCTCACGCGCAGTCAGGGCATGGTAGTAGATTGTCTGTCGGTTTCGTGGCCGGATAAAGGTACTAGATACCTCGACTAGATTACGACCACATGGGATGTGTATCCGCCGGTACTGCATCACTTGCCGGACGAATGTTGGTCAGCAACAAGGTCGAGAAGGCGTTCACTCAGCTCATCATTATCAATCACGAAGACCGCGGGTGCATTTCACAAACCATGCGTAGTTAGACCGCGCGACTAATGTCCGCAGCCTGTTTCCCACCTGTTTTCATTAGAACGGCGGAACTTTAATGAACGTGGGGTCGTCGCTTAATGCGAGTGGCGAGTGGCACAAGATGTGAAGGACCACCCACACGTCCGTCGGGCCGTATCCCCCGGGCCGTTCGAATGGCCAAAATCCGTTCGTCCGATCAAAACTGTGAAGTGAGTGAGCCCCGCTCCCCTTGGGGCACAACATAAAATTAAACTCATAAAATGTCTGGTTCCTTCACCTACCCGTACCGCAGCGGGTCACCTGGTGGAGCGCGTGAGCCTCGAAGGAGCGATTTTGAAATCGGAGGCATACCGGGACCAGGCATGGCCAGGCGACCGCCCGCCCGCCTCCGCCGGAGTCTGGGACGTCGACCCCGAAATAAGCTTCCACTTCCGATAGCCTTCCGATCGGGGGAATCCTGTGCTCTCTCTGCGTGCTGCTCGACGTCCCTCTCGCGCATGGCTGCTCATGGCTGTCCCTTTGTTCGCCGCGGCGTGTTGGACTCGTGTATATAAAAGACGTTTTATAATATCCAATTCACAGGACGGCCTACTGCTGTTGGTTTCTTTGTCTTTTGTTTTGTGGCAAGAAAAAAACGCGTGTGGCTCGGATGGGATTAATGTTTGTTTTGTATTTTAGTCAGAAGCGCAGAAGCGCGGTGGGTGCTCCTAACCGCGTGTGTTCCATTACTGTAATTCACGCATCATCCCCCCCCATCCCCATTTCTCCCTTTCCCTATAAAAGTCCATCTCACGAATCCCTCCTCGAGTCAAAAAAACCCCTCAGGGCCCCTCTCCCCATCCAAGCTCCCCCCCTCTCTCCTCAAGCCGCAGTGCCTCACCCCGCCCCGTCGTACAAATATCCAATTATGGCCACTGTGGTGCAGCACGCGCCTCTTTCTCCCCCTACTTCGACGTCATCATCGTCACCCATTACGATGAATTCACGAAAATTCGCGCTCGCGCAGGTGCACAGTGATGTTTGTCTC
>WNFC01003322.1_pt1 | contig 17568 bp, 17 predicted proteins | sample 5400541 | NCBI WGS metagenome assembly WNFC01 (sample SAMN13153342, study PRJNA577476) | soil metagenome | isolation source: 120 cm saprolite under Douglas fir tree site 2 hole 2 replicate 1 | place: USA:California | collected 2015-04-18
TTCGGCTGTACGCGCTGCTCGATCCCCTGGCGCCGGCGTACCTGGTGCGCCGCCGTTCGGGCGACCTGGTCAGCGCGCTGCTGGGCGACGTCGAGCTGATCGAGCTGTTCTACGCCCACACCATCTCGCCGGTGTTCGTAGCCATCCTGGTGCCGGGCGGGGTGCTGATCGCGCTGGGCGTACTCGCGCCCGGACTGGCCATCGTCCTCGTGCCGTTTTTAGTGGCGGTCGCGCTGACCCCGCTCTTGGCCGCTCGGCAATCCGCCCAACTTGGCGCGGCGCTGCGCGAAGTGACCGGCGAGGTTAGCGCCCATGCGGTCGACAGTGTCCAGGGCCTGCGGACCATCGCCGCGTTCGACCACGGGCCGGGCCGCGCAGCTGAGGTGGCCGACCGCAGTCTGCAGCTGGGCGAGCTCAAACGCCAATTCTTGCGCTGGCAGGCGGTCCAGAACGCGGCCATCGAGGCATTGATGGGCCTGGGGGCACTGGCCGTCATGACCGCCGGTGCGCGGCTGGTCGCCGATGGTCAATTGGCGCGCACCGCACTACCGCTGGCCACACTATTGGCCGCTGCCTCGTTCCAGCCGGTGCTGACTATCGTCACCGTGGCCAAAGAGCTGACCCAAACGCTCGGCGCCGCGCGGCGCTTTTTCGCCGTGGAAGACGAGCCGGTACCAGTGCGCGATGGCCCAGGCACCGACGTGCCGCGCCAGCGCGCCGGCGTCCGCTTCGAAGACGTGACCTTTGCCTACGGCGGTGGTGAACGCGCGGCGCTACGCGGCGTCAGCTTTGAGGCGCCGGCGGGCCAGACGGTCGCTCTCGTCGGCCGCTCCGGCGCGGGCAAGACGACCTGCGCGCACCTGCTCCTCCGTTTCTGGGATCCGCAGCAGGGCCGGATCACGATCGACGGGCGCGATCTGCGCCAGCTACGTCTGGACGACCTGCGCGGCACGATCGCCCTGGTCGCCCAGGACACGTACCTGTTCAACACCACGCTGCGCGAGAACATCCGTCTGGGTCGGCCGACCGCGTCCGACGCCGAGGTGGTCGATGCGGCCCGCGCCGCCAACGTCGACGAGTTTGCCCAGGCGCTGCCGGACGGGTACGACACGACCGTCGGCGAACGCGGCCTGCAGCTCTCCGGTGGGCAACGCCAACGCGTGTCCATCGCCCGAGCGCTGCTGAAGGACGCGCCGATCCTCGTCCTCGACGAGGCGACCTCGCACCTCGATGCGGTCAGCGAAGCCGAGGTGCGCCAGGCGCTGGACCGCCTGAGCGCCGGGCGAACGACCGTCGTCATCGCCCATCGGCTCTCGACCATTCGCAGTGCCGACCACATCGTGGTCCTCGACGACGGCAGCGTGGTCGAACAAGGTCGCCACACGGATCTGGTCGCCCTGGACGGCCTGTACTCGCACCTGATCGCCAGCCAACTGCGCTCGAACGTGCCCGCGGCGGAGCGGCTCCCTCTACCTCTGGGAGGCCCACTTCGGGAGCCCCAGGAGGGCGGGGGGTGAGGGGTCCGTGACAGCCGATCAGCGAGCAGATGCCGCTGATTGATCTGGCTTATGGCCGGCATGGGCTGAGCGTTGAGCTCAGCGTGCCCGCCGACGTGATCGAGCCGCGCTTCGTCCCAGGTCTGACCGACGAAGCCAGCTCAATCCGCCGCGCTCTTCGTGAGCCGACGAGCGGTCCGCCCTTGCGCGACGTCGTACCGCGCGGCGCATCGGTTGGCATCTCCGTGTGCGACGTGACGCGCCCATTTCCTGCTCAGCGTGTATTGCCCGTCCTCATCGAAGAGCTGGAATTATTTGGCTCGGGGCGGATCACCATCTTCATCGCCACCGGCACCCACCGCACATGCACACCTGCCGAACTGTTTGAAATGTTGGGTGCGGAAGTGCTGCGCTGCTGTGCGGTAGTCCAGCACGATGCCTTCGACGCCAGCCGCCACCGCCAGGTCGGCACCGTCCTCGGCACCCAGACACCAGCGCTGATCGAGTCCGCCTTTCTCGATTGCGATGTCCGGATTACGACGGGCTTCATCGAGCCGCACTTCTTCGCCGGCTTCTCCGGCGGCCCGAAGATGGTCGCGCCCGGCTTGGCCGCCCTGGAGACCGTGCTCGACCTGCACTCCGCCGCGCGGATCGCGCATCCCAACGCGACCTGGGGCGTCACCCAGGGCAACCCCGTCCACGACGCCGTGCGCGCCATCACCGCCCAGGTCGGCGTCGCCTTCAACCTCGACGTGACCCTGAATCGTGCGCACGCGATCACCAACGTCTTTGCCGGCGAAATCCTGGCCAGCCATGCCGCGGGCTGCACGTTTGCGCGTCAAACTGCGATGGCCCCTGTGGCAAAACCGTATGACGTCGTGCTGACCACGAATAGCGGCTATCCGCTCGACCAGAACCTGTACCAGACCGTCAAAGGCATGAGCGCGGCCGCCCAGATCGTCAAAGCCGGTGGCAGCATCGTCGTCGCCAGCGAGTGCTCCGACGGCGTGCCCGCCCACGGCGGCTACAAGGATCTGTTGCGCGACGGCGTCGACCCTGACGCCTTCATGGCCAGGTTGTCCGAACCGACTTTCTCGGTGCACGACCAGTGGCAGGTCCAGGTCCAGGCGCAGATTCAACGCAAAGCGCACGTGTTTCTCAAGTCCGACGGACTCTCCGACGCGCAGGTTCGGGCGGCCTGGCTCGAGCCCATTGGCGACGTCGCCGACTGCGTGTCTGCCCGTCTGGCTGCCGCCGGCACTGGCGCCAGATTGGCGGTATTGCCGCAAGGCCCACAGACGATCCCATACGTTGACGAGTGAGGCGGGCGCTCGCGCTCGCCATCCTGCTAAGTCTGCTCGGCCCGGCGAACGCGCTCGGCGCCGATGGTCGCGCTGAAGGCCAGCTCGTCCGCCAACAGCACCCGGAGTGGCCGCTGCCTGCCTGGACCGCCGACGGTCCGTCGGTCTGGACAATCGTCGGCGCGCCATACGCGGCTACTGTGGCACTGATCGGCGCGGATGGCAGTTTCGTGCCGCGCAATCATGGCCCAGCGGTCAGCTTCTGGCTGTACGACATGGACGCGGCCGTGCTCGTCGATCCCGCCCAGCACAGTCCGCGGCTGCACCTGGACGACGACTACCTGCCGATCGTCAGCAGCGCCTGGGACGCCGGCGACCTGCACGTCGACACGACCTATTTCACGGGTTGGCCAGGCGGCAACGTCGCGATGTGGTTCACCGATACCGGCGCCGGGTCGGACCAGGCCGTCACGTTGGTGCGCATGACCGTCAGCACGACGTCGCTGGCGACCAGGCATCTGGCGGTGTTCGTGGCGGTCCGCCCGTTCGGCGTCGAGCGCGACATGCACGCCGTCGACAGCGCCGGCTGCCAGGTCGAAACCGCCACGCTCGTGGCCGACGGCGCCGTGGTGCTCACCGGCGCCCAGCCGGCCAGCGGCTGCGGGGCGAGTGTGCTTGCCGACGGCGATGTCGGATCGTTCGCGCTGCAGAACCGGCTGCCGCGGATATCGTCGGTCGCTGACCCTGGTCACCGTGCCGAGTCGATGCTGCGGCTGGACGTGACGCCTGGCCCAGGCGCGCCGCGCATCCTGGAGTTCCGCGCGCCAGCCGCGCGCATCGAGCCGACCCCGGACCGCCTCGATGCGCTGATCGCGGGCAGCTTCGAGCGCGAACGAGCCCGCGTCGCCGACGCCTGGCGCAGCGCGCTGAGCCGGACCACCTTCGATGTTTCCGATGCGCATTTCAGCAACGCGTTTCGCGCCTCGCAGGCGTATTTGCTGCTAAATCGCCACGGGCCGACACCACGCTCGGGTCCACTGGCTCACGACGCATTCTGGGTACGCGACGCGGCGTATGTTGGCCAGGCCCTGGAGCGCATCGGCTATGCCGCCGAGGATCGCGCCACACTCGAAGCCCTCGCCCGGACGCAGCGCGACGACGGCTCCTTCCCGGCCATTACCGAGGCCAGTGGCGCTCGCCTGGTCGACGAATGGGACGCCCAGGGCGAAGCCATCGCGGCACTGGTGGCGCACTATCGCTTCGGCCACGACAAGTCCTGGCTCGCGCGGGTGTATCCGGGCGTAGCGCTCGCCGCCCGTTTTCTGGACGCCTTGCGCGGCAGCACCCTGTCGGACGAGCGCGAGACGCGCTCTTTGATGCCGGCCAACCTCAGCGCCGAGGACCTCGGCTCGGCGACCTGGCACCACTACTGGGACGACTTGTGGGCGGTAACGGGCTATCGCGAAGCCGCCTTTGCCGCCCGCGAATCAGGTAACACGCCGGACGCCGTTGATTTCGAGGCGCGCGCCGACGATCTGCAGGCGACGTTGTTGCAGAGCATCAGCCTGGTCCAGGCGCGCAGCGGTGTCGGATATGTGCCCAACGGCCCAGAAGACACCACCACGTCGGCGATGGCGCGCGGCACGACCCCCGCGCTCTGGCCGGTTCGATCGTTGCAAGGTCCGCAAGCGCAGGACCTGCTCGGCACGTCGTTCCGCGCGTATTACCAGATGTGGCTCGAGCCCCAGGGCGGCGGCTATCGGCACGTCGAGGGGACGTTTTGGCCGTATGGCGGACTCGGCATCGCCCATGCGATGCTCCGCCTGGGCTTGCTTCAACCGACCTGGCAGATCCTCGACTGGACGATCGGCCACCAGACGGTGCCGGGCACATACGCCTGGGGCGAGGGCGTCAACCCCACGAACGGCGGCCTGGAGCTGGGCGATATGCCGCATAGCTGGGCGGCCGCGGAGCTCATTAGCTTGCTGCGTGACCTGGTCGTGGCCGAGCAGGACGGCTGGCTCGAGGTCAATTCGGGCATTCCCGACACCTGGCTCGAGCCAGGCAAGCACGTCATCCTGCGCGACGCGCCGACAGAGTATGGCCCCGTCAGCGTCTCACTTTTCCGTACTGCCGCTGACCTGAACATGATGGTCGAGGGCAGCCCACCACTCGGTTGGCGACTTCGTCTATCCGGCACGCCGAGGCAGATCACGGTTGACGGCAGTCCGGTGACAGCGTCTAGCAGCGCTGGGTTGCAAGTGCCCAGCGGACCGCACGCGATCCGGGTCAATTACGCGGCAGACAGCTAAGCCGCTACCTCGCTCCGCGCACCGCATTGGCCGCAGAAGCGGTCGGCAATGGGGGTCGCCTTGTGACAGCTTGCACAGCGGCGCATCCCCGGCGCGAGCTCTTCAGTAGCCTGCTCGGGCGAGTGGTCGATCGCCTTTTTGAAGTCGCGCATGCTGTCGCCGACAGCTTTGCCGAGCTGCGGCAGTTTGCCTGGTCCAAAGACAACCAGAATGATGACGAGGATGATGATCAGATGCCACGGCTGCAGTACGCCCATCGTGTGTTCTCCCGAACCGCGACTATACCCCACGTCCCCGCCGTGCTCAAATGCGCGCTGTGTCCCCCGCCGCGCCCCCGATCTACGTTCACAACCTGACCAAGGTTTTTCGCGTCCACGAACGCGTGGAAGGCATGGCGGCCACCCTGGGCTCGCTCTTCCGCCGTCGCTTCAAGGACGTGCCCGCGGTCCAGGACGTGACGTTCGAGATCGGCGAAGGCGAAGTCGTCGGCTTTCTCGGGCCGAACGGCGCCGGCAAGACCACCACGCTGAAGATGCTGAGCGGACTGCTCTATCCGACCAGTGGCGAGGTGCGCGTGCTTGGTCACGTGCCGTCGCGGCGGGAGAGCCAGCTCCTTAGCGCGATCACGCTGGTGATGGGCAATCGCTCGCAGCTCGTGTGGGACATCCCCGCGGCGGACTCGATGCGCGTGTTGCAGGCCATCTTTCAGCTGCCCGAAGAGCGCTATCGCCGCACGCTCGGCGAGCTGTCCGAGCTGCTCGATCTCGAGCCGCTGCTGCACAAACCGGTGCGCAATCTCAGTCTCGGCGAGCGTATGAAGATCGAGTTCGCTGCCGCGCTCATTCACGAGCCGCGCGTACTCTTCCTCGACGAGCCGACGATCGGTCTGGACGTGACCATGCAGGCCCGCATCCGCCGCTTCGTCGCCGAGTACAACCGCACCACTGGCGCCACTATCCTGCTCACCAGCCACTACATGGACGACGTCGTGGCGCTGTCCAAGCGGGTCATCGTCATCCATCGCGGCCGCCTGCTGTACGACGGCGCGCTGGCCGGCCTGGCCGAACGCATGGCGCCGTACAAGCTGATTCGGGTCACGCTCAGCGACGCCGCGCTGAACACGGCGCTCGACGCCTACGGCGAAACCATCGAACGCGAGGAGAACCGGGTCACGTTGCGCGTCTCGCGCGAAGATGCACCCGAAAGTACCGCGCGGCTCGTCCAGGATCTGCGTGGCGAGGTCCTCGACCTGACCCTCGAGGACCCGCCCATCGAGGAAGTCATCGATCGCGTCTTCAGCGAGGCGGACGACACCCATCGAGCTGAGCTGGTCGCGCCCACGTGAGGACGTTGCCGCCGCCTCGGCCTGAGAAGTTCTATTGCATAGCGATGAACGCCACGCCGGCGAGCGCGCACACCACACCCGTACCCTGGCTCGGCGAGAGTCGCTCGCGCAGGACGAAGCGCGCCAGCACGACCGTCATCACCGGGTAGAGCGAAGCCAGCACGGCCGACACGCTGACCAGGCCCATGGTACTGGCCGCGCCGTACAGGACGTTCGCGCCGGTGTCCAGCACGCCGACGACTACTAGCCCGGGCACGCGCTGCCAGCCGATTTTCAGGCTCGGGCGGAGCGCCAGAACAACTACCACCATGATGCACACGCCGGTCAGGCGCTGGATTGCGCCTGCCCACAGCACGTCGTAGGTGCTGGCCTGGTGGATGAGCACGAAGAATCCGCCGAAGCCGAGGGCGGCCAGGGCGGCGAAGCCGACGCCGCTCGCCAATTTCCGCTCGGCGCCGCTGTTGTCGGGCGCGCGCGAGGCGAGCACGATGCCCACCAGCGCCAGGGCCATGCCCGCCAGCTGCAGCCCGGTGGCGTGCTCGCCCCGTAGCAGACCGAAGATAACCGGCAGCGCTGCGCCCGTGGCCGAGATCGGCGCCACGATGCTCACCGCGCCAACAGCCATGCCTCGATACATGGCCGCGATCCCGATCAAACCCGCCGCGCTCCCCGCCGCCGCATAGGCGTAGCTCTCCCCGTCAAAGGGCGGCCAGCCATGCAGCAAGGCCAGCGGCATCATCAAAGCCAGCCCTACGGTCTGCGACACGAGCATGACCGTAGCCACCGCCAGGAAACGGCTATTCAGCCCGCCCAGAAAGTCCGAAATCCCCCAGGAAACGCTAGCCCCCAGCGCCAACAAGACCGAAATCACGCGCTCCTGAGCCTAGAGGAAATTGCCTCTCCGCCCGCGTTTGTTCCCGCACAAAACCCACCAGGGTCGTCACCGCCCAAGCCAGGTCGCTCTGAGTAAAAACTGCCCTCAAAGCTTTACGAAGTTGTGTATGGCAACACCCCGCCCGGAATGCTATAAGGTCAGCCGGGCCCCGTCTGTTAAAAGGCGGGAGGAGGGCGAGCTGAGTCCATATGGTGGAGCACGTCACGCGATCAGACCGCATTGCGCTGGTGGTCGACGATGACGTGTTTGTTTTATCGGCGATGGCCGAGCTGCTCTCCGAAGACGGTTACGACGTGCACACGTCGTCCAACGGCTTCAGCGCCCTGCGCCAGGCTGCCGAGTTCCCCCCAGCCGTTGTCCTCTTAGACCTGGTCCTGCCCGAGCGCTCGGGCGGAGATGTTCTGGCGGAGCTCCGAGCGGAGCCTGCCACCCGCGACGTGGCCATCGTGTTGGTCACGGGCAATCCGCAATTCTTGACGGAAGCCCAGATGGCCGAAGCCGACGGCGTCGTCGTCAAACCCTTTGACGTCGACGAGCTCTTGCAGACGGTGCACCGCGCCGTCCAGCGCGCCTCCTCTCGCCGCGCCGAAGTCGTCCCCGTTGCCGCGACCTCACACCGCGAGGCCGCATCCCGCAAGCGTCGGCCAGCGAGCGCTCGCCGCACGCGCGGTCGGCGTTAAAGCCGAGTAAGCGAAACGTAAAGTCGCGGCACGGCGCTTGCATCTGGCTGAGCCAGCCGAGTTTCGGTGTCAGCCGAGTTTCGGTGTGGAGGCCAGCCGCGCATGTGGTACGTCAAAGATCTCGTCAATCGCGCCCAGGTCGCGTTCATCCTGTGGCGCTTGCGGCGTCGACACCGCGAACTGACGAGCGTCGCGCGCTAAGCTCGCGCGCTGCGCCGCTCTACACTCTGCCATGCAGAGGGCTTTTTGGACTGCGCTGCGCCTGGTCTTGGCGCAGGCATTGTTGCTCACGGCGGCAGTGCAAGTGCGCGCGCAGCAGGCTGACAGCAGCGGACTGCAGTTCGTCGCCGACAACGTGGCCACCGCCAACGCCGCGGCTCGCCTGGCGCCCCTGTCGAGCCAGCCGCTCGCCGGTCTGGACGGCGCCGAATCTGGTCGGGCGGTGGGCCTACCCGGTGGATTCAGCATCGCCCAGGTTGCTGTTGGGCTGCAAAGTCCGCGCTTCATGGCCTTCGACGACGGGGGCAACTTGCTGGTTGCTGATGCCAAGGCTGGCAAGGTCTACCGCTACCCCGCCTCTGGCGGCTCGATTGCGCCGAGCGATCAGCCACCTGCGGCGCTTGTCAGTGGCCTCGAGGCGCCGTCGAACGTGGCGCTGCACGACGGCTACCTGTATGTTGGCGAGACGCGCGCGATCAGCCGTTATGCCTACCACGCGGGTGGTGGCGTTGGCCAACGCGAGGCGATCGTCCCGAACCTGCCGCGCGGCGGGCACAGCACGCGCACCGTCGCCTTTGGGCCCGATGGGCGGATGTTCGTCTCAGTCGGCTCGTCGTGCAACATCTGCGACGAGTCGGACGAACGCCGCGCCGCGATCCTGCGCTTTGCGCCCGACGGCGCGGGCTACGAGCGGTTTGCCTTCGGCCTGCGCAACGCGGTCGGCCTGGCGATCCAGCCGGGGACGGGGCTGCTCTGGACAACGGTCAACGAGCGTGACAACCAGGGCAATGAAATCCCGCCAGACCTGCTGACCATCGTCGGTCAGGGTCAGAACTTCGGCTGGCCAGGCTGCCAGCCGCCCGACGCCACGCCCCAGGAGCCTGGCCGCGAATGCTCGGGCATCACCCCACCGACGGTTGGCCTGCAGGCGCACGGCGCGCCGCTGGGGCTGGCGTTCTACACCGGCCAGCAGTTCCCGGCCGAGTACGCCAACGACCTGTTCGTGGTCCAGCACGGCTCGTGGAATCGCGAGCCACCCGCCGAGCCGAAGCTGGTGCGCCTACACTTCGACGGCGCGCTGCCCACCAGCGCCATGGACTTCGCCACCGGCTGGCAAACACCCGACGCCAACCGCTGGGGCCGCCCCGCCGGCGTGGTCGTCGCGCCCGACGGCAGCCTGATCGTGTCCGACGACCAGGCGGGCACGCTCTACCGCATCGCGTATACGGGCTAAAAAGCGACCCCAAAACTATTGACAAAAACAGAACACACGTTCTACACTGGACGGGTGACCGCCGCCGCGCTCAGCCTCGAAGACGACTGGTCCGTCGGCCCCTCGTTGCGCCTCGTCATCCCCCGTGACAAGCGCGATCGTTTGGCTCAGCGGGCGGCGCAGCTGCACTACCGCCGCGTATGCAGTGTGCTCGGCTGCGGGGCCGAAAGCATGCCGGTGCTCCTGGTGGACTCCGAACTGGAAGCCCTCCTGTGCCCGGTGCATTTACTGGTCTTACTCGACGGCTCGCCTGTCGACGGCGAGCCAATGTTGGCAACGGCTGGCTGGTAATGCCGAATTAGCAACATCCGGGCAGTCCGCGACGTCCTATATATGAGGGACAAAAGGACCCGCAACTATGGAACTCGTCGAATACGCCAACGGCACCTTTACAAAGCGAGAGCTCGAACGCCTGATCGCCTATCGGGCCGCGGTGGCGGCGGGCTTTTATACCGACCAGGACGGCAGCGCCGCCGCAACTGAAGCCGCAGCAGAAGATGTGGCCGAGACCAAGGAGGCGCCGCCTGAGGCGGGTGCAACACCGCCAACGTCTGCGCGTTAATGTGCGCGACGCGCTAAGCTGTTGAATGAGAAGGAGCGCGACACGGCTGCCGGTTGGAGGCGGCCAGCAGTCGTGTACCTCGCGCTCCAGAGCCTAGTATCAACACCGCCCTGGCAAAAAGCAAGTGGCCGGGGCAGGTGCTAGACGTGGTCGCGCTCAGGCGCCGGGCGGTCGCTCGGCGAACGGCCAAGGTGCACCCGAGGCGGCCGGGGTTCGCTCAGGCGCTCAGGCGGCCAGACGGTCGCTCGGCTCGGTTTCCCTGAAGCGGCCGCGCATGACCAGCAGGCGGGCGTACTGGCGCTCGGTGAACGGCCACGGTGCAATCGCGCGGGGTCGCCGTCCAAAGACGTACGGTTGATCGTTGTCGCCTGCGCTGCTGCCATCCTTGGAGCCTGCGCCAGTCTCCGGGAGGTGAGTCCGTTCCATCGGGGTGCCTCGTTGGGTTAATGAGTTATCCCAAGAGTCGGCCGGAAGGCGGCGGACGCACCCCCCGCCTGGGGGTTTGTGCGCCAGCCAGTTTAGTACGATCGGGGCATGCCCAGGACGTGCTGGCCGACATAGGCCAGCACCAGGTTGTTGTTGATCGGCGCGACGCTGTAGAGCCGTGTCTCGCGGAATTTGCGCTCGACGTCGAATTCAACGGCGAAGCCGTAGCCGCCATGCGTGTCCAGGCACGCGTTGGCGGCGTCCCAGGCGGCCTGGCTGGCCAGCAGCTTGGCCATGTTGGCTTCGGCGCCGCACTTCTGGCCGGAGTCGAACAACCAGGCGGCCTTGGAACGCAGCAGATCGGCCGCTTCCAGGCGCGCGTGCGCCTGGGCGATGGGGAATTGAACTCCTTGGTTGGCGCCGATCGGCCGACCGAAAACGACCCGCTCGGAGGCGTAGTGGGCGGCCCGCTCGACGAACCAGCGCCCATCGCCGAGTGACTCGGAGGCGATCAGGATCCGCTCGGCGTTCCAGCCGTCGATGATGTAGCGGAAGCCCATCCCTTCTTCGCCGATGAGGTTGGCCGCGGGCACCTCTAGATCTTGAATGAAGAGCTCGGTGGTGTGGTGATTGAGCATGGTCTCGATGGGTCGGATCTCGATCTGGCCCAACTCGACGGCGCGCTTCAGGTCCACCAGAAAGACGCTCAGGCCGCGCGTCTTGTCGGTAAGTTCCTCATACGGCGTGGTGCGCGCCAGCAGGAGCAGTAAGTCCGAGTGCTGCGCGCGCGAGGTCCACACCTTCTGGCCATTGACGATGTAGCAATCGCCGCGGCGGACGGCGGTGGTCCGCAGACGGGTCGTCTCTGAGCCGGCGTCGGGCTCGGTTACGCCGAAGGCTTGCAAGCGCAGCTCGCCGCGGGCCACCTGGGGCAGGTAGCGCTGCTTCTGCTCGGCTGAGCCGTGGCGCAGGACGGTGCCCATGATGTACATCTGCGCGTGCGCGGTGGCGGCGTTGCCGCCGTTGTGGTTGATCTCTTCGAGGATGATCGAGGCCTCGGTGATGCCCAGCCCCGCGCCGCCGTACTCGCTCGGGATGAGCACCGCGAGCCAGCCCGCTTCGGTCAGGGCGCGCACGAATTCGGTCGGATAGCCGCCACTACGATCGAGTGCGCGCCAGTAGGCATCGGGATAGGCTGTGCACAGCTCGCGGACCGCGGCGCGGATTGCGCCGTGCTCCTCAGGAACGCTGAAGTCCATCGACCAGCTCGGGTTCACCGACAGATTCCGCGCCCGATGCCACAGGCGAATCCGCGAAACGCGCCAACGCCTGGCGCATCGGCGGGGTCAGCTCGCGCGGCCGCAACCCAGCCGGCCCGTGGCTGATGAACACCCGATCTTCGCGGCCGCGGACGAGCAGCGTCTCAGCGCCATCGGCCTCGATGCGGACGATCTCGTGGCGCAAGCTCAGGCTAGTTCGACCGATGCGGGCGACCCGCGTGCGTACTTCGAGGAGATCGTCGATGCGCGCCGGGGCGATGTACTGCGCCTGGGTGCCGACCACCGGAAAGCCGAGCAGCTCCGTGCCCGGCGGGATCATCGCTTCGCGCGGGATGCCCATTTCGCGCGCCAGCAGGTGCGAGACGTTGTCCATCCACCCATAAAACCGTGGATAGAAGACGATCCCCGCGGGATCGCAGTCGCCCCAGCCAACCTGGACGCGCACCGTAAGGGAGTTGGCGTCAGAGGCCACGCCTCTTAACGTTAGCGCGCCGTTAGCCGACCAGGTTGGACGTCAAGCCGAGCAGGCCAATGCCCGCGGCGATCAGCAAGCAGTTGCGCGCCAATCGGGGCCGGCCGACTTGTGCCGTGCGCACGAACAGCAGGATTCCGGCGAGCACCACGCCGAGCTTCACCTCGACCAGACCGAGCGGCCCGGCGCTGTGCATGATGAACCGCGCCAGCGGGTTCTGCTCCAGGTGGATGCCGTAGACGAGCATCATCCGCAGTCCCGTGGCCAGATCGAGCACGTGCATGGCGAGTGCAAACGCGGCCAGCGTCAGAATACCCAGCGGCCCGGTCCCGAACGTGGCCCCCCAGCTGTCGTCCCGGCCCAGCAGCAGGCGGCGCGTCCACACGTTCACTCTCGTCATCACTCTCCAAATCGGTCCGAACCGCTGCCTAGAGTACCGAACCGTCCGCCCGCTTGGGGTTGATGCGAAGTTGAGAAATGCACGTGGGCTGAACTGACGCTGCGTGTCCGCCTGATACGCTGGCAAGACAGATCGACGAAGTGAAGAACTCCGGCGGTTCGGCCGATGCTTGATCTACGCCATGTTGCTGGTCTTGCTGTCGCCTGTTCTGAACGAGCTCGCGAGCCTATGGAACAGTCCGGCGGAGATGTCCCGCCCGCTCAAGCTCGAGCGGCGGCTGATTCTGGGTCGCTGGGTTGGCATCCTGACCTTCGCGATCGCGCTGGCGCTCAACATCACCTCGCGCGAAAAGACGATCGCGGCATACTGCATCCTGGGCGTCGCGCTGACCTGGAATCTGGTGCTATTGCGCGTCCTGCGCAACGCGCCGCCCAAGCTGGTCGTCGGGTTGCCGACGCTCGCCGACGGGTTGCTGTGCGCGGCGATGATCCCGCTGTTGGGCGGCTTCGAGTCGCCGTTTTACGCGGTCATGTATTCGGTAACGGTCGCCGCGGGCATGCGTCTGGGTTTCGGTCGGGGCATGGTGCTCGCCGCGGCCGTCTCGCTGATCGACGGTTCCTCGCGGTTGCTGGACGGCAACGACCTCGGCCCGGGCTTCATCGTGCGCTCGGGCGTGCTGGTGCTGACCCTCATTCTGACCAGCTTTCTCTATGACGAAGCGCAGAAAGCCGAAGCTGCGCTCGCCGAGCGCCTGCACCAGTCCGAGGTGCTCAACGGCGCGCTCGAGCATCAGGCGCTGCACGACCTGCTGACCGGCTTGCCCAACCGGACGCTACTGCATAAACGCGTCGACCAGGCGATTGCGGACGCTGCGCCCCGAGATGCCTCCGTCGCGTTGCTGGTAATCGACCTCGACCGCTTTAAGGAAGTAAACGACACCTTCGGTCACCAGTACGGCGACCTGTTGCTGCAGCAAATCGGCCCGCGGCTCAGCGACGTGCTCCAACCTGAGGACACGATCGCCCGCCTGGGCGGCGACGAGTTCGCGGTGCTCTTGTCCAGCGCTAACGCCGTACGCGCCGAGCACGTTGCGCGTAAGCTGCTGGCGGCGCTCGATCGATCGTTCAGCATTTCCGATATCTCGGTCGACGTCGGCGGCAGCATCGGCATCGCCCTCACCCCCGAGCACGCCGCCGATTCGGATGTCCTGTTGCGGCGCGCGGACGTGGCCATGTACGTGGCCAAGCGTGCCAGCCGCGGCTACGCCCTGTACTCACCCGACCAGGACCAGCACAGCCCGGACCGGTTGGCGATGGTTGGCGACCTGCGGCGGGCCATCGAGGCTGACGAGCTGACCCTGCATTACCAACCCAAACTCAGCTTGCGCACGAATCGATGCATCGGCGTCGAAGCACTCATCCGCTGGCAGCATCCCCAGAAGGGCCTGGTCCCGCCCGACCAGTTCATCCCGCTCGCTGAGCGCACCGGCCTCATCAAGAACCTGAGCCATTGGGTGCTCAATGCGGCGCTGAAGCAGGCGCGCGACTGGCTGGCCGTGGGTTTTGACGTGCCGATCGCGGTCAACTTGTCGATGCGCGACCTGCACGACCCCGACTTGCCGGACACCGTCGACCGCCTCTTGCGGCACTGGCAAGTTCAGCCGCGCCAGCTGGCGGTGGAAATCACCGAAAACGGTTTAATGGCCGATCCGGCCCGGGCGCTCGCCACGATCACTGGCCTGCGCGTGATGGGCATCCGTATCGCCATCGACGATTTCGGCACAGGGTATTCGTCGCTCGCGTATCTCAAGCGTCTGCCAGTTGACGAGCTCAAGATCGACCGATCATTCGTGCGCGACCTGGCGACGGATGACGACGATCTGGCGATCGTCCGCTCGACCATCAGCCTCGGCCATGACCTGGGCCTGACGATCGTCGCCGAAGGGATCGAGGACGCGGGCACGTCGGACCTGCTGCGCCGGCTCGGCTGCGACATTGCCCAGGGCTACTTCATCGGCCGCCCGATGTCCGCCGCCGCGCTCGTCGCCAGCCTGGGTGGTACGCCCCAGTCCTCGTCGGTGGCAGCCGCCTGAACGTTCGCCGAACGGCGTCCCTTCTTGACCCACCTGGGTCCCCTCTGGGGTGTGATGGCTCCGTCAGTCGACTTGTCAGCGGCCGAAATCGTCCCCTACGGGCAGAGTGGGTTCCCTCTGGGGAAAGCTAGCGCGCGGCGGCCTTCTTGGCCTTCGGCGCCTTCTTTTCCTTCGCCGGGAGCGCCGCCGCGAACTCAAAGGCGCGTTGCACCCACTCGCGCAACCGCTCGGGCTCCTGAACGATCGCCGGCGGCACGGTCACGTAGCCCTTCATCGCTTTGCCCATCGGCTCGAAGCGCCCCGCGCCGTAGTCGTTGACCATCAGCGCCAGATCGGGTTCAGCCAGCCGCAGCACGACGTCGCGCTCGAACAGACCGCCGAACATGTTGCCGTTCACTACGCCGGAGGGGAAGCCGAACATCTTGCGTCGCTCGGCGCGCGGATCGTCCGGGAACGCCGCCTCGAAGATCTGTTCCAGCTCGGGCGGCGATTTTTCCATCTTCATTGCCATCGTCGGCAACGCTATGGCCGAGCCCGCGGCGTGTCAACCCAAGAGCAGAGCAAAAACACCTCAACCGGTAGTGCTCATGAGGCGCATGACATCAACATCTTGTTGGCATGCCGGTTGCACTCGTACACTACTGGCGACAGCGGGCGGCCGACCTCGAGCGCAGTGCGCACGCGTTCGGTCGGCCTGGCCCACCAACACCCTCTGGGGTCCACAACCCAGAGGGTGTGTCTTTTTCTGAAAAGACGTTAAACAAAGTTGCCTAGTGATCCAGACCCGCAGCGGACGAGCGTTGCCGCTCTTCCGCAGCCCCTTCCAGCGTTCCACAATACTGGCACCCAGCTTTCACTGGGTTGGGGCGGGGACCGGTGTGCCCTTTCGGGTTGTCGATTGTGGCTTCTGCCGGCCCCGTCGCGTGGTCTAACTCACCAGGCAGGGAGCAATGTACGCCCGGGCGACACAGGCTCGCTAGGTACGCCGGCCGCTCAAACCGGCAACTGTGTGCACTGTTTTTCAGACCCGTATGATTTGCGCGATGGCCCTTCGGGAAGACATCGTCGTCGGCGCCGCCGGGTCCGCCGGCGTCTTCCATACCCAGTTCCTCGACCTGCCCGATCCGCTGCCCCTGGATAGCGGACGGACCCTCGACCAGGTGCGCATTGCCTACGAGGCGTACGGCCAGCTCGCGCCGGCAAAGGACAACGTCATCCTGGTGTGCCACGCGCTCAGCGGTGACGCGCACGCGGCCGGCTGGAGCGACGATCCCGAGGCGCCCAGCGCGGTCGACGGGTTCAGGGCCGACGAGCGCGGCATCACTGCCCGCGGCGGCCTGGGCTGGTGGGACGGCATGATCGGCCCGGGCAAGGCCTTCGATACCGATCGCTACTACGTCGTCTGCACCAACCTCATCGGGTCGTGCCGCGGGTCGACCGGCCCGAGCTCGATCGATCCGGCGATGGGCAAGCCGTACGCCCTGAACTTCCCGGTGATCACGGTCGGTGACATGGTTCGCGCTGAAAAACGCCTGCTCGAAGCGCTGGGCATCGAGTCGCTGCTGGCCATTGCCGGTGGATCGTTGGGCGGCATGCAGGCGCTCGAATGGTCGGTCGCGTATCCGCGGATGGTCCGTTCGGCGCTGTCGATAGCCAGCACTTCCCGCCTCGGCAGCCAGGGCATGGCCTGGAACGCCATCGCGCGCAACGCGATCATGGCCGATCCCGATTGGCAGGGAGGCAACTACTACGGCAGTGGTCGGACACCGACCGCGGGTATTGGCGTGGCGCGCATGGTCGGCCACGTGACGTATCTGTCGGCGGAGTCGATGCGCGAGAAATTCGACCGTCGCCTGCAGGATCGCGAGCAATACTCATTCACCTTGACTGAGCCCGATTTCGCGGTCGAGAGCTACTTGCGCCACCAGGCGGATACGTTCGCGGGGCGGTTCGATGCCAACAGTTATCTGTACATCTCGCGCGCGCTGACCTACTTTGATCTCGCCCGCGACCACGGCGCGGGCTCATTGCAGCGGGCGTTCGCGGAGGTGTCGGCGCGCTACCTGCTCATCTCGTTTTCGTCAGACTGGCTGTATCCGCCGCAAGACTCGCGTGATCTCGAAACCGCGCTGCGGGCCAATCACAAACAGGTCGAACATCACTTGATTCAGGCGAATTACGGGCACGACTCGTTTCTGCTCGAGGAGGCGCGTCAGGCGCCGATCATCGCCGCATTCCTGGAGGAGGTCGCCGCGCACGCGCATGGCTGAACACGACGTCAACTCCGCACCGCGGGCCTTCGGCTTCGACACCCGCGCCGTTCACGCCGGACAGCGGCCCGACCCGTATACGGGCGCTCGTGCTGTCCCGATTTTCCAGACGACGAGCTATGTCTTCGAGGACGCTGAGTCCGCGGCGGCGTACTTCAACCTGCAGGAGTACGGCAACACGTACGCGCGCATCATGAACCCGACGGTGGCGACCTTTGAGGAGCGGGTCGCCAGCCTCGAGGGCGGTGCCGGCGCAGTTGCGTTCGCCAGTGGTCTGGCCGGGCAGGCCGCGGCGTTCTTCACGATGCTCGAGCCAGGCGACCATATCGTCGCGTCGGGGGCGTTGTATGGCGGGTCGGTTACACAGCTAAAGCACCTGTCGCGCAAGCTGGGCCTGGAGGACCAAGCTGCTGTACGGCGAAACGATCGGCAACCCGGGGGGCAACGTGCTCGACATTCGCGCGGTCGCCGACATCGCCCACAGCATCGGCGCGCCGCTAATGATCGACAACACCTTCGCCACGCCGTACCTGTGCCGGCCGATC
>WNFC01013834.1_pt1 | contig 17568 bp, 14 predicted proteins | sample 5400541 | NCBI WGS metagenome assembly WNFC01 (sample SAMN13153342, study PRJNA577476) | soil metagenome | isolation source: 120 cm saprolite under Douglas fir tree site 2 hole 2 replicate 1 | place: USA:California | collected 2015-04-18
CACGGGCCGGACCGCGAAGGTGTCGGGGTCGCGTTCCACCTCCGCCACGTCGCAGCCCCAGCCGTAGGCGCCGTACGCATCGCCGCGGTAGGTCTCGTCGCTCCATCGCAACCCCGCCGGCTTCTCGTATTCCTTCGTGATGACGAGCGGTCCGTACTTCTCGAGGTACTCGCGCGGCGTCCTCTTTCCCAACCGCCGTTTCATCTCGCGGGCGCAGCGCTCGAGGATCTTTCCGACGATCATGCAGGTGCGCGAGGCGACCGTGGGGCCGCTGTCGGGCACCCGGTCGGTATCGGCCTCGGAGACCTCGACGCGGTCATAGGGAATGCCGAGCGTGTCGGCCACGATCTGGGCGTGCATGGTGCGAGTTCCCTGGCCGATCTCGGTCGAGGCCACGAGGACGCGGGCGCCCCTCTCGGTCAGCTCGAGCGACGCTTTCGAAGCGAGCTTGACTTCTCCGCCGCCGGTGAATCCGGAGCCATGAAAGAAGAGGGCAAGCCCGATCCCGCGATTCGAGCCGGAGAGCTTCTTGCGGCGCCGCTCAAAATCCGATCGCCGGACTGCCTCGGAGAGCACCGCGAGGGCGCTGCAGTCGCGGCCGAGCTTCTGGCCGGTCGCCGTCGTGTCGCCCGGCCGGAAAGCGTTCAACTCCCGCAGGCGCACCGGGTCCATGGCGAGGGCCTCGGCGATCCGTTCCATGTGGACCTCGGAGGCGAACTGCGTCTGCGGCGCACCGAAGCCGCGGAAGGCGCCGTTGGGAGGCGTGTTGGTCATGTTCACGCGCCCGCGGATGCGCACGTCGCGGCAGCGGTAGGGCCCCGTGGCGTGAAGGACGCCGCGGGAAAGGACGACGGGGGAGAGCGTGACATAGGCGCCGCCGTCCAGGAGCACGTCGATGTCCATCGCGGTCAGGAGGCCGTCTTTCGACACGCCTGTGCGATGGCGGATCACGCCCGGGTGCCGCTTGGTCGTGGCGAGCATGTCCTCGACGCGGTCGTAGACGATCTTGACAGGCCTCCCCGACTTCAAGGCGAGCAGGCAGGCGTGGCCGGCGATGATCGAGGGGTACTCCTCCTTGCCGCCGAATCCGCCTCCGGTCTCCGTCTGGACGACGCGGACTTTTTCCGGCGGGAGCTTCAAGAGCACTTGGAGCGCCCTGTGGACATAGTACGGGCACTGGAGCGAGCCGTACAGCGTCACGCCGCCTTTCTCCGGCACGGCGATGACGCCGTTGGTCTCGATGTAGAGCTGCTCCTGGAGCCCGACGCGGTACGCGCCTTCGACGACGGTCGCCGCCGCGGCAAACCCGCGCGCGAGGTCCCCCTTTGCGATCACGATTTCCTTGAACGTCTTGCCGGACCGCTCCGGGTCATAGACGGGGTCCGCCGGCTGGTACTCGATCGCGACCTTCGGGCCGACGAGCCTTTCTTTCTCCGCGTGCGCGAGAAGCAGGATCGGTTCCGCGACGTGGCGCACCTGCCGCTCGGCCAGACAGGGCTGGTCGTCCTCGATGAGCGCGACGACGTTCTTGCCGGGGATGTCGCGGAAGTCCACGACCGTGAACCCGTCGCGCTCGAACGCGCAACGGACCGAAAGGATCTTCCCGCGCGGAATGGTCGAGCGGACCGTCGCGCCGTGGAGCATCCCCGGAAAGGAGAGGTCATCCACGTACCGGGCCGCGCCGGTGACCTTGGCGATTCCCTCCTTGCGAGCGACTCTTCTTCCGACGGAAGGCATTCGCTGCCCGAGGCCGCCGGCTACTTGGCCCCGGCGGCTTCCAGCGATTCGCGCAGGATCTCGAGCGCCTCCTCGACGTCGGGCCGGGTGACGGTCAGAGGCGGCGAGATGCGGAAGGAGTTGCCGTCCAGGCCGCCCTTGCCCAGGAGCAGGAAGCGCTTCCTGGCCTCCTCGAACACACGGTTGGTCAGGGCCTTGGCGGGCGTGCGGTTGCCGGCGGGCTCGTCCTCGACGAGCTCGATCGCCTGCATCAAGCCCATGCCGCGCACATCGCCGATGTTCCTGGCGAAGCGGCGCTTCAATTCCTCGAGGCCTCCCCGCAGCAGGTGCCCCATCCGCTCCGCGTTGCCGGGCAGGTCTTCTTCCTGGATGATCTGGATCGTCGCGTTGGCGGCCGCGCAGGAAACCGGGTTGCCGCCGAAAGTCGAGATCGTGAGCGCCTTCAAGGCTGCCGCGATCTCGGGTGTCGCGATCGTGACTCCGAGCGGCAGGCCGTTGGCGACGCCCTTGGCCATCGTCATGATGTCGGGCTCCACACCCCAGTGCTCGATCCCCCACATCTTGCCGCCCGTGCGTCCGAAGCCCGTCTGCACCTCGTCGCAGATGAAGACGCCGCCGTGCTTCCTGATGATCCCGACGGCGATCTCGAAATACTCGGGAGGAGGCGTGATGAAGCCGCCCACGCCCTGAATCGGCTCGGCCAGGAAACCGGCGACGCGGCCGGTCGTGGTCGTGCGGATCAACTCCTCGATGTCTTTGGCGCAGGCCACGCCGCAGGAGGGGTACGTCAGGTGCAGCGGGCAGCGGTAACAGTACGGAGAGACGGCGTGCTTGATGCCGGCGATCTGGCTGGGCAGCGCCCGCCAGGTCGAGTGCGCGGTCAGCGACTGCGCGAGCATCGAGCGGCCCGAGTAACCATGGCGCAGCGCCACGATCTCCGTCGAGCCCGTATGGAGCTCCGCCATCATGACGGCCGTCTCGTCGGCCTCGGTGCCCGAAGCCGTGAAGTAGGACTGCTTGAGATTGCCCGGCGCGAGCCGCGCGAGCCGCTCTGCCAGCTCGACGACCGGCAGCGTCGGATAGAGAGTCGAGACGTGGGAGAAGCGGTCCACCTGCGCCTTGATGGCCGCATTGACGCGGTCGTCCGCGTGCCCGACGGAGACCGTCAGGATGCCGCCGAAGAAGTCCAGGTATTCGTTGCCGTCGGCGTCGCGGATGCGCAGGCCCTTGCCTTCCGTAAACACGATCGGCTCGGTGTAGTACTGGATCGTAGCCGGGAAGAGATACTCCTTGTGCTTCTCGCGCACGGACTGCGTCAGCGGGGATGTCGGCGCCAGGGTCTTGGTGGTGCTCATGCGCTCCTCGGTTTCCTTTTCAAAAACTCTCCCGCTCCGGCCTTCCCCGTGAACTTGCCGCTCTCGATGATGACCTTCCCGCGGGAGAGGACCGTCTCGACCCGGCCGGTCACTTCCCGGCCTTCGTAGGGGTTGTAGTCCACCTTCATGTGGTGGGTCTTCGCCGAGATCGTGTGCTTCTTTTCCGGGTCGAAGATCACGATGTCGGCGTCGGAGCCCGGAGCAATCGTGCCCTTCCTGGGGAAGAGGCCGAAGATCTTCGCCGGCGAAGTCGAAGTCAGTTCGACGAAGCGGTTGAGCGAAATCCGCCCCTTCCGGACGCCGCCGTCATGCATCAGATGCATGCGTGTCTCGATGCCGGGCGCTCCGTTGGGGATCTTCGAGAAGTCGTTCTTGCCCAACTCCTTCTGCTCCTTCATGCAGAAGGGGCAGTGGTCCGTCGAGACGGCCGCCAGATCGTTGCCCGAGAGCCCGCGCCAGAGCTTCTCCTCGTTGCCCTGCGCGCGCAGCGGCGGGCTCATGACGTATTTCGCCCCCTCGAAGCCCGGCTCCTCGTAGTTGGCGTAGGAGAGGAAGAGGTATTGCGGGCAGGTTTCGGCGTAGGCGGGCAGGCCTCGGTCGCGTGCCTCGGTGACTTTTTCCAGTGCCTCGGCCGCCGAGAGGTGCACGATGTAGACGGGGACGCCGGCCATCTCGGCGAGGCAGATGGCGCGGTAGGTCGCCTCGGCCTCGGCTCGGGCGGGGCGCGTCAAGGCGTGGTACTTCGGAGCCGTCCGGCCTTCCGCCAGCGCCCGGCGCACGAGCACTTCGATGACGTCCCCGTTCTCCGCATGCATGCAGATGGTCCCACCGTTGCCGCCCGTGCGCGAGAGCGCGCGGAAGATCGCACCGTCGTCGAGCATGAGGACGCCGCGGTAGGCCATGAAGAGCTTGAAGGAGGTCACGCCCTCGGCCACCATGGCGTCCATCTCCTGTTCGACCGTGTCGGGCAGGTCGGTAATGATCATGTGGAAGCCGTAGTCGATCGCGGCCTTGCCCTGCGCCTTCTTCATCCAGGCTTCCCACGCCTGACGCAGCGTCTGTCCCTTGTACTGGATGGCGAAGTCCACGATCGAGGTGGTCCCGCCGTGCGCCGCGGCGATCGTGCCCGACTCGAAGTCGTCGGCCGAGGTCGTGCCGCCGAAAGGCATGTCCAGGTGCGTGTGGACGTCGATGCCGCCCGGCAGGACGTACTTGCCGGACGCGTCGATCGTGCGGTCGGCGTCCGGAGACAGGGAAACCCCGATCGCGGAGACCTTGCCGTCTTCGATCAGGACGTCCCCGCGGTAGCTGTCGCTCGCGGTGACGACGGTGCCGTTTGTGACGAGGGTCTTCAAACCTGCGCCATCGGCTCGTAGGTCTCGGGCCGCCGGTCGCGGTAGAACTGCCAGACGCGGCGGACTTCCTCGATCATATCGAGGTCCATCTCGGCCGTGACGAGCTCATCCCTGTCTTCCGAGCCGACCGCGAGGAAGTTGCCGCGTGGATCCACGAAGTACGAGGAGCCGTAGAACTTGCCGAGATTCCAGGGCGCCTCCGTGCCGACACGGTTGCTGCAGGCCATGAAGTAGCCGTTGGCGACGGCGTGCGCCGGCTGCTCGAGCTTCCAGAGGTACTGCGAGAGGCCGGCGACCGTGGCCGAGGGGTTGAAGACGATTTCGGCGCCGTTCAATCCGAGCAGGCGCGCTCCCTCGGGGAAGTGCCGGTCGTAACAGATATAGACGCCGACCTTGGCATGACGCGTCTGGAAGACGGGGTAGCCCATGTTACCCGGCTTGAAGTAGTACTTCTCCCAGAACCCCGAGGTGTGCGGGATGTGGTTCTTGCGATACTTGCCGAGATACGTCCCGTCGGAGTCGTAGACCGCTGCCGTGTTGTAGTACACCCCCGCCTGTTCTCTCTCGTAGACGGGCACGACCATCGCCATCCGGTACTTCTTCGCGAACTGCGCCATGCGCTCCGTCGTCGGTCCGGGCACGGGCTCCGCCATGTCGTACCAGTGGGGATCCTGCGACGGGCAGAAGTAGGGCCCGTCGAACACCTCCTGCAGGCCGAGAATCTGAACGCCGCGTTTGCCCGCCTCCTCGATGAACGGAATGTGCGCGTCGATCGCCGCCTCCTTGACCTTCGCGATCGGGGCCGAGGGATCGCTCAAAGGCGCATGGCACTGGATGAGCCCGCCTAGGACTTTTCGTGGCATTTAACCTCCAGAGTCAGAGTTCCAAGTTCCAGGTTTCAGGTTCCAGGAAACTCTTATCAACTTGGAACCTGGAACCTGGAACCCATTTTCAGAACCATCTCGAAATCACCACTTTCTTATCGGTATAGAACTCGTACGCGTCCCTCCCGTGCACCTTCAGGTCGCCGAAGAAGCTGTCCTTGGCGCCGCCGAAGGGAAAGTAGGCCATCGGCGCGGCGACTCCGATGTTGACACCGACCATCGACGCCGAGGCATGCCGCGCGAACTCGCGCGCCGCCTTGCCGCTGGAGGTGAAGATGGAGGTCGCGTTGGCATTGGGGTGCGCGTGCATGACCTCGATCGCCTGCTCGAGGGTCTTGACCGGCGTAATCGAGGCGACCGGGCCGAAGATCTCCTCCCGGCCGATCGCCATCGCGGGCGTGACGTCGTCGAAGAGGGTCGGTCCCAGAAAGAACCCCTTCGGCCGCCCTCCGACCTCGATCTTGCGGCCGTCCAGCAGAAGCCTGGCGCCTTCCGCGACGCCCTTCTCGATGTAGCCGACGACGCGTTCGCGATGCTTGCCGCTGATGACGGGTCCCATCGAGACGCCGGGCTCCGACCCGTCCCCGACCTTCAGGCCCCGCGCTGCCGCGACCATCCGGTCCCGCGCCTGCCCGTGCGCCTCCCCGACCGGCACGAGGACGCTTCCCGCCAGGCAGCGCTCCCCGGCGCAGCCGTAGAAGGATTCCGTGATCACGCTCGTCGCGCGATCCAGGTCCGCATCCGGCATGACGACGATGAAGTTCTTGGCGCCGCCAAGCGCCTGGACGCGCTTTCCGGCGTGCGTAGCCCGCTGGTACACGGCCCGGGCAACCGGGGTGGACCCCACGAACGAGACCGCCCGGATGTCCGGATGGTCGCAGATCGCCTCGACCGCCTCGCGGCCGCCGTGGACGAGGTTGACGACTCCCGGCGGCAGACCGCATTCTCCGAGCAGCTCGAAGATCCGTTTCTGCGACAGGGGCACCTGCTCCGACGGCTTGGCGATGAAGGTGTTGCCGGTGGCGATCGCGAAGGGAAGAAACCACAGCGGCACCATGGCCGGAAAGTTGAACGGGGCGATTGCTGCGCAGACCCCGACGGGCTGGCGGATGACGTTGCAATCGACGCCCGAGGCGATGTTCTCCAGCCCGTAGCCCATCATCAGGGAGGGGCTGCCACAGGCGACCTCGACGCACTCGATCCCGCGGCGCACACTGCCGCGCGACTCGTCGAGCGTCTTGCCGTGCTCGGTCGTGACGATGCGCGAGAGCTCCTCGAAGTGCTCTTCGAGAAGCGCCTTCAATTGGAAGAGCACACGCGCCCGGGTGACGGGCGGCGTGTCCCGCCAGGCGGGGAAGGCCTTCTTCGCGGCAGCGACCGCCGCGTCCAGGTCCTCGGCCGTCGAGAGGGGCGCCCGCGCGATCACCTCGCCCGAGGCGGGGTTGTAGACGTCCTGAAACTGCCGGGCGCGCGACTCGACCCAGCGCCCGCCGATGTAGTTGCGCAGAATCTCGGCCTCGGACGACGCGCCTGCCGACGCGCGCGCCGCTTCATTGGCCACAGCGGATTCGGTCATGGGGACCTCCTGGTTCCAAGGGCAAGAGCGAATACTAGTCCGCCCGAGATTGGGGCGGCAAGTTCTTTAGGAAGTTGGACTTACCGGCGATCCCCCGGGGCGCGCCCGCCGGGCGGGCGCGGCGAGCGTAGAATTCTCGTTTCTCGAAACGTCCCGGAGGACCCATGAGCGTGGACCTGTCCGTCGACTTCACGGGGATTCGGTTTCACAACCCGTTTCTGCTCTCCTCGGCGCCGCCGACCGAGTCGGAGTCCAACATCCTGCGCGCCTTCGAGGCCGGCTGGGGCGGCGTCGTGACCAAGACGATCGGACTGCATCCCGTCGTCAACGTGCGCGGGCCCAAGACAAAGTTCCTGCGCTCGGACGTGGACTCTCCGACGATCTCCATGAAGAAGCGGCCTGGGACGGCGTTGCACTCCTCCTGGAACTGGGAGCTGATCTCCGACAAACCGCTCGACTGGTGGGTGCCGCGTATCGGACGCATCAAGAAGGCCTTCCCCGATCGGGTGCTCGTCGCCTCCATCATGGCGGGCTCCGGAAACGACACGGAGCTCTCCCACTGGCAGACGCTGGCGAAGGCCTGCCAGGACCAAGGCGCCGACGCCTTCGAGCTGAACCTCTCCTGTCCGCACATGGACCGGCAGGACATGGGCTCGAACATCGGAAAGGACCGCGAGCTGATCTCCGTCGTCACACAGGTCGTCAAGGAGGTCGCGAAGGTCCCCGTCTGGGCCAAGCTGACTCCCTCGACGACCGACATCGTCGTGGAAGCGCGGGCCGCCTTCCTCGGAGGCGCGGATGCGATCTCCTCGTCGAACACGTTCACGTCGCTGCCGCTGATCGATCCCGAGACACTGGAGTTCGAAATCGAGGTCGACGGGTTCGTTGCGACGGGAGGCCTGGGCGGTCCGGCGATCCTGCCGCTCTCGCTGGCCAAGATGGCGCAGATGACGAAGGCCTTTCCGGAGAAGGCCTTTTCGGGCATCGGCGGAATCTCGAACTTCTCCCACGCCCTTTCCTACTTCCTGCTTGGTTGCGGGACCGTGCAGGTCTGCACCGCGGCGATGCTCGACCGGGCCGTCGGCCCCAGCGTGATCAAGACTCTCGTGCGGGACATGGAGAGCTTCCTGGAGAGCCAGGCCGGCCGTGGCTGGAAGACGCTCGAAGACTTCCGCGGGATCCGCCGGGACCGTGTCGTGCCGCAGTCGCAGATCGCCCGGCCCGACGAGGCCGGCTACCACGGCGGCCACGAGACCGCGGAGGGATACGCCGAGCCGTCGGAAGCCGCGATCCCCCAGTTGGTAAAGTAGCCCCGTACAATGTCTCCATCGACTACGAACCGCTCCTTCGCGTAGCGATCGAGGAGGCCCGTAAGGGTCTGGCCGAGGGAGGCATCCCCATCGGCGCCGCGCTCTTCGACTCCGACGGAAACCTCCTGGGCCGCGGACACAACCGGAGAGTCCAGGAATCCGACCCTTCGGTTCACGGAGAGACCGACGCTTTCCGCAAGGCCGGGCGGCAGAGAAGCTACCGCGACAAGATCCTGGTCTCGACCCTCGCGCCGTGCTGGTATTGCAGCGGGCTCGTCCGGCAGTTTCGCATCGGCACCGTCGTGGTGGGCGAGTCGGTCAACTTCCCCGGAGCGCTCGACTGGCTGCGGGACAATGGCGTCGCGGTCGTGGATCTCGCCTCCGCCGAGTGTGCCCGGATGCTGGCCGGCTACATCGCCGCGCACCCCGCGGTCTGGAACGAAGACATCGGCGAGCTCTGACGAAGGCTCCGAAGATTGCAATCCCGTCCGACGACGTTCCGCGCCCGCGACGGACGTGGCCGTCTCCAGCGATCGCGCGCTCTTCCGACAGGCGCGCGACGTGATCGAGTTCGGAAGGCTTCGCGCGGCCAATGAAATCAAGATGGTGAGCCTTCGGGGACTCCTCATCACGGGGGACGAGAACTTCCTCTTCGAGCTCGCCCGCTCGCGACGCGAGCTGCTTGCGGAGATCGCGCGGCTGCGCGCCACGGGACCGAGCGCGCGGGAGGCGGCTCTCCTCTCGGCGATCGAGCGCTCCGAGGAGCGCCACCAGAGCGCGGCCGAAGAAGCGATCGCCCTCCGGCGCTCGGGCGCCGGATCGGCAGCCATCGCAGGGTTCTTCGCCGCCAGGGTCGAGCCCGCGCGCGAGGCGCTCGAACGCAGTCTCGCGGCGTACCTCTACGAGGAAAACCGGCAGCTCGCGCAGACGGACCGGTGGTCTTCGGGAAGAAACCGCCTCGCCTCGATCCTGATCATCGTCATCGGCCTGCTGGCACTCGGCTTGACGGCGGCCCTCTCCGTAACCCTCACCCGGCGGTTGGCCCGGCTCTACGAGACGGAACGGGATCAGCGCCGCGCGGCGGAGGCCGCCCGGCAGCGCTACAGCGACCTGGTCGACGGAATCCCGGGAGGCTTCGTCTGGGAGGCGGACGCGACCACGCTTCGCATGACGTTCGTCAGCTCGCGCGCGGAGTCCATGCTCGGCTATCCGCGTCAGGAGAGCCTGGGCGATCCGGGTTTCTGGACGCGCCTGATCCATCCCGAAGACCGCGAGCGCGTCCTCGCGGCGATCGCGCGGACTCTCTCGGAAGGGACCGGGCAATCGAGCGAGCACCGGTGTCTGACGGCGGACGGGAGAACGGTGTGGCTCCAGTCTCGCGTCCGCCTGGTCCGGAAGGACGAGAGCCGGCCGGCCCGGTTGCGGGGCCTTTCCGTGGACATCACCCGCTTGAAGCAAGCCGATGAGTCGCTTCGCGCGCAGGCCCGAGCCGTCGCCGAATCGGAGGCGCGCAAGGCGGCGGTCTTGAACTCGGCTCTCGACGCCGTCGTCACGATCGACGCCCAAGGACGCATCCTCGAATTCAATCCTTCCGCGGAGCGCATCTTCGGGTACGCGGCGGCCGATGCGATCGGGCGCGAGATGGCGGAGCTGATCATTCCGCAGCGGCTTCGGGAGAAGCATCGGAACGGCCTCGCCGCGACGGTGCGCACCGGGGAAGGAGCGATCTTGAATCGCAGGCTCGAGATGCCGGCGCTTCGCTCCGACGGCACCGAGTTTTCCGTCGAGCTGACCATCGCGCGGATCTCGGGCACCGGCCCGCCGGTCTTCACTGGCTTCGTTCGGGACATCACCGAGCGCCAGCGCCTGGAGAAGGAACGGGCGGACCTGCTCAGGGAGGCGCGCGAAGCGATCCGCGCCCGCGACGAGTTCCTCTCGATCGCCTCGCACGAGTTGAAGACGCCGTTGACGACGCTCCGGCTCCAGGTGCAGGGCGTGGTCCGCAAGATCCAGACCGCCGGCGATGTCTCGGGGCTCCAGAAAGTCGTGCCCCGCCTGGCGACCGCGGAACGGCAGATCGAGCGGCTCACGTCCTTGATCAACAGCCTTCTGGACATCTCCCGGATCACGGCGGGGCGCCTCGACCTCGACCGCGAGCCGGTGGACCTGGCGGCGCTCGTGCGGGAAGTTGCCGCGCGTCACCGGGAAGAGCTCACGCAGGCGGAATGCCGGCTCGAGCTCGCCTGTGATGGGCCGAGCACGGGCCACTGGGACCGCCTGCGCGTGGAACAGATCGTCGTGAATCTCCTCTCCAACGCCATCAAGTACGGCGCGGGCCATCCGATCAAGGTGGATGTCGGAGGCGACGTCGCGACCGCGAGGCTCGTGATCCGCGACCATGGGATCGGAATCCCCGCCGAGGACCAGTCGCGCATCTTCGAGAGGTTCGAGAGAGCCGTCTCCGATCGCCACTATGGCGGCCTGGGACTCGGGCTCTGGATCGTGCGTCAGGTCGTGGATGCTCTCGGAGGAAGGATCGCGGTCGAGAGCCTGCAGGGGGCCGGCTCGACCTTCATCGTGGAGCTGCCGCGCGCCGCGCCGCCCGGGGATGCGGGAGAACACGCGTGAGACTTCGGCCGTGACGCGAAGCAAGCACATCCTGATTGTCGAAGACGATGCGGACCTGCGCGAGGCCCTTGTTGAGGCGCTCCGCGACGAGGGCTACGAGGTGGCCGGCGCGATGCACGGCCGGGAGGCGCTCGATCGCCTGCGGCGTGAGACGGTAAGGCCCTGCTTGATTCTCCTGGACCTGACGATGCCCGTGATGAACGGATGGCAGTTCCGGGCCGAGCAGAGCCGGGATGCCGCGCTCTCCGGCATTCCGGTCGTCGTGCTCTCCGCCGGCATCAACCTCGCCCAACAGATGGTGGATCTGGAGATACGCGACTACGTGCAGAAGCCGATCCGCCTTCCGGACCTGCTCGAGACGATCCATCGCTACTGCGGCCCGGGTCAGTAATCAGCCCGCATTATTCACGAACGACTCCAGCCGTCCCGCGGATCTTTTTTCGCCAGGCGGCGTCATCCCTCCTCTGCGATACGCCCCGGCATCGCCATCGTCGGGCTTCCTTGCCTGACGAAAAAATCTCTCGCGGGAACAAGGTGCACTGGAGCATGGAGCCGTTCATCTCTGAATGGACTCTTTCGGCGCAGTCGCGTTCACGTGTTTCGGCTGGGTGTCCGTGAATAATCCGGGCTCTAATCGGCGCCCGAATAGGCCCGCTGCCCGTCGAACGCGCAGAGGTTCTCGGTTTTTATGAAATCCAGGCCGGCCTCGCCGACTCGCGCGAGCAGCGCCGCGATCTGCGCGTGTGTGACGGTCGCAGCGCCGTCGGCAAGGAACCGGCAGCACCAGTGGTCGGAGCAGAACGTCTCGGAGAAACCGCCCGGCCAGACCTCGATGCCGCGGTTGCTGATCCTTCCGAGCTTGAACCCGTCTCCGGCCAGCGGCGTCATGAGCCTCCCCAGGTCGTCGGGAGCGCCTCCCTTCCAGTCGAGGAAGACGTCCACGCCGACCGTCTCCTTGCGCGGGGAGGGAGGCGCCGCCGCGGCCGTGGGGGCCATCGTCCGCCCCGGCCCGCCGGCGTAACGCACGGGTTTCAACTTCTCCGGGCGTTGCCCGACCCGCGCGACGACGGCTTTCGCGAACTCCCTGGTTCCCACCTTCTCGCCAGAGAGACCCTCGGTGAAGATGTCGTAGGTGTGGACTCCGTCCTCGATCGTCTTCAACCACGCGTTGTGGACGCGTTCGGCCACGTCCTCCTGGCCGATGTGGACGAGCATCATGACGGCGCCCAGCAGAAGACCCGAGGGGTTGGCCAGGTTCTGCCCCGCCCGGCGCGGAGCCGAGCCGTGGATGGCCTCGAACATCGCGCAGCGGTCGCCGATGTTGGCGGAGCCCGCAAGGCCTACCGAGCCGGCGATCTGGGCCGCCACGTCGGAGAGGATGTCGCCGTAGAGATTGGGCATCACAATGACGTCGAAGGCCTCGGGGGTGTCGGCGAGTTTGGCCGCGCCGATGTCCACGATCCAATGTTCCTTCTCGATCTCGGGATAGGCCGCGCCGATCTCCTCGAAGACCTTGTGGAAGAGGCCGTCGGTCATCTTCATGATGTTGTCTTTGGTGAAACAAGTCACCCTGCGGCGGGCGTAGCGGCGCGCGTACTCGAAGGCGTACCGGACGATCTTCTCGCTGCCGGGCCGCGAGATGAGCTTCAGGCACTGCATGACATCCGCCGTTTGCCGGTGCTCGATGCCGGCGTAGGTGTCCTCCTCGTTCTCGCGCACGATCACGACGTCCATGTTCGGATGCCTGGTCTCCACAAACGGCGGGTAGGAGACGCACGGGCGCACGTTGGCGTAGAGTCCCAGCGTCTTGCGGGTGGTGACGTTCAGGCTCTTGTAACCGCCGCCCTGGGGCGTCGTGATGGGGGCCTTGAGGAATACACGCGTGCGCCGCAGCGACTCCCACGCGGACGATTCGATGCCCGTGATGCCGCCGCGCTTGTAGACCTTCTCTCCGATCTCGATGACTTCCGTCTGGATGCGGGCGCCCGCTTCCTCGAGGATCTCGAGCGTGGCGGCCATGATCTCGGGGCCGATCCCGTCCCCGTAAGCGACCGTGATCGCGGTCTTTTGTGCCATTTTTGAAGTTCCTCTCTTCGAAAAAAGGGGTGCATTATCACTCGGGCATCCGCCGCTCTGTGTCCTATAATTGGATCCATTCGGACCAGTCTATGGAGTTCATCCGGTGCCGGGAGACGACCGAGCCGCTGGAAGACGGTTCACAGCGGGATGCCCTGGCGCTGCACATCGACACCTCGCGGCGCGTGACTCTGCGTTTCGTTTTGACGCTTCCCGAGCCCGGCGGCCTGGAAGCGCTGCGCTACGCCCGCCGGGCGATGATTCGCGAGGAACGCACGCGCGGGCTCGAATGGAATGAGCCTTCCATGGAGCATCCCGTCATGACGCCCACGGAGATCCGCTGGATCGTCCTCGCGTCCGACGCGGCCTGGTCCCGCGAGAAGATTCACGAGTTGATCGAACGCGCAAACCGGGCGCACGAAGCGATGCGCGCGTCCGGTCCGTGAGGCCAAGACCGCCATGCGCTTGCGAACGCTCCTGTTTCTGGCGGCCGCCGGCGGCCTGGCGTACTGGATCTTGCACGACCGCCCGAGCGTCGTCGGCCTGGTGGAAAGCGTCACGCGGCCTCTGATGGGCTCGAAAGCCGCCGTCAAGGAATCCGAGCACAACCGGGTCGTGTCGGACTCCATCCCCCTCGACTCGGAGAATGAAGAGATCCCGGTCGGCACGCTCCGCGAAAAGATGACGTTCGAAGAGGTGCGCGGGATCCTGGGGCCGCCCGATTCGATCGAGCAGTTGCCGCGCCAGGGGAGAGCCCGCGTCCGCTGGATCTACCGGCGCGCGCGGCGCACCCTTCTCTTCGAGGACGGGCGCGTCGTATCGATCGCCATCCGGTAGGCCGCGGCGGCTGCCCCGAAAAGACCGAGCCGCGGCTCCCGCACGACGCGCACAGGGATCTCGGAGAGAAGCCGGTCCATCGGGGACTTCGATCGGAAGGACTCGAGGAAGCCGCCCCGCGAAAGCGCCGGTAGGATCTTCGGAGCGATCCCGCCGCCGACGTAGAGGCCGCCCGTCGCGCGGTACTGGATGGCGAGATTGCCCGCCTCCGAGCCATAGATGGAGACGAACAGCGAGAGAGCCTCGCGGCAGAGCGGATCGCGGCCGGCGAGACCGAAGCGGCTGATCACCGCCGCGCGGTCCTCTTCGCAACGCAACGCCCGCGAGACGGCGGGACTCTCGCGCGCGACGCCGTCGGCCTTGAGAAAATCGTACATGTGGCCGAGCCCCTCTCCACAGAGGAGCCGGTCGCGGCTGACCCGGCCGAACTTGCCGCGGACGAAACGCACGAGGCGATCCTCCGTCGCATTGCGGGGGCCGAAATCCGCGTGCCCTCCTTCGGAGGGGAAGGGCTCGTAGCGGCCGCCCGTGTCGAGAAGGGCCGCCTGCCCCAGGCCCGTGCCGGCGCCGATCAGGGCGATCGGCCCGCCGCGCTCCTGCTTGCCTCGGGAGAGGACGGCGAGCTGCCGCGGCGCCAGGTATGGGATCCCGAGCGCCGCGGCGACGAAATCGTTGAGGATCTTCACGCGCGGAATGCCGGTCGCGCGGCTCAACTTGCGCTCATCGATCGTCCAGGGAAGCTTGGTCACGCGCGCGCGCCCTTGCCGGACCGGTCCCGCGACTCCGAAGGCCGCCACTCGCGGGGGACGACCTCCTGCCCCGAGGAAGTCGGCGAGGATCTCCTCGAGAGAGCCGAAACGGGCGCTCGGATAGCGGCGAAAACGCCCGACTGATAGCGAGCCCGCTCCGATCCGAACGACCGCGACAGCCGTCTTTGTCCCCCCGATGTCGCCGGCCAGGACGCGCACGCGCGGACGTTAACAGCAGCCTGCGAGAAGACAAAAAAATCCCCGGGTCGGGGTGGGGCCGCCCGGGGGGCGAAAGGAGGAGATTTGAGGTTTCCTCTGCCATCACGACATAGCAAGCACTTCGCCACCGGCGGCTAGGCTCTCCATGTCTTTTGTAGTCAGATAGTTAGATTCCGAAGCGGCAGGATCATGTGACGCTCAGTGTCACAAAAATGCGCGGGATTGTTACACCATTTGTTAAGAGTGTCAGCCGAGGACCAAAAAGTCAAAGCTCCGAGCGGAGCGGAAGGATGACCCACTCGACGAGTCGTTGCTTCCAGGGGCGTTTCAACCATTCGGCAGAGGTATAGGGCCTCGACTTGCCGAGGTCCTCGAGAAACATCTCTTCGAGCTGGCGGGCGGACGGCTCGTCGAAGATGGACAGGTTGATCTCGTCATTCAAGTGGAAGGATCGGTTGTCGAAGTTCGCCGAGCCGATGGTCGCGAAGATTCCATCCACGACCATCGTCTTGGGATGGAACATCGTGGGCTTGTACTCGTAGATCTTGACCCCGCCGGCGAGCAGGGTCCCGAAGGCGGAACGGCCGCCCGCCTTGGTCGCCGGCACGTCGTTGACCTTGCCCGGCACGAGGATCTTGACGTCCACTCCGCGGCGGGCCGCCGCGACGAGCAGGGCGCTCGAATCCTCCTCCGGCAGGAAGTAGGAGTTGGAGAGGTAGATGTTCCGGCTCGCGGAAGAGATCGACACCGCGTAGAGGAGCTTGACCGCCGAGTTCGCGGTGCGCGGCGAGGAGAGGATGACCTGGCAAAGCGCCGGTCCCGACGGCTCGAGCCGCGGAAAGAACTTTTCTCCGAGCAGGGCTTCCCCGTGCGCCTCGGCCCAGTTGTCCTGGAAGGCCGCCTGGAGCTGCGCGACCACCGGCCCCTCGACGCGGACCTGGGTGTCGCGCCAGCGCCCTGGCGCCTGGGCGTTGCCGAGCCAGACGTCGGCGATGCCGGCCCCGCCCGTGAAGCCCACCTTGCCGTCCACGACGAGGATCCTGCGGTGCGTGCGATTGTTGATCGAATCGAGCATCCAGGGGTGCAGGGGATGGTAAAAGTCCACGACGCAGCCGGCCCGCCGCAGCACCTCAACGTCGGTGCGGGCGACCTTGCCCCCCGATCCCACCGCGTCCAGGAGAATCCTGACAGCCACACCGTGGGAGGCGCGCTCCGCGAGCGCGTCGCGGAAACGATCGGCCACGGTTCCCGACCAGAAGATGTAGGACTCGAGATTGACCGATTGCCGGGCGCCGGCGATCGCCGAAAGCATCGCCGGGAAGAACGCGTCGCCGTTGGCGAGGATCGTGACGCGGTTACCGGCGATCACGGATGGGTTCGAGAGGGCATGCGCCGAGGCAAGGAACGTCGCGTCGCGCACGGAGAAGAGGTGCGGAAAACCGTAGGCGATCTGCCTGGGCCGGTTCAGCAGGGTCAGAGCGATGGAAAGCGCGAAGGCGATCGCGAGCGCGACAAGATAGGTCTCAACGGAAATTCGGTAGACTCTCGGCTTTCGCGCACGGCGCGGACGCTTGCGAAACATGCTCAACCCGGATTATTCATGGACACCCGGCCGACACATGACAATCTGACCGAGAAGGATAAGTCTGTATACGCATCGAAAGGCGGCGGCCGGCGTCGTTCATGAATAATGCGGGTTAATAGATTATCCGCCGTTCTCCTGCTTGCGGCCCTCTGCCTTCCGGCCGCGGGCTGCTCCTATCTCTTCTCCTCCGAGAAGCGGACGGTCTATCAGTACGAGCCTTCCTACGGCATCGAGAGCCCGGATTTCCGCCGCTCGCTCGACGCTCTCGGAACGGAGCTCGTGGCCCACAACCGCGCCGTTCTCCTGCGCAACGGCGATGAGACCTTCGACGCGCTTCTCGAGGCGATCCGCGAGGCCCGGAGGAGCATCAACATCGAGATCTACATCTTCAACCACGGCGCGATCGCGGCCGAGTTCGCCCGAGCGCTGTCGGAGCGGGCGCGCGAGGGCGTCGCCGTCCGCGTGCTCGTGGACGGCTTCGGCTCGCATCTGGGAGATCTCGAGGAGGAGATGGCCGCGGCCGGCGTGCGGATCGAACAGTACAAGCCGCTTCGGATCTACTCGCTCTTCCGGGTCGGCAACCGGACGCACCGGCGCGTCGTAACCGTGGACGGGAAGATCGGATTCTGCGGCGGCTTCGCGATCGACGACCGATGGAAAGGAAACGCCCGCGGCCCCTCGGAGTGGCGCGACACAAACATTCGCATCGAAGGGCCGGTGGTCGCGCAGCTCCAGCACGTCTTCCTGGAAGACTGGGTCCACACGACGGGGGAAGTGCTCCACGGCCCGGAGCAGTTTCCCGCGATCGACCCGGCGGGAGGGATGCTGGCGCAGGCGATCTCGAGCTCCCGCACCGACCAGAGCTCGATGGCGAAGCTTCTCTACTACATGGCGATCCAGGCGGCGCGGCGGAGGATCTGGATCGAGAACGCCTACTTCGTGCCGGACCGGCAGATCCGGCAGGGGCTCGTGGCGGCCGCGGCCCGCGGCGTGGACGTCAAGATCATCGTGCCGGGCAAGTACATCGACAACCCCAACGTGCGCCTGGCGTCGCGGTTCCATTACGGGGAACTGCTCGACGGAGGCGTCGAGATCTACGAGTATCTGCCGACGATGATGCACAACAAGGTGATGGTGGCCGACGGTCTGTGGGCCTCCATCGGCTCGATCAACTTCGTCAACCGCTCAATGAAGAAGAACGGGGAGGCGAACGTCTGCGTCTACGACGGCGGTTTC
>WNFC01015514.1_pt1 | contig 17568 bp, 18 predicted proteins | sample 5400541 | NCBI WGS metagenome assembly WNFC01 (sample SAMN13153342, study PRJNA577476) | soil metagenome | isolation source: 120 cm saprolite under Douglas fir tree site 2 hole 2 replicate 1 | place: USA:California | collected 2015-04-18
GATATTCTCAAATGCCGCGACTGGTAGTAGCGCAAGCGTCTCGCGAGACGAATGTCGATGACACACGAGAATGTGGACGGGGCGAGTCTTGCTACGCAATCCCTTTGTCAGAACTAACCCTTCCCTCATCATGCGCCTCTTTCCAGTCAGCTTGCGGCCCGCAGACGAATTGAAACCTCCCACACCTTCTCACAAACCGCGCCTGCGACCCGTGCACACGTTGATCGCCCGACGCAGCGCCTGGTCACACTACGCGCAGCTGCGTCGACGTCTTTTCTATCGCACGGACAGAGACTTTTCTTACCGTAAATTACGAAACACCCGGACAAGACCACCGACGTCATCGCGTGTGATTAGTATATCTTGGGCCCTCTCGCTTGGCGTGTAACGTACCTTCGGGCTGGCTGGCGAAGTCCTTTGGTAGGCCCGCGCAGCATGGGCGTGTGCATGGGCAGGTGTGTACTTCACTGGTCATACACTTCAAAACCTTTCACTGGCTTATTGGTCTCAATTTGGTGCGCAAGTTATTCATCATCATCACCATGGGTCTCACAAATAAGGCCCACATGATGCATGTCGTGCACACCGACAAACGGCCGCAGGAACCCCAGAGGACATCATCGTGGCCACACATCGGCCTGGCCCATGAGTCATTACATCAGTATTTTCCTTACTAGCCCTCATTCGAGCCCAAGGTGGATCTTGGGAACGCTTCCGATCAGTCATGCGCGAAATCTCCTGGTACGGAAAGTGCCTCACAGAAACCCAAGAGAACCTCGGCCATCTCGGCCACCTCATCGCACACGGCTTATCGCTCTCAGCTCCGTGCCCTTGTCACTTTTGTCCGCATACCCTTCACTGAATGATTGGACGGACTTTAAACGAAAGCAATGCTCGAAGCCTCAGGTACCAGTACAGGCCGACCAGCAGTTCACATACACTGTAACTAAAATAAAACCGATCAACCGTTCAGACCTTCAGATTCAACGCAATCGTTGATCATACAAGTAAATATTCCGTACGGTACTGCACGCGCATCCATCATCGCTACTATATTCTGAACGGGGGCTTCTCCCTAACGACTCATTTTCCCACGCCGCTCTCTAGGCCATCCTCGACGCTTAGTCCCTGCGGTTTGTCGAATTGCTGATTAATCGTATTAAAAGATAAAGTTGTGCTCTGCGACGTTGGATACTGATCGCAGGTTACATGCACAACAGGCATCTGCAACCGTTCCGCATCCCGAGTCGGAAAAGTGCGACCACTTCTTTTGAGGTCCGAGTCCACCACGCTACCAAGTCATCAACCACGTTCAGCGTGATGACGAACGTAAAGAAACAATGTCGTACATGTCGGTGGAGGAGATAAAGTCCGTTAGAGACCTGTATATCCGTGTCGCGGTGATCGAGAAACTTATCATCCCGGGCAGCGGGAACATCTAAATTGATGGGAGATATAAGAGCCTGGTGATCTCCGTAGCGCGTAAGAGTGTCACATACGACATTGATTCAAGATGAAGCGGAAAGAAGAAAATACGGTTCAGGTCCAACCAAACGAACACCTGCAACATAAAATGCTGTGAGCGAAGACGTGTAACAAAACTTGTGATACTTGCCACTGTAGTGATCCCGGCTCCCGTGCAGAAGAAGAGCCAAATAACACCCTTGCGAATAGAAAATACATTAAGGGATTGAGAGCACCGCCGCAACCAAGAGCTTCCACCACCTCACCTGTTTCCAGAGGACGCGTACAAGACCAAACATGTCTCCTCCGCGACCGCGCAGACGGAGCAAACCAAGAAACATGGCCAGAATGAAGGCGGTGTCAATGGAGAGCATGATAGTGAGAGGAACTTTATCGCGTCCCATAGTGGGCGCCGTGCAGGCATCATTTGCAGCTGACCATGTAGAGTGGAGCTGTGAACAGTTAAGTACAAGGTCAAAAAATTTTGGGATAAGTTCTTCACCTGAAAGAGAGCTGATACCGAACCGCTTTTGTAAGTGGCTCCCATTCGTCTGCAGGAGAGAGGACAGAGAAGAACTTGCCTTGTATGAAGAACGCGAGGTAGATGATGCATCCACAGATTGAGAGAACTATAACAACCTTAGTCCTGTTCCAGATAGCGATGCTGACAGGTTCTATGAGAATCCACTTCAGAAAGCGGGGGGAGCAAGAAGAATCGGACTTACGTGCGGAGTACGATCAATAACAAAGAAGAGGCAAGGGGGACGTAGAAGACCTAGAAACAAAATTTAAGGGATAGTCCAAAGAGCAATCTTGGAAGACGGACACGGTACACACCTGACAATTGATGGGCTTCGTGTTATCAAGGCCGACCATGGTAAGGATTACGGCCATGAGGGTCGCCACACGCGTTAAAGAGTAGATCTGCGCAGGCATTAGATCAGGCTCCGAGGCTCCGGAGTAAGCAACGAGATCCCCCAAATGGGCTCGTCAGCACAGACCCATATTGTCCACCGGTAAGGACGACGTCCTTGGATGACGCTCCACTCGTAGTCAAGAGTAGTCAAGAACTCCCAGCTAAAGGTGGAGGGGTCGAGCCACGCGGCGTGTTGTTAGAGTGCCAGGGACGTGGCACCAGACTGACTCACATGTAGAGCCCGCCCACGGCGTGGAAAAACTTTATGAGCACCACTGTCACAAGAGAGGCCCGATGAGCTTTCCAAGCTAAGGAGCTGGGCCGGAGAATAACGTACGGTAGTCCTGGGCAATTACAGTAGGATCCTGGAAGTCAACCATGATCGGACAGGCTGGAAAATGGTGGGATGGATAGCGGGAGTGTGGGTTGTGGGGACAGAGATACCGACAACACTCTCAGTTCATAAACAGATAGACAAGGACTTAGATCGTCCCTAATCATCTTCCAAACAGGCAATCAGGCGAGAGTATTCCCACAAGGCTGGGAAAACATGTCACGTTCATTGCGACCATGACGGCTGAGAACTGATGAGGCAGGCGTTATTACCCTCCAATTGCGCCTCAGCGCCCTCGAAGGCAATGCCCACTGTTACTATTACTAGTAGTATCACGAGGCGACGCAGAGAAAATGAGCGCTAGGCTATGAGCGGTGATGCAGCCTGGCAGGTGATGTACCGCCTGTATGAGATGCCAAATACTCGCAAACATGAGCCATCCGGCACTTGCCGCAGCCTTTCTGACTGGTAGACATGTTCTCGGCTCCTTGAGCTTTAAGCACCGTATGAACTGGCGCAGCAAGAAGATGCGACGTCCCACCGGGGATGTACGTCCAGCGGACAGAGTACAGGCTCTTAGGTTCTTAGGGGTTCTGCGTACTGGCAGTGCGTAGTAGTGTACCGAGACTATAGTATCTTCTTTTGTTGAATTTACCTATTCGGAGGCTATTCTCCGCGTCTGGAAATCTCGGTCAATGATGCTCCAAGGTCTCACAGGCCTCATATTCCATATCAACTGCTTCGCGGGTCAGGAGCTTGAACGTAAGCGCATGTGTCATCAACTGGCACGAAATGAACAGGACACGACCATCATTCGCGCGCCCATCATGATGCGCACTCGGTGTCGGTCTCACCTGCTTCCGCGGATTCGGATTTACCGCTAGGCTCAGCACACTTCTTTTATTGGTTTTTGATGCGCTACCGTTCCTTTGTGCCTCTTCCTCGAATTCGGTCTTCAGCATGACTCTGCCCTCCCACGAATTTTATTACGCTGGGTCCTTGGATATTAAAGTGAGGGATCCAGTTGTCCCATTCATGGGTGGCGCGTTCATATAGCTTGCTACCTATATGTTGGATTATTGAGTCCACGAGATGGACCTGTGGAAACATGCCAAGAGCGCACTTAAAAAAAAAGTTCTTTTTTATTTACTGTAATTGTGTCACGATAGCTGTGAGGCGTCCGTTTTATTGTGTTGCCGTTTACCATCTTGAACTATCTTAGCACCGAAACGAGATATCAGAACAAATACTACCACTCACCCTTCTGCCCCATCATATCCTCTCGACACTTGTCATGATATTACCCTCAACAGTCACGTTAGCCCAATAGGCTAGGCTCGGATCTAGGCGAGACCTACCCATAGGCCACATGGCGATCATCGCAGCCGCAGCTTCGCCCGACTGATCGCCTCGGGCCCGAAGCCGTACACTGCCCGTTGAAGCGTTTATGGTGTTGTAGAACGTGGGCAGTGTGACGCGTTGACAAGATTGATTAGCGGCCTGTGAAGGCATCGCTTATCAACTTATCAACGTACTGGAACGATACTAGAGTTGCGACCGGCTGCGTAAAGTCTGGTCCACTAAGCCCAGTGTGGAATCGGCACGGAAAGGCTATCAAAGTTGTAGAGGCCAAGCTCGCACACGTGGGTGAGTAGAAAATGGATAATTCGGAAGCCGAATGGAGGCTTGAAAACCTCTTCAAATGAGATTCCACAGCGCGGCCCAGGCCCAGCACCACTTTGGGACCTGGCACGTGCGCAGGCAAGTGGCTAAGGACGCAGACTGCTTGAACCCGCGATCGGATCACATCAAGTTGCAATGCCTGATGCCCCCATGTACTCATGCAACGAACGTCACCGTAGTATACATTATATTTGTCCTCGGTACAGAAAAATTTAGGAGCAGCTCGAACGTGTTGGCGTCCACATCGCCACTGGCGACACGGCGTAACTCTTGACGTAACTGGCCGAAAGCATACTTCTGCCTGGCCTCGCAGACGTCACCGTCCAGACAAAATTCGAACGAAGAAACATGGGAATTTACAGTATGCATCGCTAGTAGTCAAGTGCAGCGACTGGTAGCAGGACGAGACGAAATGGACGCCTATGGAGAATAAAGTGAGAATCAACTGACTGCGATACTCCCGAATCCCTTGACTGGGTCACTCTCACATGATATCACAGCTATCCGTGTTGGAATGTTTGAGCTTGTTCGATGCTTGCGCATGCTGGTGATCGTCATGCCCCAGCGGCGGCGAGAGCGCGACCTGTGGCATCTCGCCCAGCATCACCACCGTCACTCTCGGCTTGTCGGCAGCCGCTTTTGTCGGTAGTATGCCTACGGTAGAGGTGCCTGTGCGTCTGCAGGGCCTGCGAAGCTCGCGTGGAGGATCCGTGTATCACGCGCAGAGTCGACAACCAACTGCTCGCGATCGTCGGAGGGGGGGGAGTGATTTCTCCGCGCTTCGAGGCCACTTGGTGGGGCATGACAAGGATGACTGCCTATCGTACAACACCGCCGAGTTTGGTAAGAACGCTGGTGTACGCGAGGGTGGTGCGCCCCGGTCAGAGGTCCATATATGCGTGAAACCTTTATGTGGCAGACGCGTCGACCATCCAAAAATCTAAGACATAGGACTGGGATTAGTGCGGGGCAGTGACATGCGACCGGGGACGAGCGACGATGCCGTTGTCGGTGTTAGGGCGGAGCGGCATATGTTAGATATCAAACGGCTCTAGGGCGCGCCCGGGAATGAGAACGCTGATGCGACGCCTGGACAATGGCGGGCTGATAGACGATGCCCGAGAATGAGAATGCGACACTGCCCCACTGGGTGCCACTCTTCCTTGCAGACCATGCTGAAACACCTCGGTGCCTGACATATACCGTGAAGAACACGGCAAAGGCGACGATACGGTGGCGGAGGCGAGATGTTGTTGTGGACACACATATGCAGCTTAAGGCGGTATCAAGAGGAAGGACTCGGATGGCTCCTCACCGTTTTCCCAGAAGGTCCACGACTTGAGCTACAGTAGAACTAAAAAGACGGCGATAGAGTGGGGTAGGACGGGGCCGGCCCCGGGCGGTCAACGAAATGATTAACTTTGGCGGGACGGGAAATGGGGGTTCCCACGCAGGAACCGACGGATGCGGTGAAAGGGCGTCACGTGCAAATCAATTTTACTCGCTTCTCGTCTTTTTTTAACAAGAATTACACTTCGCCCCATCTACCCTGGTCAAACAAACTATTGGTGGCGACTTGTCGCAAGACTGACTGAGGCCGAAGTGGTTTGACTTCGCTCATACTGTACAATACAGTATTAATGGGGAGGGATGCCTCGATACCTGCTTCTCGATCACGGCAGACCAGTTCCGGTGACCTCATGTCGTTTTGATTTCTCCCATATGGCGTCAAGGAACTGTAGGCGACGTCAACTCCGCGGTTCAATCTCGGAATATACACGATGAACCCTGTGGCCCAGTTACCAGGCCATCATCCCTTCCCCCCCATTTCGCTGCCATGGCCAACGGCGGTTTTCTCACACCCTTTGACCTGGAGCAGTCTGGCGGCAAGCCTTTTAACTTTTCTTTGTCGCTGTTCTGATAACATCCATTTGCTGAGTAGGCGTGCTGCTGATAGCGATCCTTCGTAAGTGCCAGTGCCAGATGGCAGTGTTCTCCCCAATCAGGCACAGCTGAATCCCTAAGCAGTGAATGCATATTTATTCGGGGTCGTTAGTCAACAATTGTATTTATATTGGGTTGGCCGTGAGTATTATTGTTGGTGGCAAGTATCGCGGATAGGTAACTTTGGCAGGTTTTGAGGATCCTGTATATGTGAAGTAAGCACAAATCTATCTCATCTCATGTACTATCGCGACTAACACGTTCTTAGGGTCTTTGTTGTTGCACAATTTGTCATCATTATTCTGCAAAGTGCCCTGTATGTTTTGATCGTTGATTCTCTAATTACGCGACCGACCGTTACACGAACTAGGCTTTGTTACACTGCTTGGAATGCCTTGTAAGTTCCCAGGCTCGGACAAATCAATGCTCATTAATTTCTGTTTGCAGTGTTATCGGTTATCGTCTACTAGTAGTAGTTGAACTGAAATGTTTGTTCTACACTGCAAGCGCGTGCAACAATTCACCCTTTGCTAGCGATAAGATGGCAGGCGGCAGCCAGCTCTTCGTGTCAATTAGTTCTCGTTTTGATGGCGAATGCCTTCCAAACCGTCCGGTTAGTGCTCACCTGATCCGATAATGGATGCCAAGTTGATGATCTTTCCATTCCTAGTATTCACAGCCTAACACATAGTCGCCTACAGAGTGGGCTAGTCTCAGCATTCTCCGTGGTCTCATTTATAGTCGGCGTGGTGACCATCGTGACGACTTGGGCGGAGAAATTGTAAGGGTGTTGTGCCATGTTACGCGCAAAAACTCTGATTGATCATGATATACGTTGCAGTATTACAGGCGATTATACTGCCACAAGACGTACTGCTTCTGTTGTCTGGCATGCGTTACAAGCTATCACCGAATGCCTCATCATGTGTACGTCGTCTCAGGTCCATCTATAATGAGACTGACTACTCCCTATCCCTAAGTCTTCTTCGCGAGAGCGCTGATGGCGTCCCGCAGTGGTCTAAACACATCAGACTCTATTGTGAATCATCTCGTTCGCAAGGTCATTCAAATTGGGCTCTTTACAACAGCCTGGGCTACAGTAGCATTGGGGACATTTTTTTTATTTCCACAAGAGATCGTTTACTCAATCTTTGACGTGACATCTGGCTCGATATACACTCATGTGGGTAGTTGTTCCCTTCAAGCTGGATTCCGCATTCTCAAAGGAAGGGTATTCAGATGATTTATGATGGGCTCTTATCCCGCACCCGACTGCGTAACCGCTTGGCCGAAGCGTGTGAGCTCGATGTGGTGTTGCCTTGGCAGGTACGGTCTTTGACTCATCCACGAGCGTACCTCTACTGAACGAAACGACTTTCCCCTTCACAGTCACTATCGCATATTTCACATCCGCATACCCCTGAGGAAAAACAATCATCGGATGCGTCCGAAGTCGGTGTCCATGGGGCTGTCTGTCACGTGACTATTACAGACTCCAGTCCGGCCACGCGAATCGCGTCCGAGTCACTAGTAGACCCCTCACGCATTGACAAGGACACCAAGTCTGAATTTGAATCTGAACCTGTTGGGAAGCCGGCAGCTGGCTATGACCTCCCCTTGTAAGGCTGTGGATGATATGGGCGCAGCCGCCTCGTCTACTCACATCATGTTCGGGATTCGGGTACATGGTTGGAGGTTAGCCTTCGTACTACATCTAGAGATGAACTTTCCGATGTCCTGTCGCGTTTCTTAGTCGCTGAAAGGAATTGTCATGTTCGTATAACGGCGGTAGAACATCTAGTCCAGGAGTAGCAATTTCTCCCTGGTGTCAAGTGTCATTGGCTTGGTGCTGTGGTATACCTTTTACACTTCAGGTTCATGGGGCCATAAGTGTTGAGAGCGTTGTCATTGTAGATAGGGCTTGACCGCACCGACAGATGGTGGAATCCAACTACATTGGACCTACGCGGAACCTTTTACTTACCGCAAATGGGTCACACCTTATTGCGCAACGTTGCCAATGGCTGGGCGCGGATTTCCAAATATCAAGGTCTTGTACTTATGATAGTTGTGGAAGCCAGCACTAGTCAGCAACCGAGCACTCTGGCCTGCACGAGTTGTCCGGGTCGCACCGTCCCGAGCGTACCCGAATAGGAACGCTGACCTTACACTTGTCCAAGTCACTGTACTAGGTTACTGTACTGTAGACACGGCCTGCGACTAAGTGAGAGCCGTACCGCAGAGTCGAGGGAGGTTCGCGGAAGGTCGGGGCCGAGCGAAAGAAAATCCAAGTCAAAGTCGGAGTAGCCCCGGGCTTGTGTGCGGCTGTACGTCCAACAACAATCTTTCGTCCACATGACGCAGGGCCTGGATCTCGCAGCCCACCCCCACTTGATGCGCAACGTGTACGCGGAAAACGACAGGCCGGACCTCCATGGGGGAGACTCGGAGGTAGGTCTCGCATGCATGATGAACAGATGGCTGCCAGCAAATCCTTTTTCCACGGCCCTGAACAGCCTAAAAGTCACCTCAATGAGTCCGGTCTAAGGATAACAGATAGATGGAGACTAGAAATCTGCTTTTTGTATGTTTTAACAACCCAAATGCTGTCGGAATAGAATTCATGCCATAGACAGGATGAACTAAGGTCGGGTAGCCTAGTGGTAAGGCACCCCAGTACTAGTTGGAGTACCCAGGTTTGGATCCTTGTCTGGCCAGATTTAAAAGCAACAAAGGTTATGGGCCCTGTTGATGCTTCAGCACTGAGAGCCACAGACAAGTGTTCTGTGATGGATCCTTTGGCTGGTCTGGTTCCAAGAGGCAAAGTTGGCTTCTGAGGGGGGTGTTGGAATGGAACCCACACTCTAGAAAGGATAGACCTGTTGGGTAGCTGTGCCCTGGTACTTGTGGGACCACCCAGGTTCGAATCCTGGTCTGACCAAAATTTTACGCAACAATAAATTATGATTTTTACCTGATTTTTACACTAGGATTTGGTTGGGCTGCAGGTGACATAAGGACTTATTCTGCGAAAAATGCGTGTTGTCTCGTTTGTTGTAACTACCACATTCAAGTGGACCATTACTAACCCTTCATCGGCCAGGTTAGTATAGTATTGGAAGATAATAAAGGAATCAGAAAAAAAGATTAACAAATTTCCGTGTATATGAGAGTTCCACGGCAAAGGCCGGGCGAGCTCAGCTCGACTGCTCACTCCTGCAATTTTTCCCGTCTGATTGTAGTACTTTTGCTGCTCCACCATTCGCGCTCACTTAGTACCGGAAGCGCGAACATGCAAGCAAGATAATCAATGATGTGGCCGACGCTGAGCCACTGCTCGATTAGTATCACAGTCCGGACAGACATGAACCCGAGGGAGCGCCTGGCGGCGACGCGCTGCCCGCCCGATTGCACGTATCGGCCCCGGACCTGGTACTGCTCTGCTACGTAGTAGGAATGGAAGTACCACTGAGAGCGGGCGCGGTCCCGCATGCCGATGGACATCTCAGCAACGTGTCGATGATCGCGAGCGAGGGAGAGCGATGGGACTTCGTCGGGTCAAGCAGGAAAGACCCCACGCTAAACCTGCTAGGTCCTGCCGTTGCCATTGAGCTGGCGATTCGATATCAGATCAACTGTATCTATCACTACGCCTCCGATTCGGTAGTTGTCGCATCCTCTGCTTCGCAGCACCGTGCTCCACCAGTAGCCGCTCCTTACGTCGGAGTGGCCTTGGACTGATGCCTCCCGTAATGACATCCGGCTCCGGTTCGTTATTCTGTGATAGTTTTGCCCCTACATCGAAGCGACATGTAGCACTCTAAGAGCAATCGCGAATGGTACGATTCTGAGTGGTTATTCATATCGCTAGAGGAAGAAATATGTCCGAGAAAAGACGGATGTGGTCGCCGGTCCGCCGAAAGGATATGATAGCTAGACGGTGGGCACGGAATAGGGAGTAGTACAGAACGTGGTGATATATAACGACTCCCTCCCTCCTACGCGTGGATTACTATTTGCGATACACGTGCGATGCTGGCTTCTACGATTAGATGTGATTAAACGGTCAGTGCCATGTTATTCCGAATATGAGGTTGGGGTGACATACATGAGTACTGCAAGTACGTTCGATTCGATATTTTTCTCAGTTCCTGTTCGTTTGAGTTCCATCGTCCAACAGTACTTGCATGATGCTGTGATATCCCTCTCCCGGTACTTCCTGGAATGGAGGTCGCGCTTCTTCCCACGGTTGTACCTTGGAATTGCGCTGGTGCAGAAACCATAAAAGGTCATGATATCCTGCTCGAGAAGCCAGGTGTGACGGAGTCTGATCATCTAGGGCATTCGTATCTGCCCCGTGCTCGAAGAGGACCCGACTTTGGCAACTTCCACATGTCCGCGTTGCGACGCTCGATGCAATGGAGTTCGTCGTCTGTCGTCCTGGTCTTTCGCATCTGCACCGTGCTCGAGGAGGACACGGACGACTTCTACACGTCCGCGCTTTGCCGCCCAATGCAGTGGAGTTCGATCCTTGTTGTCACGGGCTTCCACATCTGCGCCATGTTCGAGGAGGACCTCGGCAACCTCCAAATGGCCGTTTCTGGATGCCCCAAATAACGGAGTCCCGTAGTAGTCGAAGCCATGAGCGCATAAATCCTGTGGGCGTTCAACGACTAAGCATTTTACCACGTCAAGTAGGCCGTGGAAAGCAGCATAGTGTAACGGAGTTCCTCTAGGCGATGAGGGGCTTTCGGATCGTTCGGGTCCACGCCAGGGGAATTCTGGGTCATATATCCAGACCCATATCGCAAAGTGTCGTTTTCTCGAATCGAAGAGACGTTTCATCCCGTCTTGTATGTTCGGCCACACACCCTCGAACCGGGCATGGTCCACCAAGTACTCCGCAGCATACTCGGCAAGAGGAAAGCTTTGCAGGCGGGACCGGTTGATTTTTTCGTCGATGTGAAGTAGAACGCCCAGACAGGCTTGCGCGACCATGGTATTGGCGGGTAGCATGGAGACGTGGAAGCGGGAAATGGGGTCCCTCTCGTTGGAAAGTCGCGGCGATGTCAAGTATTCCTTGACCGAGAAATGAGAAAACTGGATAATTTGAGCACCTTGGACATTGACAACTGTAAACAAACTGGGGCAAGTCGACAGCACGGTCCCAACGGGGTCGTCTGGACGCCAATTTGGAAGTAGCTTGGGGATCCGTCCCGTGTTAAAATCGAACGCAAGAAACTCAGCCAGCTCCTCGACACGAAGTGGGCAGGGAGCCACCGCGAGACATTGAAAGAGACGGTGCGCATATTCCCAGTTTTGGGCATCAATCTCTTGCAAGGAACGTGCATGTCTCATCGAGCGTATCCGGCAATTCATCGAGAGCATGCCGTATACGTCCTGGGATGCAGCGGCGGAGGTAGACGACCTGGCAATAAATCCACCGGAACCTACAAACCAATACAGATAATGAATAAGAGCGACGGAAAGTTGTAGTATCCGATGACTTACATCCCATCAGCTCTCTTCGTGAGTACATCAATGACAAGTTCCTTGTCCGCTGACTTCCAGTGTCGCATCATGGGATCCGTGTCAACAACGGACCTAACATATTCGACCATGTCTTGTCTTTGCCCGCGAGCCTCATGCAGGGAAATGGAATCGCTAGCTGAAAGACCAAGTATAGGTCTGATGTCGGCCTCAGGTCTGCTGGTAACACAAATACGTAAATTCGGAAGCCTTAGGCCGACCAGTCTTTGCACAAGTTCCAGGACTTTGTCACGGGGGGACGGGAGTCCAGTTGAGTTTGAGCACTCATCGAGAGCATCCAGAATAATGTAGACTGGGACTTGGCTCGGGAGCTTCAGCAAGTTCTCCAAACACTGTGCCAGGTCGTCGTCACTGGGATGTTGCGAACCGTTTTCGTGCACTGAATAGAAATCGGAAAGAACGGCACAGTAGGAGTCGGACTGATCGCAAAGTTGGACAAGCAGCGAAGCCAGCAATCCGTGCCTGTCCTTCTTTTGGTTGTCCCTGAAGTCACAATAGAAAAACGCCAGTGAAGCCCTTCCTGACTTGCGCATGTCACGAATGTCTTGAATGACCGTGGAACTAGAAGATTGCCCGAAGTTGAGTTCTCGCAATGGAAATATCAATAGATTAACGTACCACAAGACGCTCTTCCCTGCGCCCGCTATGGGAGAGAAGCGTTCAATCGCAGCAGAAGTGTGACAGTAGACTACCAACGTTTTCCATGGACCCATAAAAGAGATCCTGGACTAGATGACTTCCATTTCGCGAAAGTTTCTCCATTAATAAACCATTCCCCGGTCCCGATATGCCGAGATTCGCGAGCTATGTTGTGATTTTTCCATGGATCTGGGGGAGAAAGCCACTTCCGGATGTCTCGTAGCAGCTGTCCACCTGCGGAACAGTCCCAGTGTTCATATTCAGCGATGGAAATTAGGAAATAACCCACGTCGTAACCCGTTCATGGATTCTATGAAGCGGTCAGATGGAGTGCAACTTGATTATCGCTAGAAAACATGCCTAAAGCATCTCGGACGTCGACTGCCAATGCTTTACCGTCTGGAGGAATGATGTTCAGCGGCCAGTGTGATAAACCTCGTAAAATTTCTCACCGTCCATGACCTGCCCCATGTCCCGGACAAGACCGTAGACAACCTCGAGGCTCTGTGCTCCGGTAGTTCGAGCCTCGTCCAGAGTGAGCCTATCTAGCTTCAGCAATATTGCCTCGACGTCATTCTCTCCAAGAAGTTTCTTCACGAATTTCTCTGCGTCGCCTTAAGACAGGTAACAACTCAGAGAAGACGGACCCACTCGGTCTACCCTGCTTGATCTGTTTTGTTGCCACTGCAAGTGTGGACAGTAGCTGCACCATTATCTTAACGATAATCTCCGTCATGATCGGGGTAAGAGGGATTTTGGTATAAATGTCGAGGCGCCTGAGAAAATTTTCTATGGACTCGAGGAGGTCGATGAGAGCATCATAGCTCGCACTGACATCCTTGACAGCCTGCCAGATATATATGCTCGGAAGTGGTGTACGGGGACGCGGACGCGGAAAGGAACGTACTGAGAGTAGGATGGCAAAACCGGCGAATATTGCTTTTGCCGGCGGGAATGGCTGGGTGGGTGTCAAAAACCGGGAAATCCCACGTGCGCCTTGCCGCAACTGAACGCACCAGGCCGATGCCCTCACCGAGCGCGCTGCTTGCGGCAAGCATGTACAGGACGTGAACGGCACACTTGAGCGACTTCATCACCTTGCCATCGTCTCCTCTGAATTCACGGAAGGCCCGAGTTTGCTGTTGAAAAAAAGCCGTGATTGACTCAACAGAGTCGCAAGTCTCGAGTTGTTTAGCGAGTGGATGGTCAACCAACTTTGTTCCCGTCTGCTTTTCGTAGTCTTGCAAGGCGAGATCAAAGAGTGATTGGAAGGACAAGGATGGGGAGGGGTAACTCATATTGCGAATGGAAGAAATATGGCAGAGGAAAAAGGAGTTGGCCTGCTGTCGGAAGACGTGAGCTAGTAAGTGGTGGGGAGTGGGGGTAAGGAACAAGGTAAGGAACGAGATTGATAATCGCGAACTGAAATCGATCGCCGCGTGGAGTTTGGTGACACCAGTGCTTGGGGTTGCCTCGAACAGGTTAAATGTACTGGTACTGGGATATTGCGCAGGCTCAATCTGGCAATCAATGGCGTCCTTGGCCCTGATATTAAAATTGCTATCATACTCGTGAGAATTGAACGAAAAATGACAAATGTCGGAAGCGCGGCGGGAAGAGGCTGTAAAGTATACATAGTAGATCAATGCTCTTGCCTCTGCCAGCCTCAAGGATTCGGCGATGGGCACCCCACGTCATGGACGAGTGGGTCGATATGTGATGATGATAGTGGTAATGGGATAGACAAACGCGAAGAGCGATCAGTTAAGGCACATATATGCCGTCGAATCCACCCGAACTCCGAGTCTATGATAGCCAGCGCGATGCAGCACAGAACGTTGAGTCTGCTCGCGGACCCTGACAACACATACGATGGCACCATCTCGTAAACTCCTTTAAGGGCTTCGTACTCCTCCCATTGTCCCGCCTGGCTACCAATGTATTTCTGGCTTCATTATGCTCTTTAGAGGCCATGCCTAGCACACTGGATTCAAACTGCTTCTATCGCAGAGCGCAGAATTGCTGCAACAAAGAGTCAGGAATACAGCCGTTTGGGAAGGTCTAGCCATGCGCCAGAAAGTCTCCGCCAGAGAGCCACGTCCAGATCTAATAAGTATTTTTCATCATCTTCATCAAATTTTCGCCCTTACTATGCCATCGGCTCCTGGATAGCCTCTCCATCCTTCCGTCGACATCCGCCCACCTGCTCAACAATATCTTCAAGGATTCAGCATGCCGAGGGCGAGAGTAGCCATGAATAAATAAGGAGACCGGACTTGAGAGAGGCATTCCTTCCTCACTAGATAGCGGCGGAAGGGCGTGAAAAGAATATGCTGAAAGGGAGTCAACAGACCATCCCCAATAGCCAATGTGAAGAAAGTTAGAAAGGAGTGACGAGCAGTGAGCAGTACTATGTAGTGAGAATTGATCCCAAGCAAACGAAGGAAAATAAAATGGCCCCGGGAGTTTCCGAAGTTACGGCCCACCGCCCCCGACATGCAACACCAAACTCAGCCAGTAGTACTGCCAGCACTCAGCCATGTGCCAGGGTGACCATCTATCTGCCATCATCTCACTCCACGCCAAGTTGGCTACATCTCTTCGATTCCCGATATGAGTCACCCCTCTTCATCCTCGTCATTCCAGTCACTCTTCAATGCCGCCTTGCGAGACTACGCAAACCAGACGGGGACCAAATTAGACGACCATCCAATTGCCAAACAACTCGAAGAGTGCGAGTCCATGGACTCTATTATCTCTGTTCTCCGGGATAATGCACGGGAATTCCGCGAATTTCAAGGAGAAGATGGAAAGATCGTGAAATCACTCAAGTGTGCCGTCCACGTCCTGTACGCGCTTTCTACTAGCACTGCTCTTGGTGAAGGTATCGGCCTAGTATGTCCAAAATTCCTCGTTTTGTTCTTTATCGCTCATATGTGTTCCATAGCCATTCCCACCTGCAAAGGCAGTTTTTGCTGCTTTCGCAATCTTGCTTGGTGTATGTCTCTTTCACCATTCTCATACGCGTATCCTCGTGACTCCTAAGTGAAACAGGCGGTAAAAAACGTTAGCGCGAGCTATGACGCTCTCGTCGACTTGTTCGGGTCCATCGAGAGCTTCCTGAGCAGGCTCGACATCTATACAAAGATCCCTCTTACGGCAGCCATGACCGGCATTGTCATAAAGATAATGGTGGAAGTTCTCACCACTCTCGCTCTAGCGACGAAACAGGTCAAGCAGGGACGACTAAGTGAGTCTTGCCCTTGCTGATGTGGTACTTTGGCTCTGCGCAACACAGAGAAGTTCGTGAAGAAAATTCTTGGAGAGAATGAGATCGAGGCTGTCCTCCAGAGATTGGACAGACTCACTCTGGACGAGGCTCGGGCCACCGCAGCACAAACCCTCGAAGTTGTTTATGGCCTTGTCCAACATAGGAGGGTTGTCATGGACGGTAAGATTTCCGTAGTTGGCTTGTCCCTCGTTCGTTGCTGATGATTCATATGTCTAGACCTAGATGACAAAGCATCAGCAGACAGTGTCCTGGAAGCGCTAGGTCAGATCTGATGGGATTAAGCCGGTCGAGTCATCTGACTTGTCGTTAGAACTTATGCAGAAGCTTTCGAGTGATATACACAAATCAAAGCGTGAGTTATTCCTCAATGACGTTGTTGCTTACCAGGAACGCTGAGAGTTTGAGATTGCCTCGCAGGTGACGAATTGCAGCAAAACATTCGAAGGTGGCTATCTCCACCAGATCCCTGGAAAAATCACAACATTGCCCGTGATGCTCAACATATCGGAACTGCAACATGGTGGATTCATGGTGAAACTTTCTCCAAGTGGAAGTATTCCGGTCCAAGCTCGCTCTTATGGATCCATGGGAAACGTCAGTTACTTTTCGCTCTCATGCTCTCCACGGGACTCATATTTTTCACCTCCGCAGCTGGAGCAGGAAAGAGTGTTCTGTGGTACATTGAATCTCCATATATTCGTTCCGGAAACTAATAATTTGTCATCATTCAGCTCCTCAATCATCCAGGATATCCGCGGCATGTGCGCAGCAGGACTAGCATCGCTTGCCTTCTTTTATTGTGACTTCAGGGATACCGAAAAGAAGCACCGGCGTGGGTTACTCTCATCCCTCCTGGTCCAGCTTTGCGATCAATCCAACGCATACTGCACCGCTCTTTCTAATTTCTATTTGATACATGGTCGTGGTTCGCAACATGCCAGCGACAGTGAACTAGTGCAATGTCTCAAGCACGTGCTCGAGCTCCCAGAACAAGCCACAGTGTATGTAATCATCGATGCCCTGGACGAATGTCCAACGACTGGTTTACCGTCGCCCCGTGAGGAAGTCTTGAATCTTGTGAAAGAGCTCGTTGGACTACAGATTTCGGAGCTGCGGATTTGCGTCACCAGCCGCCCCGAGGCTGGTATCCAACCTGTTCTTGGTCCTTTGGCATTCCATTCGGTTTCCTTACACGGAGAGAGCGGACAAGTCCAGGACATCATAGAATACGTCAAATTCGTTGTTAACACAGATCCTAACATGCGGACATGGAGAAAAGAAGACAAGGAGCTTGTCATCGAAGTACTCACGAGGAGAGCTGATGGAATGTAAGGAATAATACCTTCGATAATGATGGCTCTTACTTACACTGGTAATATAGGTTCCGTTGGGTGTTTTGTCAGCTTGAGTATCTCCGGCACTGCCTCCGACAACGCATCCGGCGTGCTCTTGATGAACTACCGGAAACGCTCGACGAGACGTATGATCGCACGTTGGAAGAGATTGGGAAGCAAAACTGGGAATATGCACGCCGACTCTTCCACTGCGTTGCTGCAGCTTCCCGCCCACTTCGCGTCGAAGAGTCCGCAGAGTTTCTCGCCTTCGATTTTGACGCCGAATCTACTCCCACATTTCGGGAGGATTGGCGGGAGGAAGATCCGGAACGCGCCGTACTATCCACATGCTCGAGTTTGCTCGTCATCGTCGATATGGATAATTCGCCAGTTATCCAATTTACGCACTTTT
>WNFC01003253.1_pt1 | contig 17561 bp, 9 predicted proteins | sample 5400541 | NCBI WGS metagenome assembly WNFC01 (sample SAMN13153342, study PRJNA577476) | soil metagenome | isolation source: 120 cm saprolite under Douglas fir tree site 2 hole 2 replicate 1 | place: USA:California | collected 2015-04-18
CGCGTTGGAGCTCCGGGCCGCGCTGGCGCGCCCGAACGCGCGGGAGCGGCGCCTGAAGCGGCAGCCGCGGGACGCAAGGCAGATGGCCGTGTGCCAGCTGGCGTACCAGGTCGCGCCGCTGGAGGCACCGATGGTTTCCCCGCAGGCGCCGTAGGACGAATCGATGCTGCTGCCGGCGCAGTCGTTGCCGGCCCGGCAGGCTTCGCAGCCGTTGGCGGTATCACTACGGGCGTGGGAACCGGCGCCTTGGATACAGGTGGCGCTGTGGCTGCGGGCGATACAGGAGCGGTTGGTTTGGCCACCGGCGCTGCAGGAACCGCCGGTGCGCTCGGTTTCAATACTGCAGGCGCAACGCTGGCTGCCGGAGGCGTCGCAGGCGCAGCGGGCCGCATCCGCGCAGCCTTCGCCGCTGCATCTCTTGCTTCTTTCTCCGCTTTGGCAGCCGCTTCGTGTTGCGCTTCCTCTTCCGCTACTCCCTGAATCTTCTTGCGCACTTTCTCGGCGACGTCCACAGGGATCGAGCTCGAGTGCGTCTTTTTCTCCGTGACCCCGTACCCAGGCAGCAGATCAATAATAGCTTTGGCCTTGACCTCGAGTTCTCGGGCCAGCTCGTTAATCCGGACTTGATTCGCGTCGGTCATGCGCTCCGTTCTCGACTACGACTTCGCTTCTTTCGCCGGCTCTCCGTCACCATCGCTGCCTTCTGGCTTGGCCTCTTCAGCCGCCTCTGCAGTGGCATCTGCGGCGGTCTTCGTCGGGGCTGGAGTTTCCTCAACCGCTTCGGCCGTCTCGGAATTTTCCGCCGTTTCCTCCGTCGCAGTTTCGGCTAGGGATTCCGCCGGTGTTTCTGCTGCAGCCTCTGCTGGAGCTTCGCCCTCTTCGGCGGTCGCCCCTTCACTCGCAGCCGCTTCGCCTTCTTCGGCGCTGACCTCACCACTGGCAGCGGCTTCTCCTGTAGCAGCGGCCGCTTCACCACCGCCTTCGTAGAAGCGATTCACAGCCTGATAAATCTTGTCCACCATCTTTTCGCCGATGCCCGGAATCTCCATCAACTGTTCCGGCGTCATCCCCGCGAGTTTCTCGACGGAAGTGATCCCTGCCGCTTCAATCTTCTCGATGGTTTTCGCGCCGACGCCCGCCAGCGAAGTCAGCGGCGTCGCCGGAGCGGTCAGAGCAGTCATCTGCTCTTCGATTTCCTGCCGCTTCTCTTCCTCGCTCTTGATGTCGATGTCCCAGCCAATCAGCTTGCTTGCCAGCCGGACGTTCTGCCCCTTCTTGCCGATGGCCAGCGAAAGCTGCGAATCTTCCACGATCACTTCGAGTTTCTTGTTCTCCGGGTCGGTGATCTGCACGCGCGTCACTTTCGCCGGGCTCAAGGCTTTCTGCGCGAACGCCACCGTCTCTTCGTTGTACGGGATGATGTCGATCTTCTCGCCGCGCAGCTCGCGGATAATCGACTGCACGCGCATGCCTTTCATGCCCACGCACGCGCCCACGGGATCGACGTCCTTGTCGCGGCTCGCTACCGCCACTTTCGTCCGCTCGCCCGCCTCCCGCGCTGCAAAACGAATCTGCACTGTGCCATCGTAAATTTCCGGGACTTCCATCTCGAACAAACGCTGCACCAGGCTGGCGTCCGCGCGCGAAACGATTACTTGCGGCCCTTTCGCCGCGCGGTCCACCATCTTGATCACTACGCGCAAGCGCTCCCCGATGTTGTACGTCTCCAATTTCGATTGCTCGCGCTTCGGCAGCCGCGCCTCGGTGCGCCCCATGTCCACGATCAGGTCAGGTCCCTCGGCGCGTTTCACGATCACCGTCACCAGCTCGCCCACGCGCGTATGGTACTCGTTGTAAATTGTGTCGCGCTCCGCTTCGCGCACTTTTTGCAGAATCACCTGCTTGGCGGTCTGCGCCGCGATGCGTCCGAGCACGTCCGTTGGCTTCGTGGCCACAATCTCCGTGCCGACTTCCGCCGCGGGATTCTTTTTCTTCGCCTCCGTCAGGCTGATCTCTTTCTTCGGGTCGGTCACTTCTTCCACAACCATGTGCACCGAAAACACGTCCACTTGCCCGGTTTCCTGGTTAAACTTCGCGCGCAGTTCCTCTTCCGTCTTGTAATATTTCCGCGCCGCCACCACCATCGCGTCTTCAATCGCCGACACCACCACTTCCGGCTCGATGTGTTTCTCGCGGCTGAGCATCTCAATCTGTTGGTAGAGCAAATTCGCCATATCTCGTTCCTGAATTCTCCCGCTCTCAATCCCGCAAGTTCTCTTCGCCCTCTACAGTTTCCTTGCAGTTTCCTCTGCGCGTCTCAGCGTCTCAGCGTCTCTGCGTTATCTTCTCGCAACTTTTAACTGTCGACTGTCAACTCTCTTCAAAACTCCACCACCAGATTCGCCTTCCGAATCGCTTCCAGCGGCAACTCCACCATCCGCGCTTCCTTGCCCTTCAGCTCCATGCGGACTTTCCCGTCCGCAAATCCTGCCAGCCGCCCTTCAAAAAACTTCGCTTCGCCCACTGGCTCGCTGGTCGAAATCTTCGCCAGCCGCCCCGTAAACCGCTCAAAATCCGCCGGCCTCTTCAGCGCCCGGTCCAACCCCGGCGAACTAACCTCCAGCGTGTACCCTGCTGGCCCTGGAATCAGCTCCTCCACGTCGAGGATCACGCTCAATTGCTTGCTGACGCGCTCGCAATCCGCGTGGCTGATCTTCGGGTAGGGGTCATGCACCACCTCTGCCGCCCCCAACCGCCCCGCCGCGTCGCTGATGACCGCGCCCAGCCTCGGTCCGTCCGCCGCTTCGCCGCCACCAGCAACCTTGTCGATGTACACTCTCAGGAACCGCTGCTTGCCGATTTTCCATTCGACATCAACGATTTCCAGCCCTTCCGAACGCGCCACCCGCTCGGCGGCGCCGCGGATTTTTTCCAAATCCACGCAGAGACTCCTCGACCCTAGCCGGTCCGCAGTGCACTCCAACCGGCCCAACAAAAAAGTGGGCTCGCGCCCACTCTCCTTGCGACCCGCTTCAGAGCGAATCCAGAGTATATTCCCGCCGCACTGTAAATGCAAGATACGGGGCCTCCCCGCCGCAACTACCTATAGTGGCGGGTCTTTTAGACGCGCTCGTTTTAGGGGCAGGGCATGCCCGCCCGTCCCCTCCCTGCCGCTTTACACTGGCTTGGGCCTGGCCCTATAGTCATTCGACGGCCACACTCCGCAACCGAATGAAACCTAGACCCTTTTTTCGAGTCGCGTTGCTTCCCTGCTTGCTTCTTCTCGGAGCCCGCCTCACTGCATCAGAAAACCTTAAGAATATTCATCCCACTGGCTACGTGACGGATCTGGCAAGCGTAATTGCCACCGATGCCAAGGCGCGCCTCGAATCGCTTTGCAGCGAGCTGGAGCTGAAGACCAGGGCGCAAATGGCCATTGTGACCGTCAGCTCGCTCGATGGCGAAAGCGTTGAGACTTACGCGGTGGATCTCTACAAGCAGCTTGGAATCGGAAAGAAGAAGGATAATCGCGGCGTGTTGCTGCTGGTCGCCCCCCACGAGCGCAAATACCGCATAGAAGTAGGCTACGGGCTCGAGCCAGTCATCAACGATGCGCGCGCCGGGGATGCCGGCCGCGCGATGGTACCCTTCCTGCGCCAAGGTGATTACAGCAAGGCCGCGGAGATTGCCGCCCGGCAGTTGGCAAGGTACATTGCCGATAATGCCGGCGTTACCTTGAGCACTCAGCCGCCCGCAGCGCGGAATCAGGATGAGAGTGGGAGCAGAGGGTTCCCGATATTCTGGACCATTCTGGGGCTGATTGTTTTCTTTCGCGTAATTGCCAGTCTCTCTACCGGCGGTGGCCGCCGCGGTGGTGGTTCAGGTGGCGGCGGGCTGCTATGGTTTCTCCTGGGAATGCTGTCAAGCGGATCGGGAGGACGGTCGGGCAGTAGCTGGGGAGGTGGCGGCTTTGGCGGCGGAGGAGGCTTCGGCGGATTTGGCGGCGGAAGTAGCGGTGGCGGCGGCGCCTCGGGAAGCTGGTAGCGCAGCACGAAAGGAACGCAAGCGAAATGCTCTCCATGGACGCAAAACTGACGGAGTTAGTAAACCGGCTGAAGGAATTCGCTGCGACGAACCTCGAATGCGTCATCTTGTTCGGCTCCGCTGCACGCGGCGATTTTCACCCAGGACTCTCCGATCTCAATGTAGCCTGCTTTCTTCACTCCCTCACCGTCGAAGAGTTGGGACGGCTGGCGAACGTGGTGAAGTGGTGGTGCGTGGACCAAAAGGAACCTGCGCCCCTTTTCTTCACCACCGACGAGCTGCGCGAAGCCGCTGATGTTTTTGCCATCGAGATTCTCGACATAAAGCAAGGTCGGCGCGTGCTCTATGGCAAGGACGTCGTCGCGGATATTGAAGTCCCGATGAATCTTCATCGCGTGCAGATCGAACACGACCTGCGGACTCTGATATTGAAGCTGCGCCAGCACTACCTCCGCGCGCACGGGAACTCGAAAGAACTTGCCCTGGTCCTCAGGAAATCCTTCTCTGGAGCGCTGACGCTGCTGCGCCACACGGTGATCGCCTTTGGAGAAGAGCCTCCGGTGGCGCCGCGCGATATCATTGCGCGTGCCGTGGCCCTCACGGGTTCTAACGCCTCAGCTTTCGATGCCCTGTTGAAGCTTCGCGAAACTGGAGAATTCCACGGCGAAATTGTTCCCGTGTATGGTGCGTATTTGAAAGCATTGGAAAAGATTTCCGGCGCGCTGGACAAGCATCTCCCCAAGCGGGAATGGCGCCGCGCAAAGAATGCCCATTCGTGAATCTGACGGAGACGAGGTGCATATGAGAATCGGTCTGGTAATCCTGGTCGTTTTAGTCGTGATCGCTCTGCTGCTCGGAAGCTCCTTTATCAGCCGCAGGAATCAAATGGCCATCAAGCGGGAAGCCGTAAATGCCGCATGGGCACAGGTAGACGTCGTCCTCCAGCGCCGCGCGGATCTAATTCCCAACCTAGTGGAGACGGTGAAGGGTTTTGCGGTGCAGGAACAGATTGTCTTTGGCGATATCGCCAAAGCGCGTTCCGCCTTGCTCGGTGCGCATTCGCCGGCCGAAAAAATCGCTGCGAATGGACAGTTGGATTCGGCTCTGGGACGCCTGCTTGTGGTCGTTGAGAACTATCCCCAGCTGAGGTCCAACGAAAACTTTCTGCGCCTCCAGGATGAACTAGCCGGCACGGAAAATCGCATCGCCATCGAACGGCGGCGTTACAATGAGTCCGTGCAGGATTACAACACGTTTATCTCACTTTTTCCGAATAGCCTCGTCGCCAGCATGAGCGGCTTCACGCGCAACGACGCCTACTTCAAGACCGACGAAGGAGCGCGCCAGGCTCCCAAAGTGAAGTTCGACTACGGCAACAAGCCGAACGCAGCGACTCCCGCGCCGGCTCCTGCGCCCGCGAAACCCTAAACAGAGCATACTGGTGATTCTCGGAGGGGGTGGCAGACGCCAGGCAACTCTTTTGGAATCAATCAGTTCCTCGCTCTTTTTGTCGCAGACGGAGGGTGTACCTCCCTTTTTTATCCGGATTCGCTGCCGCCAGACGGATAGCCCGCGCGGCCACAGGAAACACCTGCCCGTTTCCTGGACTTCGTGCCAGTTTCCTCCGGCGAAGCCAAGTTGTAAGTTTATGCTGCCCCAGTCCAAGGTGAGGCCATGAACGAATTCGCCGCTTGGATACAAAACAATTGGTATGCGCTGGGAAATCTCTTTATTCAGTTTGCTTTCCTGGCCGCAGGTGTCTGGTTTGCACGCACCATCATCAGGACGATTCGCGCGTCCCAGGAACAGGTTGGCGCACTGCTGAAGTTGTCGGTTACGGGCACGACGGCTGAACGCCACTCTTCGAGCGCCGCGGACCGCTCCTTCGCCAATGCGAGCCCGTATTGGCTCGCGCCGTCGGAAATCCCCACTGTTAGCACGCCGGAATTTCACGAGAGCGGTTCAAGACGGCGGGGTGTCTGGCACAGCATGATCGAGTGGCTGCGTACGCCGATGAGCAGCGGAGAAGTTCACCCCTGGCGCAAAGCGCTCCAGTGGCTGCAAGCTCCCGCTGGACACTGACGCGCACTCCGGTGACGCACGCGCCGGAATTTCGGCGCTAGCAACCGAAGCTGCGAATCCGCCCGAGTTTCCACTCCGGAAATTTCGCTGGGCGCGACTGGTGAGCGTCACTGAGTTTCGGTCCTCGCAATCTGGTGCACGAATCAGCTACGCTTCCGACGCGTCCTGGCGCCACCAAAAAAAAAAGAAAACGCCCCGGCTGCGCCGAGGCGTCTTCGTAGAATTTGGATCTGCGCTCGACCAGCGTTACTTATGGCTTGGCAGCAGGCGGCTGCTGCGTGGCGGGCGGCTTCTGCGCTGGCTGCGTGGTAGGAGTTGTCTTCAGCGGCGTGGCGGCCTTCGGCTGCGTCGTTGCGCCGGCCTTGACGGGATAGGCTTGATCGTACAGGCGCACGATGTCCTGCGTGACGTCAATTTGCGTGGAGGCGAAGAGAATCGGCGTGTTCTGCGCCGAGGAATCCAGCACCACCACGTATCCGTTTTCGCGCGAATAGCGGTCCAGCACATCCACCATCTTGCGGCCGATGCGGTCAATGACGTCGCCCTGCGCGGCGTTCACGTCTTCCTGGTATTCCGTATTCATGCGTTCGAGGCGCTGCGCGAGCCGCTGGCCTTGCTGCCGCAAACGAGCTTCTTCATCCGGGCTGAACTTGCCCTGGCCGGCCTGAAGACGCTGCTGCAAATCACTGATCTGCTTGTTCAGATTTTCGATCTCGTTCTGCTTCGAAGCGAATTGCGATTGCAACTCCGCGGAAGCCTGCTTGCCCTCCGCCGTGGTGATGATGGCTTGGCGAATGCTGATGACGCCGACTTTGCCTGCTGCGGCTGAGCCGGCCGCAGCCGGCGACTGTGCCCAGGCGGCTGCGGTGCACAGAATGCAGGCAGCAGCGACGGCCGCTATTCGAACTACAAATCTAGAATTCACTTTTTTCTCCTTGTTGTGGTCCGCCCCGGAGATCGGAACGAACTCGCGCCAAGTCAACTTGGCTTTAAATTGTTACCACTCCCCCGGCGGGTTTCGCGGCGTATTCCAAACCTGAAAGTATAGCCGACGCGCTTTGCCTCCCGCAATCACAAAGCACGCTACAAAAGCACGTCACCTCCCGCGGTCCATTCGCTCGAATGCAAACGCTAGGATGCTAACGTTTCCAATGCTGCATTTCGAGTGGTTCGCGACAAGTTCTCTCTTCTTTGGCGCCCTCAGTTCGGCATCGGGAACAGCAACACCCGTTGATTAGCCTGATCAACAATTACGGCCAGATTCGTAAACTGATCGACAGCCACGCCAAATAGCGGCGAGCCGGGCAGGCCCAATGTCTGAACGGTCTTGAGCGGGCTGCCAAGTGTGTTCACAATGGAAATCGTGTTGCTCGCTGTATTGGCCGTCAGAATCGCGCCCGTCTGCGGGTTCACCGCTAATGAGGTTGGATTAATGCCCACGCTTATGGCGCTCGAACCACCACTGTCTGGATTAAAAGTAGAGATTGTGTTGGTCCCGCTGGAATTGGCGTAGAACAAGCCGCTGTTCTGAGTGTTGGTGTGCGCGATAGGATCGAAAACAATTCCCGTCGGAGCCGCGTTGACGAATCCTGACGAAATCGTGGTGCTGAGAGCTGGGGTGGTTAGCCCGATATCGACAACCGCAAGTGATCCAGTGGCCCCTGATCCACTGTTCAGAGACAGGGCGCTGACAACGGCGATGCCCTGGAAGTTTGTGCCGCGGTCAGGGTCGATGGCGACGGCGAGAGGCTGCTGAATCCCTCCGATGCTGACGGGCGTCAACGAGGTAGGCGGAGTAGTGCCGGAGGGTGGGAATAGCAAACCAAGATTAATGAGCGTGACGGTGTTGGAACCTGTGTTCGCGGTGATGGCCGCGCCTGTTGCTTCGTTAATGGCCACGCCAGCAGGGCTCGTGCCGGTGGAAACTGGCGAAATACTCGCGAGCGGGGCGGGCGGGCTCGTCTTCAGGTCGATAATGGTTGCGTTATTGCTTCCGTTGTTCGCAACTACCGCCAGACCATGACGCTGGTAGATAGCAACGCCCTGTGGAGATGTTCCAACGCCAATGGGGTTCCCGAGCAGTTGGCCGAAGGTCGTGTTGGCCGGATTGATATCGATAATCGCAATGCTGTTGCAACCCGTCACACTGACCACGGCGATCGGCGAGAGTGGCCCATTCGCAATTTGGTCTGCGATGGCCACGGAACTTGGCTGTGCGTTGGTACCTGGACAAACATTCGAAAAATCCACCGCCTGAATGACGATGAAATCCGCCGCGTTGGACTGGGCTCCGCTGCTCAAGACATCCAGCGCATAGTGGTGGGGCGCGGACAGGAAGAACGAAGGGATCGTGACGTCGATTTCACGTCCGCCACTGGTAGATACGTAATTTACAGTTCCGCCCTGCGTGGTGATGTCCACGCCATCGAGGCGAACTTGAGCGCTAGCATTAAATCCCGAGCCGAAAATCTTCACGCCAGCCAAATCGGTTGCCGAAGTCAGCGTCGCCTGGGGAACGAGAGCATTGGGGACACCGCCGATAATTCCGGGCCCTGGCGTAGCGCTGGGAACGATTAACTCAGTAATCTGGGTCGGCTTGATGTTATTTGCGAGGGTCGGACCGAGGTTAATAATTTCGATCTGCCCCGGTATAGCGGGAGTAGTGCTCGTCGCGGCCTGCCCTGATTCAACGACGAAGGCTTGGTTAGTGGCGGGGTCCACGGCCACTCCACCCCAAAGCGTAAGCATATTCGTCGTGCCATTTGTGACGGGTATCTGGATTCCCCCCGGCCCGAGGCCAGTGACAATCGTGTACCTTTGCCGGCTTACGGGGTCGGAAACCGATACTTCTTTCTGCTGTGGATTGTAGGAAACGAGCGCATTCGAATAAGGCTGCCAAGCCACCACCGCGGTGCTTAATAGTTCGGGAGCGCCCGCGCAGGTGGTGCTATAGGCCGTACACGTGGCATGGAAGGTGATCGAGGACACGGATTGGTCCAGACCATTCAGGAGATCGATTTGCGAACCGTTCAAACCCGTGGCGTTGGCGTCGGCGAGAGCGGCAACGTGTGTGATGGGATTGATAGCGACTCCCTGGCTTGTCGAGGAGATCGAGAAAATCAGATCCGGAGAGCTATAGAACGCAGTGCCACCAGAGCCCGAATCGCTAACGGTCGAATTTATCACATAGGTAAAGGTCGAAGCGCTGGTTACCGACACGGGGAACACGCCGTTGAAATCCGTACCGTTCGAACCTTTGGTCACACCGGTAATCAGAACGCTTCCAGCGTTACCGGGCATCAAGCCCAGAGGGCAAGGATTCGTGGTAGTACCGGAGGGGGTCACGCCCGGGGGGCACTTAGTGGTATCCACAGTAACGGTGACGAGACCGGCGGTGAGGGTGGCAGAAAGGATCACGTTGCCATTGGAAGGCTTGGTGACATCCACTCCGCGAACGACGCCGGAGCCTCCGGGCGTAACGAGTGCCAAATGCCCGTGAGGCGCCATGGCAATCTGGGGGTAGGCGCCGTTATTCATCGTGACTTGGGAGAAAACGCAGGGGCCAGTCGTGACGGTCGTGTCCAGGCAGCCGAAGGGAGGATTGCTTCCGGTGTTCAGATTGATGACAAATCCGAGGTTTGCCGCGGACGATGTTGAAGTAGATGAGAACGCCACCATGGCCAAGTTTGTGTCTGGGTCGACGCCGATGGAATAGGGAATGGGCGCGGGAGTAATGCTGCCGAGGAGATTGTTCAGCGGCACGGGAGTCGTAAAAGGGACTCCGGCAGGAGCCGCCGTACCAGGCAGCGGGAAGACTTGGACCGTCTGGTCCTGGTAGCTCACGACTGCCACCGTGTGGTTGGTTCGGTTGATCGAAAGACCGGTGGGAAGATTGACGGCGCAGGAGGACACAGGACAAGCCAGGGGAGCAAGGGACGCCTGGCCGATTCCAAAGAACTGCACGATGTTAGAACCAGCGTTCGCAACCGCCAGAATGCCAAGCGTGGGATCGATATCCACGGCGCTAGGATTGCCCGCCGGTATCGTGGAACCAACAACAAGAGGCTTGTTTGCCGAGTAGTCGGGGAACACCGCGAGGTTAGTGACCGACGGGTTGTTGGGAGTGGGGGACGGCGTAGCCCTGCTTGCCACGTAGAGTGGATAGAGACCCGGACTACCCGCGTTAATCTGGCTCGTGGTGATGAGAGTGTCCAATTGACGTGAAGAGGACGGATTATTGCTGTCTTGCACCAACGTGTTGCCGGTGGACTGGAGATAGACTTTAGCGTTATTGCCGGATGGTCCGAAGTAACCACCGTCGATAATGACCCTGGTATCTTGTGCTGTGGAGCCCTGGACCACATCGTCGGGAACGGTAGCGATGGAAGTCGGCCGAACGGGAGTAATGGTGTAAGTGAAAGCGCTTGGCGGAGGTGGCGTAGTTCCAGGCGGGCAAGTAGGCGGGCATACCGTCTCACCCGAATCGGTTACGGAGAGCGTAATAGGTCCTGCAGTCACCAAATCTGAAGCAAAGAGGCGAAGACGGGCACCCGTGGAAGCGGGATTCGGAGTGGTGGTAGTCGGAATCGGAAACAGGATCTTGATCTGTCCTGAATCCGAGGTTTTTGTTACCATGCCGTTACTTGCGTCGGTGAGTGTGATTTTCGAAGCCGAGGACATGTTGGGCGCATCCAGATAAATGTCCCAGAAGGCGGCGCCCTGAGGAGCGAAGTTGGGGGAAACGCCGTTGAAGGTAATCGGTCCGCCCTGGATGATGGTGATACTTGCGAGGGCAAAACGGGTATTGTCCGATGCCGAAGTGGCCACGAGGATAAGCTTTGCAGGCGTGGAAGTGACAGTGGTGCTCGTTGGCACAGTGGCCGGTGCGGTGTAGGTGGCAACGGTGGAGATGTTTGTATCGGGCGTAATGGTGCCGCATCCGGGGCTGCAGCTCGTCAGGGATGGATACGGAATGGTGCTGGTAGGAGTCCCCTGAGTGACGAGCCAAGTCACGCCTTTGGTTTGAAGGTCGTTGGCGAGGGTCACGTGGAATTGCTGCGGTTCATTGGTAGGCACAGTGGCGCTTGTGAGATTGAGAACGACGCTGATGCCGGAGTCGAGGACAATCGTGAGTGTGCCGGATTTCTTGGTGTCCGCCTGGGACTGCGCGGTGAAGATGAGCTGCAGGCCAGGATAGGTAGTCTGGTCCGGAATCTTCCCCGGCGCGGTGTAGGTCGCGGTGCCGGTGGCCTGGATATTGGTAAGTGTACCGAACGAGCCGTCGGTGGGGCACGGTTTTGGCATACTGGTCGTTGAGGTTGTGCCGCTGACGGTGGTGGTCGTGTAGGTGCAAGGCGTATTTGCCGGCTGATCCGGCTCCCAATTGACATTGGTGTTGGTAGCGCCAGAGACGTTGGCGGTGAGAGTGGTGGACTGACCCAGAATAATGGTGTTACCGACGGACGAGAATATCGTTACCGTTACGACGTTGGCGGTGTTTTTGCTACCGCAGCCACTCAGAGACGCCAGACAAATGGCAGCCAGACAGAGGCCAAGAAAACTGGACTTCCTCAATACCCTCGTTCGCACGATTTCCCCCACAAAATCGCGTGGCGCGGACCTTGCGCTCACGCTGGCGTTACCTTCTCTTGCAAAGCCCTGGTCCATCTCCCATAAAAGCGCTGCATCGCCGCAGCCCTTAGAAAGTCCGGCTAACGGTGAAGCGGAAAGTCGTCTTCGGTTCAAAATAATTCAACCGCCCCGGATTATTCTGGATATTTTGGAGCAGCGGAGCTATCTCCCGAGCATATTGACTAAATGAGAGTGGCTGCATGGGGTCCGAATAGCAGCCGGGCCCACCGCCAAAATCAACACACTTACTAACAAGCTCTGCTGGGTTTATATAAGGCTGCTTGGCCACCAACTGCTCGTGGAGCCGGTGCACGTTATACGCATAGTAGATACGGAACGGCGCCTGGACGATGGGAAGTTGCACGACAAATTCGATTCCGGCCGAGCCGCGCAGGCGGAAATTCGTTCCGGAGGCAATGGCAAGCTGCTGCGTCAAATTATCCCCACGATGGAGAGGATTCGGATCGTTCGGGGAGTTCGTCGCAAACGGGAAAGCGCCCGGCAACATCAGATTCTGAAAGCCCGATGGGTTGAGCTGCAGTGCGTTGTGGCGGAGAATGCCGTCCGTTCCGGTGTCCGCAAAAAACCCCGCGGTAACCGGCCCTACAATGGGGATGCGGTATTCAAGGTTTCCAAATCCTTGCAAGTCCCCTCCGGGCAGAGTGGCGACATACGTCAACACCGGCACAGTGAAGGAGCTCAGAGCGCCACCAGACGATGAGTTGTGGTAGAAAATCGTCTGGGCAGTCTTCTCGGGAATAAACGTGACCGGTGAAATGGAACGGACATCGAAGCCGCGAATGTCGCTTTCTCCCCCCATGTACAGGCGGCTGAAGGGGGGGACCTCATTGGGAACTGTTTGCGGGGTGCACGGCGGGACGGTGATCAAGGTCGATGGGCAGGTGGAGGTGGTGGTCCCGTATGAGGTGATATAAGCGACTGTGAAGTGCGTGCCGATGACGTTCCTGTGTTTTTGAATGGGATGGAAGTACTTCATGTCGAAAACGTTGGTAATACTCTTCACATTCCCGCCGATCCCCGAGAAGGCCAGCGAATAGTAGTAGCTCTTCCCTCTGGTCGAGTTAATGGGATTATCGATGGTGTTATAGGTGATGGAGGGCGTGATGGTGCTCGAGACGATGCCGTTCAGAGCACTGGGACCAGTAAGGCTGCGAAATTGCAGTGATTCAAACAGCAGGGAGGAAGCTTCGTTAAAGGATTTGATGCTGGTGCGCGTCAAGCCGTACTGCAACCCGAAGCGGGCAAACGAAAAACGCCGCGCGGGATAGCTGGCAAAAAGCGTAAAACCGGTGCTGTTCTGAACGTAATTCTGGATGAATTGCGGGTTGATACTGACAGACTGTCCAGTAAACAACGCTTCCTGCTTGGCCTGGTCGAACTGATACCGGCTCGAGAAGATGGTGAAACCCGAGGAGATGGGCCGGTCAAAAAGGTAAGGCTCGGTAAATCCAAACATGAAAGAACGCGACAGATCGCCGAACTGGGCCGAAAAGGTCAGCGTCTCGCCCAGTCCGAGAAAATTGTTGGTCTGATAGGTGAGCCCGATGAAGCTGCCGGCCAGCCCGCTGACGCCGCCTTGCAAACCGATGGACTGTTTCCCTTTCTCCTTGAGCTTGAGGTTGATATCTACCGTGCCATCCTTGTTGTTGCGCTTGATTTCGGCGGCCTTGTCCGCTTCGATTTTGTCGAAATAATCGAGCTGATTGAGGCGCAGGATGCTGAGCTCCCACAGGCGCTTATTGAAGAGCTGGCCTTCGTCAATCACCAATTGGCGCCGGATCACTTTGTCGCGCGTGGTGGTGTTGCCGCTAAAGTCGATGTGACGGACAAAATACTGCTTCTGCTCGTCGAACTTGAGCGTCAAATTAATGATTTTCTGTGCGTCGTCGATGTCCATTTCCGGCTCCGGCGTGAAATCGATGAATCCATATTCGCCGTAGATTTTGCCGTACTGCTCCAGGGCTTTGCGCACCTTTTCGGTGGAGAAGATGTCGCCTTTTTTGAGCGGGAAAGCCCCCTTCAGCGCGTCGACCTTGAGGGACAAGGCCTTGTCCGGATCAGCGCTGACGATCTTCAGCGTCCCCATGTTGTAGCGTTCGCCCTCCTGGATGGGGATGGTAACGTTGACGGCCTTGCCATGGCCTTTCCCGGTGACGAGAGGCACGCCGAGGCGGGAATGCGTGGTGTCGATGTTTTCGAGAATGGGTTCGCCGACGACCACCTTAAAGTAGCCGTTGTCGCGATACAGGCCGCGAACACCGACTTCCAGGTCCTCGCTCAGCTTTTCGCGGTCGTAGGTCTTCGTGAGCACGGAGATATTCCAGAAGTAGAGGGGAATCGCATAGGGCCGGTCGTGGCGCATGGCGCGAATTAACTTGCGGTCGCTGAAAACGTGGTTTCCGGTGAATTTGATCTTGCCAACCTTGACCTTGGGGCCTTCCTCGATCTTGAAGACGAGAATGACGGCGTTGCTGGAAGCAATGCGCTCGTACTGCGGGGTAACTCTCGCGAACTGGTGGCCGTGTTCCCCCAGCAAATCCTTCAGCACGACTTCGGCTCTTTTGATTTTCGTAGGGTCGAACTGGCTTTCGACGCTCAGGCCGACTTTGCGTTCCTTGAAACGGTCGAGAATGTCCGATTCGGAGATGGAGTGGATGCCGTCGTAACGGATGCGGCGGATCTGCGGGCGTTCCTTCACATCAAAGGCAATGATCTTGCCGTCCGCACGACTGGGAGCCTCTTCCACGCGGAGCTTTACGTCCTCGAAGAATTGCGTGTTCCACAGTGCTTGAAAGTCGCGGCGCAGGGTCTCTTCGTTGTAGGCATCGCCCTCTCGACTGAAGATGCGCGCCATCAGCGTGTCCTTGCGCACGCGGCGGTTGCCGTTGAAATCGATGCGCACAATGACAAATTGCGGCTGCGCAGCGGCCTGAGGATCAGGCGTGGAATGATCCTCTATAACGTCCTTGCCGGCCGCGTAATCAAAGGAAGCGGAGAAAAGATAGCTGGGTGCAGATGCAGGCGCGTCCGCATGGAGATTTTCGCGCGTCGCCCCGTGCGAGGCGGCCGCAAGAAGAAACAAAATTGCGATCGCCTGCGTTACTTGAGCCGCAAAAACTCCAAACGGCGAACAGACTCTTCTTTGAGCGGCCGCTGAGGTCCTCAAGGCCGCGCCCCCAAACTCAAGTTGTTTATCTCCCGCCGGACCCGGTGTGGGCCGGCCGTGCGTTGATCCCGACCCAGTCAGGATCACCCGTGCGTTGTGTCAGATTCGCTAGTGGACAACCGGGGTTGCCTCACCGACCGGGCGGAACGACAAGCCTTCCCCTGCGACGTAAATCTGCAATGTCGCCGGCCTTTGAATGCCACCCTGGATGAGCGCCTCGGAGAGCGGGTCTTCCACGTACTTCTGCAAAGCCCTGCGCAGCGGACGCGCCCCATAACTGCGGTCCGCACACGTTTTCTCGAGTATCCACTGTCTTGCTTCCGGTGAAACTACAATCTGCACCTGCCGGTGAATCAGCGTGTCGTTCAGCTGGCCCACCAGCAAATCGATGATGCGGAGCAGATCTTCGTCGCCGAGCGGATTGAAAATAATCACTTCGTCCAGCCGGTTCAAGAACTCCGGATTGAACACCCGCTTTACTTCAGTCATCACCATATCTTCCATGCTCTTCTGTCCGGCTTCATCGGCGCCGGACTGGAAGCCCATCGAGGTGCGCTTTTGTAGATGACGCGCGCCGAGATTGGAGGTCATGATGATGATAGTGTTCCGGAAATCCACGGTATTGCCGAGCCCGTCCGTCAACTGGCCGTCCTCAAACACCTGTAACAATATATTAAAGACGTCCGGATGCGCCTTCTCGATTTCATCCAGCAGGATGACCGAGTAGGGCGTGCGGCGGACGCGCTCCGTCAACTGGCCACCCTCTTCGTAGCCCACGTACCCTGGGGGCGCGCCAATCAGTTTCGAGACGGAGTGCTTTTCCATGAACTCCGACATGTCGAAGCGGATGAGCGATTTCTCCGAACCGAAGAGAAACTCCGCCAGGCGACGGGCGACTTCCGTCTTGCCCACGCCGGTCGGCCCGAGGAAGAAGAAGCAGCCCACTGGACGCAAAGGCGACTTGAGCCCTGCGCGGCTCCTGCGAATCGCGCGAGCCAGCGCGGTGATGGCCTTGTCCTGGCTGATGACGCGCTTGTGCAATTCCGGCTCAATGCGCAGCAACTTTTGCTGCTCGTCTTCTTTTATGGACGTGACGCCAATGCCCGTCCAGCGCGAAACGACCTCTTCGATGTCTTCGCGCGTGACGATGCCCGTGGAGGCGTCGTCCAGCTTGAAACGCTCGCGCAGCCCGCGCAGGTTTTCTTTTTCCTTGCGTTCTTCCTCGGAATAGAAACGCGCCTTTTCGAATTCGTGATTGGCGATGGCCGTTTCCATGCGATGGGTGATGAATTTCACGCGCTTCTGCACTTCGCCGACTTCTTCGGGGACGCTGGCCTGGCGCAGCTTCACGCGCGCGCCGGCTTCGTCGATCAGGTCGATGGCTTTGTCCGGCAGGAAACGGTCGGGGATGTAGCGGTTCGAAAGATATACGGAGTAGCGGAGCGCCTCGTCCGTGTAGCTGACGGCGTGGAATTTTTCGTAGCGCTCGCGGACACCCAGGATCACCTGCACGGCTTGCTCTTCGTCCGGCGCGGGAACCTTCACGGACTGGAAGCGGCGCTCCAGCGAGCGGTCTTTCTCCACCGATTTGCGGTATTCGCCCGGCGTCGTGGCGCCAATGCACTGAATCTCTCCGCGTGAGAGCGCAGGTTTCAAAATGTTGGCGGCGTCCAGCGAGCCTTCCGCGGAACCGGCGCCCACGAGCGTGTGCAGCTCGTCGATGAACACGATGGAGTTCTGGCTCTCCATCAATTCCTTCATGATGGTCTTCAGCCGCTCTTCAAACTGGCCGCGATACTTCGTGCCCGCCACGATCAGTGAAAGATCGAGGGAAAGGATGCGCTTGTCCGCCAGGAACGGCGGAACATCGCCATCGGCAATGCGCTGCGCCAGGCCTTCGACGATGGCGGTCTTGCCCACGCCGGGCTCGCCGATCAAAACCGGATTGTTCTTGGTGCGACGGCACAGAATCTGAATGACGCGCTCGACTTCGCCTTCGCGTCCAACGAGAGGGTCGAGAGCGCCTTCCGAAGCCGCTTGCGTCAGGTCGCGGCTGAATTCCGCGAGCAAAGACGTTTCCTTGGGCCGCGCCGTCGCCGTTTTTTCGCCGGAAGTGCGCGCCAGTTCTTCCCGCAGCGTGGAAAGGCGCAGGCCGCGCTCCATCAAGATTTCCGATCCGAAGCATTTCTCCTCGCGCAGGATGCCGAGGAGCAGGTGCTCGGTGCCGACGTGCTTGTGGCCGAGGCGCTCCGCTTCTTCCGCCGCCATATTCAAGATGCGCTTGCACTCCGCGCTGAGCGGCACTTCGACGGAAGTGGAGATGCGCTCGCGGATGGTGATGCGGGCTTCGATCTCCTTGCGAATCGATTCGATCGAGCCCTGCTGGCGCAGGAAACGGTTGGCCAGGGCTTTGTCCTCGCGCATCAAGCCGAGCAGCAGATGCTCGGTCTCGATGTACGGGCTGCCATACTGGCTGGCTTCGTACCTCGCGAAAAAGATGACGCGTCGCGCTTTCTCGGTATAACGTTCGAACACGTTAGCTCGCTTCTCCCCCTGGGGTCCCGCTCGCGGAGGCCGCAGCCTCGCGAGTTCGCAGAACGCCATGCTCCAGCGCCAG
>WNFC01023778.1_pt1 | contig 17557 bp, 18 predicted proteins | sample 5400541 | NCBI WGS metagenome assembly WNFC01 (sample SAMN13153342, study PRJNA577476) | soil metagenome | isolation source: 120 cm saprolite under Douglas fir tree site 2 hole 2 replicate 1 | place: USA:California | collected 2015-04-18
CTCGCGGTCACTGGAACCGGACTGCCTGGCCAGCCGTACCGCACGCCGCAGGTGGCCGATGGCTGCTGAGGCATCGCCGAAATCCCGTTCGACCAGCCCGATCGCCTGGTAGGCGATGGAGGCGCTGTACGCGGAAGGCCGATTGGCCAGCTGGGCGTGCGCTGCGGCCAGCGCGTCTTGGGGCCGGGCGAAGACCAGGGTCAGCAAGCCGTCAGGATCGCCATCGGAGCTGCCGTCTCCCACGGTGCTGGACACGGATGGATGTTAGAGGTTGACGCCCGTGACGTCTACGGCTTGTATCACGAGTGCGCTGTACGGGTCTTCGTTGGGGAGAGCTCGGATGTGCTGGGGAGGAAACGCTATGAGTGCAGTGACCGACGGCGCCCGCGACCCGTACGCGCGGTTCTGGGAGCAGCTCGCGGAGGTGCGGCGACGGAATCCGCTCACGAATTTCTTGGTGGCGCCTGACGAGGCGACACCAGGCTCTGGTGTTCCGCCCAGTTACGTGTACGAAGCGAACACAATGCTTGCGCGCGAGGCTGACATGCACCTGATACTGCCGCACGCCCGCGCCAGGGTCGACGACAGTCGCGTACCAGGCCTGCGCAAGCTCACCGTCGAGAATGGTACCATGGTAACCCCTAATCACCTGGTGTCCATTGCCCCGGTCAACCTGTGCCCGGCCGGCGAACCGCGCGCGGTGCCGCCGGTCACGCCGCTCTGGCCCGATCCTCAACCGACCAGGACCGGTGAGGGGATATCGGTCTTCGTTATCGATACCGGCTTCCAGGAGGACTTCGCTCGCGGTCATCCGATGCTGGCCGGTGTCAGAGTGCTGCCGGACGAGGAACCGAGGGTGCCCCTTGACCCGGATGGGCTGATCAAGGAGTACTCGGGCCACGGCACGTTCATTGCGGGAGTGCTCCGGTCCGCGGCGGCCGGCGTCGAGGTGACGGTGTCCAGCGCGCTGCAGAACGCCGGCACGCTCCTGGAGGAAGATCTCGGCGGGCTGATCCTTTCGAGGCTGGAGGATGAAGCGGGGGGCCCGGGCAAGCCCTGGCCGCACATCATCAGCCTGTCCGCGGGCGCAACCAGCCTCGACAACCAGGAGCTCATGGGTCTTGCGCCGTTGCTCGACAGGCTCGCGACCGATCAACGCGGCACCGTGCTGATCGCGGCCGCCGGCAACGACGGTACCAGCCAGAACCTGTTCTGGCCCGCCGCCTCCGCACCGGGCCATCCCGGGGTTATATCCGTCGGGGCGCTGCGGCGCGACGGCAGGGGCCGCGCGTGCTTCAGCAACCACGGGGACTGGGTTACGGTCTTCACTTACGGCGAGGATGTCATCAACCTGTTCCGGCCCGGGCAGTATGCCTACCAGCACGATTCCTATACTGCGTGCCGGTACTACCATCCGCCGCTTTATCCTTACTGCGGTTGTGTCACGCCCATCCACAAGGGGAACGTCGTCACGTTCGATGGGCGGGCCCAGTGGAGCGGCACGTCCTTCGCTACGCCGTTCGTGGCCGGCATGGTTGCTGCGCATATGACGCGTATAGGAGAGATGTCCGACGCCCGGCGGGCAGCATGGGATCTGCTCGACCGTTGCGCGACAACCATCCGTGACGAGGCGGACCAGGAGGTGCTGCGAGTGCTCCGTTAGCCCGCACCGCCGGGCCGAAACGCTGCAGCGCGTCGACGGGACGAGATCGTGCGGGCTGCTGCGGCGGACGTAGGATGAGGAACCCGAGACGCGAGGCTGGCATGACCGTTCACGCTGATGACTCCGGTGTCCTTGTCAGGTCCGCCGCCGACGGCGACGAGGCGGCCTGGGCCGCGCTGGTCCAGCGGTTCAGTGGGCTGGTCTGGTCCATAGCCCGCGCACACCACCTCGGCACGGCCGATGCGGAAGAGGTCTTCCAGACCACCTGGTTGCGGCTCACCGAGAATGTGTCCCGGCTGAAGGAGCCCGAACGAGTCGGCGCGTGGCTCGCGACGACCGCGAGGAACGAATCGCTCAAAGTGATCCGTCTGGGTACCCGGACAACCGTTACCGACAATCCGTCCATACTCGACCAGGGAAGCAACCAGGGAACACCAGAGGATGCGGTGATCGAGTCTGAGGAAGGCGCGGCACGGGCACGGCGATTGCGTCAGGTGTGGTCGGCTTTCTGCCGGCTGCCTGGCCGCTGCCAGCAGCTCCTGCGCATGCTCATTGCGTCACCGCCGCCGAGTTACGCCGATGTAGCTGTGATGCTGGACATCGCCGTCGGCAGTATCGGTCCCACCCGGGCCCGCTGCCTGCAGCAACTCCGGACGCTGCTAGCCGAGCCCGATGCCGCAGGCAGTCCGGCACGACCGTGACGCCGGCCAGCGGAGGGAGGAACGCATGCCGGACGATGACGAGCTCGAGCGAGAGCTGAAGAGTGCCGAGCAGCTACTCGATCCAATCCCGCCTCGCCTGCTGCGTGACGCGATGGACATCTTCGGCTGGCGCACGATCGACGCTGAGCTGGCCGAGCTTGTCTTCGACTCGGCCGACACCCAGGCGGCTGAGCTCGTGCGCGGCTCAGGCCAGCCAAGGCTGCTCACGTTCCAGGCCAGTGATCTCAGCATCGAGCTGGAACTCACCGCTGGTGGGCCGGAGCGCCGAATCGCCGGGCGGCTGGTCCCGGCGCGCCCCGCCGACGTCGAGATCCGGTACGGCGGTCTGCAGCGAACCGTGACAACCGACGAGCTCGGGCGGTTCAGCGTCACCTTGCCGGGATCCGGGCCTGTGAGCCTCCGCTGCCGCCCGGTCGGCAGCACGGCGTCATGGCAGGTTGTCACAGACTGGATTTCCGGCTGAGCGCTGGCTACGGTGCTGATTTCTCAGTTCGGGAGTGTCACGAGGGTGAGGAAGGGCCGGGGTTCCTGGAGAACTTAGTTCGTCCTGCTCCTCTTCGCCAACCACGCCAGGCCCGACCGGAGTCGCGTGTTCCCGGCGGCGCACGAGCCGCCCTATCCGGGTTGTTGACCAGGGCAGAACGACCATTTGCTCACCGTCCGTGTGAGCTCGCGGCGCCTGCTTGCAGCCGTGACGAGACGGATTTATAGTCACGTTAGCTGACAAGATACACGGAGGTTCATCCCGCATAGCAGTAGGGGAATGTGAGCGCCACGCGTACGAGCCCGATGACCTTTAACCGGCCGACTCCCCTCCGGCGGATGTTCGAGATCGCGCTCATCGCTTCCGGTGCGGAAGATCCCCCTCCACCTGACCAGCCGTCTGTCCCGATGACGCGGCATGTCGACGACAGCCGCTCAGCACGACGGTTGCCCTGCCCCCGCCGTCGGCCTGCAGCGGCGGGAACGCCTTGGAAGGTCGGGTGGACGATGGCGGATGTGTCGTTCACACGCGGCGGGGATTCGCCTGGCAACGCGCCACGGTTTTTCCGTGGCTCCGTATCAAACAACTCTCTCTGAAGGGATTGGTCTGATGCCACAACGTCTGAGGCTACGGCGACCGCATTGGTGGTGGTTAATACCGCTCTGCGTCGCTGTCGTAGCACTAGTCGCCGCTGTAGGACCTGTCGGGCCGACCAGTGCCAGGGCGTCCAGCGCTAGGGCGGCGATCACCTCGGCTCAGTGCGAGACCCAAGTCAACGACACCCCGAGCAAGCTTCTGCCTTGCATCCAAACGGACGATCTCTGGAATTACATGAAGGCGTTCCAGGCGATCGCCGATGCTAATCCAGGTCCGGACGGCATGCCGTCCCGCAACTCCGGGGAGCCGGGTTACAAGGCTTCGGTTGATTATGTCGCCGGGCTGATGACGCAAGCCGGATACAACGTCACAATCCAGAAGTATAAGTTCTTCTACTTCGCATACACCGGAGTCCCGACGTTCAAGGAGATCTCGCCAACTTCCCATGATTTCGGTGTCTCCACTGAATGGAATCCTGGGCAGAGCACAGGGACCGCGACGGCCGATCTTCAGCCGGCTGGAGGCATCGTCGTTCCCCCGACTCCGACTCCCAGCTCGTCAAGCGGCTGCACTGCGGGTGATTTCAGCGGCTTCGTAACAGGCCGGATCGCCCTCATCCAGCGTGGTACCTGCAACTTTGGGGTGAAGGTGCTCAATGCCGAAGCTGCTGGTGCTACAGGGGTAATCATCTTCAACGAGGGCAACCCCGGCCGCACCGGCGTACTGGCAGGCAGCTTGGTGGACGCCGCGGGGAACCGGATTGTCCCGACGATTCCCGTCGCTTTCACGTCCTTTGACATCGGTAACAACCTGCTCAACCAGTACCAGCAAGCGGTCCAGAATGGAACGGCGCTGCCGGTCATGAGCATCAACATTCAGGCGGTCGTCAACCCGAACGCCGACGATTACAACGTCATCGCCGATTCCAAGGGCGGTAACCCCAACCATGTCCTGGTCGTCGACGCGCACTTGGACGCGATTTACGGGGCTGGAATGCTCGACAACGCGTCTGGCTCCGCGACGATCCTGGATGTCGCTCAGATGATGAAGAACGTCAACCCGCTGAACAAGCTTCGGTTCATCTGGTTCGGCGGTGAGGAACTAGGTCTCCTGGGATCGTTGCATTACGTCCACAGTCTCACCCCTACCGAGCTCAGTCATATCGGCTATGACCTCGATGCCGACGTGACGGCAACGCCCAACTACGTGGTCGGGGTCCTTGATCCAGCGGCGCCAAACTTGTTCGGCGGTACCCCACCGGCGTTCCCGAACCGGGTCTACAAGGCGTCGATGGTCTCGCGGGATCAGTCGATCGCGTACTTCGGCTCGATTGGGCTCAACCATGAGTTGTTCTCACCTGTCGGAACGGATGCGTTCAGCTTCAACACTGTCGGAATTCCAGCCAGCGGCCTGCTGACGGGGCAGGACTGCTGCAAGACGCAGCAGCAAGTCGACCTGTTCGGCGGTTCGGTCGGCAATTTCGAGGGAAACGTGCCGAGTTTCGACGGAGGATGTGTCGACAACCCGTTCCGGTGGTGCGACAACCTCAGTCACAATGATCCTGCGGTGCTCACGTTCATGTCGAAGGCGTTTGCTAACACCGTGGTGCGGATGGCCTTCGATACGAAAGTGATGTCCGCGAGCAACAACTTTGTCTCGAAGCCGAAGTTGCCGATCTCTTCGGAAACCAGGCGGTTCTTGGTGAAATGAACGCATGCGGTATCGGACACCGCGTATGCGTTGTTAGCTGCAACTAGATCATGCGGCATGGCCGCGATCGGATCCGGGAACTGACCCGCCGGTCGCGGCTGCCGCTGCCGGTGACTCACCGAGGTCTGTTTCGTCGGCGGGGATGCCGTCGTGCGTGGCGAAACAGGTGACCAGACCGATCAGGAATCGAGAAGCGCGGGTCACCGAGCCGCAGCTAGCGTGACCGCCATGGACATCACCATTCATGCAAGCTTCCTCCCGCACGACGACCCGGACGCAGCCCTAGCCTTCTATCGCGACACCCTCGGCTTCGAGGTCCGCGCCGACGTCGGATCCGGCAAGATGCGCTGGATCACCGTCGGCCCCCCCGGCCAGCCCGGCACGTCCATCCTCCTGGCGCCGCCGGCCGCCGACCCCGGCATCACCGACGACGAGCGCCGCACCATCGCCGAGATGATGGCTAAGGGCACCTACGGCTGGATCCTTTTGGCCACCAAGGACCTCGACGGCACCTTCGGGCGGCTACAGGCCAGCGACGTCGCCGAGGTCGTCCAAGAGCCGACCGAGCAGCCGTACGGCGTCCGCGACTGCGCCTTCCGCGATCCCGCTGGCAACCTGATCCGCATCCAGGAGCTGCGCTGACCCGTCCGGCGATCGCGGGCCTGACTGACGTCTGAGACGAGATCGATCTCAGGCGCATCTTCACGACGGGCCCTTGGTGCTCCGACGCCTCGTCCTTTCCGCCTACCGGCCGGTGCTCGCCAACCGGGTGTTCCGTCGACTGATCCTCGGCTTCGCGGTCTCGTACCTCGGGGACGGGATGAGCTTCGTCGCTGTGGCGTGGCTCGCCATCTTGCTCTTCGCGCGTCGTCACGGAGAGCTAGCCAGGTACAGCGAGCGGGACGGCGCTCCCGATTCGAGAATGACTGCGGTCACCAGTCCGAGCGGGCCACCGCGGATGCTGCTGGCCGACGCGGGCGGCCACCTGTCACTGGTGGGCCTCGCCTCGTGACGTGGTCGCCGGGCTAGGCCGGCCCGTCGCGGGCCGGGCTAGCCCTGGACGATCCGCCGAGAGTCCCGCGACGATGAGATCCACCACCTGCCGGGCGAACTGATCGGTAAGCGGCCGGTGCCCGTGCAGCAGCCGATGGTAGGCGGGTCCGTAAAGCAGGTCGATGACCACGTCCTTATCGGTGTCGGCCGGTATCTCGCCGCGGCTGATCGCGCGGTCGAGCATGATCGCGTGCTGGGCGCGCACCACCTCCACCACCCGGTCCCGCCAGGCGGCGGCGAGAGCGCGATCCTGCTGAACCTCGGCGATCAGGCCCGAGAGCATCGGCCCCGCGCCCGTCTGCGTCACGGACCTGATCCAGGCTCGCAGCGCGGCGAGCAGGTCACCGCGGAGCGTTCCGGTGTCGGGTAGCGGTTGCTGCCCGAGAAATTCGGCAAGGAACGCTTCGAGCGCCAGCGCGCCGCGTGACGGCCAGCGCCGGTAGATCGTAGCCTTGCCGACGCCGGCGCGGCATGCGACCTCCTCGATCGACATGCCGCCGAGACCCCGCTCGGCCATCAGGTCCGTGGCGGCGCGCAAGATCGCGCTGTCGGCTAGTTTGCTGCGCGGCCTGCCGCGCTTGTGTTCCTGGGCGGGCCCGCCGGTCTGGAGGCCGCTTCCGGCAGCCTCCTCGGCCGGAGTCGGGACGTCGACGGCCGCCTCGCCGGCGGGCCCTCGCTCCGGCGGACCGCTGCCCTCGACCGCTGCGGCCTTCTGCGCCGGCTCCGGAATACCCGCGCCCCTCATGGAGGTGGAGCCTACACGAGTGATTATGAAACGAGCCGGTTCGTATAGTAAATTAGTTGCATGTCATCGCCCGCGCCGTCCCGCTCAGCCCGCTCGCCATACCCGGTTGGCCCAGCGGCGGTCCGCGAGCCCGGGCACAACCCAGTGGCGTCGCGGTGCGGCGTCGGGCCTGGCTGCTAGGCAGGCCGGTCAGTGGCCGGGCGGCCCGCCCGGCACGCGGCCGCATGTCGCAGGGGTGCGTGCGGCCGGGTCGGGGTACAGGCACTTCCGGCGCAGGCCAGTGCCGGACCGGACAGACCGGACCGCCGGGGGCGGCGGGTTGAATTCCGCAGGCCGTGCACAAGACGCAGCCGGTGCGCCAGCAGCACCTGGCGGCCAGGCAGAAGAGGCGCTGGTCGCTGACCAGACCGGCCAGGGCCTATGGCGTGCCCCCGATCTCATGGGACGGGACTTCACCGCCCCACAGTGAACCAGAAGTGGTTCGGCGACGGCACCCCAGCGCTTCAGGGGTCTTCCCCGTGTGGATGGCTCGTGCACCGCAGAGAATGAGGGAGTGACGGAGGAGCGGACAACCTGCTGCGTGGTCGGCGGCGGGCCTGCCGGAATGGTCCTCGGGCTGCTGCTGGCCCGGTCGGGTGTGCAGGTTACTGTCCTGGAAAAGCACGGAGACTTCCTGCGCGATTTCCGTGGCGACACTGTGCATCCCAGCACGCTCTCGCTCTTGGATGAACTCGGGCTCGGCGACCGGTTCGCCGCGCTCCCGCAGCGGCGGGTAAACACCCTCCGGCTGCCGACCGGGCCTGGCGGCCCGCTGTTCACCGTGGGCGACCTCGGCGTACTGCGGCCGCCGTACAACTACATCGCCATGGTCCCGCAGTGGGACCTGCTCAACCTGCTCGCGGACGAGGCCGGGCGCGAGCCGACTTTCAGCCTGCGCTTGAATACCGAGGCGACCGGATTCCTGCGCGAATGCGGCCGGGTGACGGGAGTGCGCTACCAGACCGCCGATGGCACGACCGGCGAGCTGCGGGCCACCCTGACAGTGGCCTGCGATGGCCGGGACTCGCTCGCACGGGACCTGCCGGAGCTGCGGCTCCGGAGCTTCGCGTGCCCGATGGACGCGTGGTGGTTCCGGCTGCCGCGGCGCGAGGACGACCCGCAGGGCCTGGTGGGGAACGCTGGCGACCGGTTCATCACTGCCATGATCGACCGCGGCCGATATTGGCAGTGCGCCGTGCTCATTCCCAAGGGGACGGACGCCCGGCGCCGCGCCGCCGGGCTGGAGCGCTTCATGGCCGAGTTCGCCACCGTGGCGCCGTGGCTGGCGGACCGTACCCGGACGTTGCGCTCCTGGGACGAGGTGAAGCTGCTAGACGTGCGGCTCGAGCGGCTGCGCCGCTGGCACCGTCCCGGCCTGCTGTGTATCGGCGACGCGGCACACGCCATGTCGCCGGTCTTCGGGATCGGCATCAACCTCGCGGTCGAGGACGCCGTCGCTGCAGCCCGCCACCTCGCCGATCCGCTGCGCGCGGGCACCGTCAGGCCGCGGGAGGTACGCGCCGTCCAGCGCCGCCGGTGGCCGACCACGGCGGCGACGCAAGCGCTGCAGCGGCTGGTCCATGCCCGGGTCATCGAGCCCATCCTGGCGGGCCGCCATGCCTTCGGCGCCGGGGCCGACCGGACACGACCGCCCCGGCTGGTGCGGATACTCACCACAGTGCCGTGGCTGAGGCGGGTGCCCGCCTACTTCTTCGCCTACGGCGCGCTGCGCGAGCGCCCACCTGCCGCGGCGCTGCGGTGACGGTGCTCGGCCTGGCGAGCCCCTCGGCGGGTTCGAGGGCCGCGCCTCGCTGCGCATCGACCGGTGTGCGGCAGAGACCCCGGTACTCGCGGCGTCGGCGGGCCGGCACGCTGTGGCGTGCCATTACCCGCTCGCCAGTCCGGCTCCGGCGCAAGCGGGAACGGCCGAGTGAGATGGAACAGAACCGCAGAGCCAATGTGACCCCGCGCAGCCGGCCTGCGCGGTGAGAAAGGCGCGAGCGTGACGACCCACCGGCTGGATCCCACCCCCGACACCACGGCGGACGTGCTCTCAGGCGACCACGCCCCGGTCCTAGGCATCGACCCGGGCGACACGGTGGTGGCCCGCTCCCTGGATGCCTCCGGGTACCTGGCACGACAGACTTACCCCGGCGAGAAGCAGCCCATGATGTTCCCCGCTCAGCGCGGCCACTGCCTAACCGGGCCGATCGTGGTACGCGGGGCACAGCCCGGCGACGTGCTGTCGCTGCGGCTGGTATCGCTGCAGCCAGACCCCTGGGGCTGGACCGTCGCAGCTGCCCTGGATACCCCGGTTACCCGGCGCCTCGGCCTGGCCGAAGGACCGCCGTCCTGGCTGCTGTGGGAACTCGACACCGATGCGGGCAAGGCCACCTGCGACGCAGGCTTCACCCGAAGCCTGGCCCCGTTCCTTGGGGTGATGGGCATGCCGCCGGATGAGCCGGGCGAGCACTCCACGATCCCGCCGCGATCGGCCGGCGGGGGCAACATCGACTGCCGGGAACTGGTCGCCGGGTCCGCCTTGTATCTCCCGGTGACCGTCCCGGGAGCCCTGCTCTACCTAGGCGACGGCCACGCCGCGCAGGGAGACGGCGAGGTCGGCGGCACGGCTATCGAATGCGCCATGACCACCGAAGCGGTGATCGGCCTGGCGGCGGACCGGCCGCTCGGCTCCATCCACGCCGAAACGCCGGCCGGGCGGATCACGTTCGGCTTCGACGCGGACCTCAATGCCGCCATGGGCGATGCGCTTGATGCGATGATTTGCTGGCTGCAGGCTCTGTTCGGCCTCGGCAAGGGCGCGGCGCTGGCGCTCGCTAGCTCCTGCGTCGACCTGCGCATTACCCAGGTGGCGAACCAAACCTGGGGCGTCCACGCCATCCTGCCCACCGGGATCCTTGGATGAGCCAAGGGCAGGAGCCTGCCTGGCCGGTGACCGACGGCGTACTCGAGCTCGGCGACTTGGCTGGGCCAGCGACGGCCCAGCGACCCGAATGACTACCTCAACGTAAGCACCACGCTGACGGTCACGCGCGCTTATGTCGTTTCGGTTGGTTGCGGCGGCCTAGGCACGGGCACCACGTTGGCGCTCATCCTATCCAGCGCCGCTTCAGGCTGCTGATAGCTGACTTCGGCGTGCTCGCTGAAATCGAGACCGGCATCCTCATCGCCGGGTGTCACCCGCAGCCCGACGGTGCGGTCGGTGACCCACAAGATGATCCAGGTCATGACGAACGGGTAAACGATTCCGATGACGGCCAGCACTGCCTGTCGGCCGAACTGGGTCCATCCCCCGGCCTCGCCGGCCGCGTTCACGGCGAGGCTAGCGAAAACACCGGTGAGCAAGACTCCGATCGCGCCCCCGACCATGTGGACGCCGACCACGTCGAGGGAGTCGTCGTAGTGGAAGATGTCCTTCAAGTGGACAGCGCCGTAGCAGAGCAGCCCGGCCGCGGCGCCAATGACGATCGCAGCCCACGGTTGCACATAACCCGACGCCGGGGTGATCGCGGCCAGGCCGGCAACCGCACCGGTGGCAATGCCTACGCCGGAAGGCTTGCGCCGGCGCCACCATTCGATGCCCATCCAGGCGAGCATGGCAGTGCAGGCACCCAGCTGAGTGTTGACCAGTGCATAGCCGGCGACCTGCCCGGCCGACACAGCGCTGCCCGCATTGAAGCCGAACCAGCCGAACCACAAGATCCCGGCGCCCAGCAGCACGAGCGGCACGCTGTGCGGCCGCTCAAGCTGGTGGTGTCGCCTCAGGTAGACAGCAGTGGCGAGCGCCGCCGCGCCGGCCAGCTCATGGACGACCGAACCGCCGGCGAAGTCGATCGCGTGCAGGCCGCCGGAACCGAGAAACCCGCCGCCCCATTCACTGTGCGCGAATGGACTGTATACGAATAGCGACCATAGGCCGATGAAGACCAGGTAGCCGCGGAAGCGCATCCGCTCAGAGAACGCGCCCGCGATGAGCGCTGGGGTGATGACGGCGAACTTCATCTGGAACGCCATGTACACGAGCGACGGAATAGTCGGGGCATAGGTATTCGGGGTGCCGTCGACGCCGCGCAGCATCACGTTCTGCAGGCTGCCGATCACACCCCAGTGGTCGGCGCCGAACGCCAGCGAGTAGCCCAGAATTACCCATAGCAAGCTGATCACGCCGATGGCCACGAAGGACTGGACCATCGTCGCGATAACGTTCTTCGCGCCTACCAGACCGCCGTAGAAGAGCGCGAGCCCCGGCATCATGAAAAACACCAGCGCGGTCGAGGTCAGCATCCAGGCAGTGTCACCAGCATTGACGTGCATGCCAACCTCCAATAACAGCGGCGCCTTTGCCCCGGTATGTGATGCTGGCCACCATAGCCCATCACCGACTCGCGCACCTGAGATTGCGGCGGCGCTCATAAGGGTGAAAGGTGTCGGCGCTCAGTCCCGCAGCACCCACAAGCACTGCGCCTCGGTCTCACCGACGTTGCGCCACCCATCGATCCCGCGGCGGGAGGCAAGCAGCGTCTCTCCGCGGCGTAGCACCGGCCGGCCTGATCCAACCAGAACCTGAACGAGGCCGCTGACCACCCCGACGAGCTCGGAGCCCTTGTGGGTGAAAGGGCGCTCGATTGCCGCTGATCGAGGCAAAGAGACGAGGTATGCGCGCATGCCAGCCTCGGCGTCGTCGAGCAGCGGGACGACCGATCCGGCTGGCGTATTGCCAAGGCTGTGGCGCCTGCCAATCCGATAGTCGGGTGTGACCTCGCCGCCGAGCAGTTCGTCGAGGGTGATGTTGAGGCGCCTCGCGAGGGCCATCAGCGTCTCGAGTGAGAGCCCCCTCTCTCCGCGTTCCACCTGCGAGATGGCGCTGGGGGAGACTCCCGCGAGACGGGCGAGATCGCTCTGGGTCAGCTCCCGTCGGAGCCGATAGGCGCGCAGAGCCATTCCGACGCGCGCCGCGGCCTGAGCAGGCTGCAGCTCAGGCGTTCCGTCCTTGATGGAGTAGCGGAACAGCTGACCCTGGACTCCAGGTGGGCGCCCCTCGGCCTTGCTGATGCGAAGGCGACCCTCCCCAACCACGATGATGCACTGCGTGATCTGCTCGATCTCGCGGTGCATGCTCCGGTAATGGCTCGCCCCGGGAACTGACCAGTATGCGATGGCCCCGAGGTCGAGCAGCATCGGGCAGCAATGTGCGAAGAAGTCGCTGGCGATACGCATCCCCCATCGGTCCGACAGCGCCTCCAGCGAGTCGAAAAGCAGGAGCGGGCGAGACGCACTGACACAGAACTGCCTGATCGCATCGAGGAGGTTGCGCGGGTTCGCGATCGGGGCGCCCATCCGCGCGTCGAGAATCTCCATCCACGGCCACCGCGCTTTAACCTCGGCGGGGTCGCTCGACACGACGATGTACCCAGTCCTGCCGAAGTCCTCGTGGTGCAGTGCTATGGCGTTGTAGAAGATCCGCTGGGATGAGAGTTCGCCGCCGCCCTCCCACACCCAAACGACGTTGTCGCCCCAGTACAGGCCGTCGAGGGCGTCGTCTAGAAGAGCACTCGAATTGTGGCCATTGTCGGCTCTTAACAGGTTGTGGATCTATGGCAGAAGCCACGACCTGAGATACAGCACTGCTGTCAGCTAGTTCGTGATCTGACTCAGGCGCTTTACAGTCTCCGTAGGCATAACGTTCCGCCTTGGCTCATCCAGCCCGGGCGGTCGAGTAAGGAGCAGCCGCGATGAGATCCGGCGACAGAATGCACGTGGGCGAGAAAGTACCGGCAAGCGACACGAAGACGAGTACGGAGCAGGTATTCAGGCGAGTGCTCGTGGCAGTCGAAGATGCAAGCCAGGTCAAGCAGGTGGTGGAGCTTGCGCGCGGAGCGGGCGCGAGCGAGGCCCGCGTACTGCACCTCAATCTTCGCGAGAGTATAGGAGGCCGCCGGTACGCGATCGAGTCGGATTCCGCTGCCGGATACGCGGTCGAGGCGACTGTCTTCGAACTTCGCATGCTGGGCATCGGAGCCTCAGGACAGGTTCGCCACGCTCTCGTCGATAAGGCTGCCGAGGCGATTGTCGCCGACGCCACTGACTGGGGCGCGAATCTGATCGTGCTCGGCGCGCCGCGCCGCGGCGAATTGGCAACCCGGCTGCTCGGCAGCGTGACGCTCCGCGTGCTCCTGCGCGCGCCGTGCCCGGTGCTCGTGGCCTCCTCGGCGGATAAGGATCGCCTGACCGGCGTGGCCTAAGAGGGTTACGTCGGCGCCCGTTCCTGACCCGAACGGCGCCTAGCGGCTGGCCGGCGGTGACGCAGCCACAACGCGCCGCCGGCGAGCCCTGCGGCCGCAATTGCTGCGGCTGACGCGATCAGCCAGGCAAGTGTTCGTGGGCCCGCCTGATGCGATGGCGCAGCTTGTGCGGCAGCAGGTGGGCGGTTCCGTTGCGCTGTTTGGCTGTCCGTTCTTCGTGGAACGCCGAGCTCGGCAAGGGTGCGAATCAGCTGACGACTGCCCCGAAGCCATCCGGTAACCAGCAATGGCTGCCCAAAGCCGCGCTGGCCTGGGCGCGTGTAGATGATCGGCCCGCCGGCCGCGCGCGGATAGAGATCTTGGCGGATCCGCCCGAACTGCTCGCCTGGCTGCGGGGTAACGCCTGGCACGGTGTAGATGACTGTGTACCGCGGACCGAGGGAAGCCTTCGGCGGCGGGGTGCGCAGGCCAGTCGGCGCCGGCAGGGTGCCACCAGCGCCGAACAATGCGGTGAAAAAATTGGTTTGCTCAGCCAGGGCGGCGAGCCGTCCCGGCTGTCCCGGCTCGCCGGCACCGGACACGACGATCGGGCGGACCAGTCCCGGGCCGGTGATTCGCGCCTGGGTCGGTCCCTTCGCAAACGCCGGCGTGGCCAACGTCACGGCGGCGATGCTGATACCCATGGCGAGAGTGGTGACAGCGATCAGCCTGCGCAGCATGAGCGGGTCCTTCCGTAGGCGGTTCACTCCTGCTACACCGCAACCCGGCAGCAGGTTCCCGCGCGATGTCAGTGCGCCGAGTCGGCGATGCCGAGCGCAGTTCGCTTGCCGAGCTTGCCTTCCAGGCGCAGCGCGACCTGCCGGGTCCCCCAAATCAAGGTGTTGCCCTTAGTAAGCCGGGCCGAAGCCGTGGCCGGCACGCCGTCACGGGTGACGTACATCAACAGGTGCGGTCCCTTTATCCACAGGCCCTTCGTGCCGTTCACTTCGACCGGTGTCACGTCGCCGAAATGAACGAACTTCTGGAAGAGGATCGGGTCGAGGTGGCCGGCGAACTCATCAATCAGGACCTCGCCGTACGGCGTCCGGCTGTAGACCAGGGACGCGACCCGCCCGCCATCGCTGACCACAACCTCGCCGGGCCGGCCAAACGCCGCGGGAACCAGGATGGGGAAGGAGACTTGGCGGCGGGCCTCCTCTAGCGACATCTGCCGTTCGCCGGGCAAGGACGCGCTGCTACCCGGCGAGCGCACCGGGCCTGGCGCCTGGCGAAGCTCGATACCGGCGAAACGGAGGACATGGCTGATCACGGCGCGTCCTTGCGGGGTAGCCACGAGCACAGCCACGACAGCCACCGCTACAACCAGCGCAGCACGCCAGACCGGCCGGCGTCGAAGGGCGCCGGCCCGCAAGGCAGGTACGTGGCGCCGCCTGCCTGCATGCCCCTCGAGCCGCTGCCGCACTACCGCGGTCAGATCGCTGGCTGGGGGTACCTCAATCTCGCGGCCCAGCGCCCGCAGTTGAGGCTCCACCGCGCGCTGCCACTCGGTCCGGTCAGCCATCGAGGACCCGGCTCTGCTCTCTGGGCACAAGTTGCCCGCGCAGCCTGTTCAGCGCACGCGACGTGCGTGACTTCACCGATCCCAGCGGCCACTCGAGCACCTGCGCCGTCTCGGCCTCGGATAGGTCGAGAAAGTAGCGGCAGACAAGCACCTGCCGTTCGGTGTGCGGGAGCGCGTTCACAGCCGCAACCAGCTGAGCGCGCTGTTCTGCGGCCAGGAGCTCATCGGCGGGGCCGGCCGCTGCGGTGCCGCTAGATTCCGCGCTCGGCAACCGCAGGGCCAGCGCTGCTCGGCGTCGCCGCGAACGGGTGAGATTCTTGGTCTCGTTGGTGACGATGCGCAGCAGCCACGGGCCGAACGGTTCCCCCACCCGGAACCGGGACAGGTGCCGGAACGCCTTCACAAACGCCTCCTGCACGACGTCGTCGGAGTCCTCCCCGGCGCCCAGCAGGAAAGCAGCCCGGTGTGCGCGCAGCGTGTACCTGGCGACCAGCACGCCATACGCGTCAAGGTCACCACCAACGGCCCGGGCTACCGCCTCCGCGTCGTCGATTGCTCTCCTCACTCAACCGAGCACACACTTGATTACACCGTCAGCGGCCGGAGGGTTCTCACCAGAAGCGCTGAGATCGATACCCGCGATCATGGTGCCGCCCCGCCCAGCACTACCATCAGTGGCCGAGCTATGTACCTAGACAGGTACGTACCCAATCGGTTACATTGAACTCGTGGATGCTGTTCTGCACGCGCTGTCTGATAGCAGCCGAAGGACGGTGCTGGACGCTCTGAGCCAAGGAGAGGCCACCGTCGGCGAGTTGGCCGCCTTGCTGCCCATCGCTCGTCCCGGAGTCTCGCGACACCTTCGGGTGCTCCGTGAGGCCGGGCTGGTCGAGGTGCGCCAAGAGGCTCAGTGGCGGGTGTACAGCCTGCGGCCTGAACCGCTGGCCGAGGTGGACGACTGGCTCGGGCGCTACCGATCGCTGTGGGAGCAGCGGCTGAACGCGTTGCACACCGAAGTCGCCCGAGGAAAGAAACAACGAAGGAGCATCAGATGACGTTTCCGCGCACGGGAGCCAGCAACTCTCTCGTGGGGTCGGTGCATGCCGTAGACGGCAAGGCGGTCGTCCGCATGGAAGATCGCTTCAGCACTAACCCCGATGACCTTTGGTCGGCGGTCACTGATCCCCCACGGCTGGCGCGCTGGATCGCAAAGGTAGATGGCGACCTGCGGCTGGGCGGCGAGTTCCGGGCCAGCTTCACCAGTGGCTGGGAAGGCCCAGGGCGGGTCGACGTGTGCGAGCCTCCCCGCCGGCTGCTGGTGACCATGTCTCCCGGGCAGGACGACCAGACCGTCATCGAGGCTGAGCTCGTTGCTGACGGCGACCACACCCGGCTGGTGCTGGAGGAGCGCGGCCTTCCACTCGACGAGGCCGCCGCGCACGGCGCGGGATGGCAGGCACACGTCGAGGACCTAGCCGCATATCTCGCGGGCATGCCGACCGCGGACTGGCGGACGCGGTGGACCGAGCTGGCCCCGGCCTATCGTGATCAGCAAATCCGCCTCGGATGATCGACAGACACGGTGCGGACTCCGCGTCGGGCGAGCACAGGCAACTATGGGAATTCCTCACTGCGCAACGAGAATGCGTCCTCGCGATCGTCGAGGGCCTGGACGAGGCGGCGCTCCGTAAGACTGTCGTGCCTAGCGACGTAACGTCCGCACCATCGTGGGCCAACCGCATCGTCACAACGACGCTTGGTCTTCTTCTCGGGCTTCCAGATCGGCGGGATGAGCATCGAGGACAAGCCCCAGGGCGATGTTGTGCTCGAGCAGCGCCTTGAGCGCGCTGAGCACGAAGGTAAATCCGCTGGTGGAGTCGGCGACGTACCGGACCAGTTCGTCGCCGGTGCCGGTGAAACCGGTCGGTGACCTCCACGTAGGTGGTGTCGTCATGCATGGGAATGAAACGGAACTCGACCGTCGTCGGGTTTTCCGGGGTGTAGCCGCTCCACGTAAAGACGACCCGGCTGTTCTCCTCTATTTCCCTGACGAAGACCCGGCTGGACACCCCGTACATCTCCCACTCCCAGACCAGCTGGGCTCCTGGGATCATCTTCCCGCTGCTCTTCGTGTACCAGATCTTCCTGGTGATGTCCGGGTCAACGATGGCCTGGAACACGTCGTCGGGCGTCCGGCGAATGCGCATGCCGACTTTGACCGAGGGAATCTTCGTAAGCTCAAGTGTGCCTTCCGGCATGGTTCATCCTTCCGTCGCCGTGAGGTACGGCCCTCTTGCGTCATCATGCAACCATCTGGCTGCCTCTCCTTTATAGGCAGCCAATCGGCTGCCTGTCAAGGGGCGGCTTGGCCGTCCAGACCCCGCGGACAGCGTCCCCGGCACCTGCCAGAAACCGGCCCGGATTAGACAATCGGGCAGGTGGTAAAGACACGCACCGCACCCAGGCCGCATACTTGAGGTAATGAGCCAGTACCGCGCCGTCCGCCAGCGCCATCTCGCAACCAGTCCCTTCAACTTTCGCGATCCCGAGCCGCCGCCCGAGACCTTCTCCGTAGATGAGATGGTCACTCACGACAAGTACGGTCTCGGCACAATAAAGGGTGTCGAACCGGGAATCGCCCTGGTCATCGACTTCGGCTCGCACGTGCAGCGAATCATGACACCGTCCGCCAAGCTGACCAAGCTCTGAGCCCGCGGTGC
>WNFC01018712.1_pt1 | contig 17556 bp, 12 predicted proteins | sample 5400541 | NCBI WGS metagenome assembly WNFC01 (sample SAMN13153342, study PRJNA577476) | soil metagenome | isolation source: 120 cm saprolite under Douglas fir tree site 2 hole 2 replicate 1 | place: USA:California | collected 2015-04-18
CGCGACACCCAAAGCGATCCGACGAAGGCCGTGAACGGAGCGGCGGAGCTCGCACACAGAGAGAAAGTGAGCGTCGTCTTTGGCCCGGTCAATTCCGGCGAGTCGCTCGCGGTCGTGCCGTTGCTCGCACGCACAAACATGCCGCAGCTCCATCCGTGCTGGGTCGATAGCCTGACCGACCCGAAGAAATATCCGATGTGCTTCCGCAACGCACCCACCAACCAGCAGATCGGCGCCGCTGCGAACCGCTATGTGGTGGACGTGCTCAAGCGCAAGAGGGTGGCGGTGATCAGCGATACCACCGGCTATGGCACTGCATCGGTCAACGCATATGTGCCGATGCTCAAGGCGAAAAACACAGAAGTGGTCTACCAGGGTAACATCGACGCGGCCAATCCGGATGTCACTCCCGAAATCCTACGCATGCGTTCTGCAGGCGCCGAGGCCATCATGCCCTGGAGTGTGAATCCCGGATTCCTCTCGCGCATCATCAATGCGCGTGGGCAGATGCAGTGGGACGTGCCGGTCGTCGGCCAGACCACGCTCGGCTCCGGCCAGACCCGGGCCTTGCTGGAAAAGCCTGAATACTGGGCCAAGGTCTATCCCAACAATTTCCGTCCGGTTTGCTACAGCCCCGACGGCAAGCTTGCCGATCGCACCACCGCCTTCCTTGAACGTCTGAAGAGTGCCAAGATCGACCTGAGCGACACACTGCTGTGGTGGGTTGCGGTCGGCTATGACTCACCGTACTTGATCGCGGAAGCGATGAAGAATGTCGGCACCGAACCGGAACAGGTCGTCGGCTATCTCAACAAGCTCAAGGAGTACCCCGGCGTCTACGGCGACATCTCCTTCACGCCCGAACGCCACGATGGCTACCCGGATGAGGAAGTCATCATGGTCGAGGCCAATTCGCTCAAGAACGGCGCGTTCAGGCTGGCTCCTGGTTACGGCGCTTAGCGCCGCTTTTGGCGCAAAGCGAATCCTTCAGGAGCGTCCACCCCGTTGATGGCACTTCGGCGAAGAGGGATGCGACCCATCCAGCCTTTTGTGCGATGAGCCCGCCGAATCTACGATTGAAGGGTGGGAGTGCTAGTCGGACACGAACCGCAGAACTAGTGTAGCTGCTCTTTAGCGATGACAATGCGTAGAGGAAGAGGCGTTTCTGGTGCGGTGATCTGAAGCGAGACTTAGTAACCCGCTGATTTCATTGGTGGGCCCGGCAGGACTCGAACCTGCAACCAGACCGTTATGAGCGGGAGGATACAGCTCAGCTTTGTTGATTTTGCTTCTATCTCATTGAGCGTCATGCGTGTTCGTTGTCGTCTGAAGGCGTCGTTTCTGGTGCGAAACCGGTGCGGTTCGCTCGCAACCGAAACTTGGATTTAGGGCGTATGCCGCGACAGGTCGCTTGTCGGTTTCGACTTTCCAATTACTGACGACTTGAAAGTAGGGTAGCCTCCGCGGGGGCCTTCGATGTGACCGCCTGCCGCGAAAACAAATCGCGCGCGCCTAATACCTCATAGCCAATTGTCTGATAGCCAATGCGGCGTTTGGCAGCCATGCGGGCCAGAACCGGCACTCTCATGTCGACATAATCATATATGATCACCTCGCGCTTGGCGTCGTTGAGACGATGCAGTCGGCCGGCATACTGGGCAAGTGTGCCTTTCCATGCAATCGGCATCGTGAGAAAAAGAGTATCGAGACGCGAATCATCGAACCCCTCGCCGAGGTAGCGTCCGGTCGCGACTATGACACGTTCCTCGGCCTGGGGAATTGATGCCAGCCGATCCGCGACGTCGCGGCGCTGCTTCTCGCTTTGCCCACCGCGCAATACGATCACATGCCTCGCGAAACGCTCAAGACGCTTTGCAATGGTCTCCAAGTGGGCAGTACGCTCGGTTATAACGACAGGTGAGCGGCCCGCTTCCAGCGCACGCAAGACATCATTAAATATGAGATCATTGCGCGCTTCATCGGCGATCATTTCCTTGAAAACATCGTGGATGGAAGGAGAAGTGATGTCCAATGGGGCTTGGAGTTGGAAGTTGGTATCCCTGATCCGCACCACGTGATCAAATGGGCGCTTGGCAGCCTCGGATCGCGCATCTACACGATGGCGGATGGGGCCACATTGCATAACGATGATCGGGTGATGCCCGTCTTTTCGGGTCACCGTCGCTGACAGGCCCAGGATGTAACGTGCCTTGCTGCGGCGCGCGACGAGTTCAAAGCTCACAGCCGACAAATGGTGGCATTCATCGACTACGAGATGACCATAATTGCCGACAATGTCATTGACCTCTCCCTTGCGAACAAGGCTCTGGATCAGTGCGACATCAACCTGACCCTTTGGTTTGCGACGACCACCGCCTATCATGCCTATCGCATCGCGCGGCAGGCTTGAGAACGCGGTGAGCCGCTCAATCCATTGATCCATCAGTTGACGGCGATGAACGAGGATCAACGTATTTACTCCGCGTTCGGCCATTATCCGGATGGCTAAGACCGTCTTGCCGAACGCCGTCGATGCCGCAAGCACGCCGGTATCGTGCGGCAACAGGGCCGCGAGCGCCTGCTCCTGGTTTGGGTGCAGCGCCCCGGTGAATGCGAATGGGATCGGCGCACCGGTAGTGCGGCAATCTTCGATTGATACTGCAATTCCAGCTGACGCAAGGAGATCGCAAACGGCGTCGAAGCACCCGCGAGGCAGAGCAACGTGATGGCTAGTCAACTCCGCGCAAGAGATGATCCGAGGCTTGTCATGGGTCGATCGGCGCATCGCTTGTGCAGCGTAGAATTCGGGGTTCTGGAACGCAGCGAGGCGAATAAGGCGCGCGATCAAGGGCGACGGTAGCGCGTGACGCGGGATGTAGATCTGGTCAGCCTGCACGACAGTGATCGCACTTGGCAGTGGCCCGCCTATTGCTGGCGGTGGCTGTCGGCGCGACGGCGGGGCAAGCCACGGCTCTTCGTCTTCGTCGACGAGGGGAATACGTACGCCGAGAATTTTTCCAGATGCACTCGCTTCCTCGATTAGATGATCGACCCTCGATCGTGCCATCGGTTCGATCGCTGACAGGAAGTCCCACTGATCCACATATGGCGAACAAGACTCGTCGACGAACACGCTGTTACCAGAGCTTCGCGCGAGTCCCTGAAGCGGCAAGGCAATCAAATTACCGAACCCGCCGGCCGGCATGGTATCCTGGCTCGGAAAAAGCCGATCGTAGGATCCGAATCCGATATCGGGGGCACGTTCCATCGTGTCGGTGATAAGGAATGCCCCGAGACGGCGCGCCGACGCTGCCGGTATCGGTTCCTCGAAAAAAATCCAAGCGTGAGCTCCGTTTCCGGATCGCGACCGCTCAATGGCAACAGGAATTTTGTGGCGCTGGCAGGTCTCCCTAAAAGCGCAGATATCTCTTCGCCATTCTCCTTCGTCGAAATCCGCGGCCAGGAACGAACAGGTGTTGTCCGCAAGCATCGGATAGACGCCCATAACGAACGGAGCGCCATTTGCGTCGACCCCGCGTAGATGCCGTTCAATCGACACGTCATCGACGGCCTGGAATGCCTGATTTGGACATGCCGAGCATTTGACTTTTGGCTTTTCGCAAATCCCACGCTGCCATTCATTCGCACAGGCAGGTGCGTAGCCGCTGCGTCCCGTCGTGCGATTCTCCCAACGGATGGGGAAGACATCTGAGCGGCCGCGGAAAAGCCGGCGAAACAGAGCAATCTTCTTTTCGATTGCCGAACTCCGGTTGGCGCCATCACCTGCTTTTGCCGAAGGGACCACTTTGACGCCCGCGGGCTCCTCACTCCGTGCCGATCGCAGGGTGTTGATCTTGGCTAAGATCTCTGCGCGCTCGCGTTCGAGCGCCATTAGCCGCGCCGCGAGTTCGGTAATTCTGTCGTCCATTTGCGTCATCGTGAAGATTGCCTTGAGCCAACGTTATCCAACATCAGCTTGACGCAAATTTGCTTCACCCGATTTCTGCGCAGAAACCACCGATTTCATCGAGGCCGCCTAAATCGGGACCCGTGAGCTATAGAATCTATTTCTATAGCTCATATTTTATGGTAATATGAGCTATAGAAGGGGCGCCTATAGCTCATGAGCTGGAACTGGGAAAAGCCGGGTTGGCCGAATTTCACATATGATTCAACGGCTTTGGAGCCGCTGGAAAAGCGGTTCCTGCTCCAGTCCGGGGAATTCATCGGCGCTTTCAAGCATATCGGGGCCGATGATCAGGATACCCTCAAAATCGAGATTATCAGCGAGGAGGCCGTAAAAACCTCCGAAATCGAGGGCGAGATCCTCAACCGCGACAGCGTTCAATCGTCACTGCGCCATCAGCTTGGGCTGGGAGCAGAAAGGCCGGGCATTCCTCCGGCTGAACGCGGCATCGCGGAAATGATGGTCGATCTCTACCGCAGCTTTGCGGACGCACTTACCGACAAGACGATGTTCGACTGGCACCGCATGTTGCTGAGCGGCGATACATCCATCCAGGTCATTGGCGGCTACCGGACCCACGCGGATGCCATGCAAGTCGTCTCCGGCCCGATCCATAAACGCACGGTGCATTTCGAGGCTCCGGCGTCCAGCCGCGTGCCGGACGAGATGAAGCAGTTCATCACATGGTTCAACGATACTGCCTCCGGAGGCAAGAATCCGTTGTTGCCGCTGACGCGCACCGGCATTGCCCATCTGTGCTTCGTGTGCGTTCACCCGTTCGAAGACGGCAACGGCCGCATAGGCCGTGCCCTCGCGGAAAAATCCCTCGCGCAAAATCTTGGTCAACCCAGCCTGATTGCGCTCGCCTATACGATTGAGCGGAAGCGCAACGATTATTACGCCTCATTGGAGCGCAATAACAAAGAGACCGAGATCACAAGCTGGCTCAAATATTTTGCGAACACGGTTCTGGAAGCCCAGAACAACACCATCAGGCGTGTGGATTTCTACGTCGCCAAGGCGAAGTTCTACGAGAAGCATCGCGGCGCGCTCAACGAGCGCCAGGAGAAAGTCATCGCCCGGATATTCCGCGAAGGCATCGACGGCTTCCAGGGCGGCTTAAGCGCAGAGAACTATATCAGCGTCACCGGAACGTCCCGTGCGACGGCGACAAGAGATTTGCAGAACCTTATCGAGAAGGGTGCATTGACCAAGACCGGAGAGCTGCGTCACACCCGGTATCACCTTAGTTTGGCCAAGGCGTAGTGAACTGCTGCCGCGTCACTCGACGGTGATATCGGCAGACTTGATGATCCCGTCCCACCGCGTTCGTTCCTCGTCCACAAACTTTGGCTACCTTGGGGTAACGGTCTCTGCAGCATCGACGACCGTTGATGGGCCGTGCGATGAAGCAGGCACGCAGCGCAGTTCGTCCGTTTCAAGCGATAAGACCGCCGAATGTACGATTGAGAAAGAGAGACCGTGGTCAGATCGAACGTCGAGCGTTAGTTTGCAAGCCGCTGAGGTATGGCAATGAGCGACGAAGGGTGGCGTTTCTGGAGCGGTGACCCGAAATTGGATTTGGTAAGCTCCTGATTTCATTGGTGGGCCCGGCAGGACTCGAACCTGCAACCAGACCGTTATGAGCGGCCGGCTCTAACCATTGAGCTACAGGCCCCGCCGGAGTGTCGCGCGAGACGACAGGCAACGGTGCCGACACCCCTTACAATGTCGTTGGCGATCCGGCAATGCTGGGCTCCCCGATCTGTTTTCGTCATGCCCCGCGAAAGCGGATGATGACAGCCAGAGCTCGCCTCAATCCACCGAGACGCCTGCGAACTCCACCACCTTGCGCCATTTCTCGGTCTCATCGGCAATCAGCTTGCCGAATTCGGCCGGCGTCATCGGCTTCGGGATGCCACCGATTTCGGCCAGCCGTGCCACCAGCTTCGGATCTTCCAGCGCTTCGCCGACCGCCTTGTTGAGAATGTCCACGATCTCCGGCGGCGTGCCCTTCGGCGCCGAGATGCCGTAGAAGCCGACGGATTCGAATCCCGGTACCGTCTCGGCGATGGCGGGGACATCGGGCACGCCGGGCCAGCGCTGTGGCGAGGTAACGCCGAGCGCGCGCACGCTGCCGCCGCGCGCCTGCTCAAGCGCCGACGGCAGATTGTCGAAGATCAGCTGCACCTTGTTGGAGATGACATCGGGAAATGCGAGCGCCGATCCGCGATAGGGCACATGGATCATGTCGATCCTGGTCATCGCCTTGAACAATTCCGCCGACATATGCACCGAGGTGCCGTTGCCCGATGACGCATAGGCGACCTTGCCCGGATTGGCCTTGCAATAGTCGATGAACTCCTGAACGGTCTTGACCGGCATGTCGTTCGACACGACCAGCATATTGGTCAGTTGCATGATGCTCGCGACCGGCACGGTGTCGCGGATGAAATCGTAGGGCAGCTTCTTGTAGAGCGAAGCGCTGATCGCATTGTTGGGCGCCACGAACAATAGCGTATAGCCGTCCGGCGGCGAGTTGACCGCCGCGGCGGCGGCGAGATTGCCGCCGGAGCCGGCGCGGTTTTCCACCACAAACTGCTGGCCGAAATGGTCCGACAGCCACTGGCTCATGATGCGCGCCACGATATCGACCGGGCCGCCGGCGGCGAAGCCGATCAGCCAGCGCACTGGGCGGTTCGGATAGTCGGCGGCGGATGACGGCGCGACGCTGCCTGCGAGGCTCAACAGGCAAACCAGATTGAACATGGCCGCGCGCAAAACTGCGATCATCATCTCTCCCGTCATATCCTTGTCGTTGCCGTCGAAGACGACACCGCTGCGACTGAATGTTTGATAACAGTCGCATCCATGCTTTCATATAAATCGGAATTTGCCTACATTGCCTCGGCGAATATCTTGACATGGGTCCTTGCGCGTTTCGCGGCGGCGCGCCGATCCAAAAGGGTACGCTATGAACATCATCCGTATCGCCTGCGCCGCCGTGCTGCTGCTGGCGGGCAGCGCGATGGCGCAGGATCAAGATGGAGGCAAAGCCATTCAAAAGACCACGATCAGTTTGGGAACGGCAACGCCGGGCGGCGGCTTCCCGATTTACGGCGATGGTTTTGCCGAAGTCATGAACGAGGCCGACCCGACGCTTCTCATCGAGCCGCGCAACACCAAGGGCAGCAACGAGAATATTCCGCGCTGGTCGCCGGAGAGCCTTGCTACGAAGCGTTCGCAGGCATAGGCCGGCCGCGTACAACGCTGAAAATCCTGACCGCGATATTTTCCAGCCCCGGGATGTTCGTGGTGCGCGCTGACAGTCCCTACAAAACCATTCGCGATCTCATCGGCAAGCCGGTCGCCTTCGGCGCCAAGGGCTCCGGTCTTCCGATCCTGTCGCGCTATATCCTCGACGGTCTCGGACTGAAGCAGGACGAGGATTTCCAGTCGATCTATCTCGACCGCGCCGGCGATGGATCGGCGATGGTATTGGACGGACGGGCCGCGGCGCTCTGGGGTGCCGGCATCGCCTGGCCCGGTTTTAAGAGCGTGGCGGCGAGCCCGGGTGGTGCGCGGTTCATCGCACCGGATGCGGCCGAGATCGCGCGCATCCGGGCAAAGCATACATTTCTCAAGCCATTGACCGTGCCGGCCGGCAGCTATCCGAACCAGAACGCGCCGATCGATGCGCTGGGATCGTGGAGTTTTGTTCTGGCGCGCGAGAGTTTGCCGGATGACGTCGCCTATCGGCTGGCGCGGTCGCTGCACGGTGCCGAAAGCGCGCTCTGCAACAAGCTGCCGCAGGCCTGCGAAACCACGGTGGCGAACACGGTTGCGGCCGCGCCGAATGTGGAGCTGATCCATCCCGGCGTGCTGAAGTATTTTCGCGAGATCGGGGTGGTGAAATAAACCTCGGCGTCGTCCCGGCGAACGCCGGGACCCATAACCACTGGCGTCAATGATAGCAGAAGGTATCTGACGCGGTATCATAACGCGAGGACACGGTGTATGGGTCCCGGCGTTCGCCGGGACGACGTTAGAGTCATTTCTTGACCAAGGAACACGCCGGATCGGGCGGGCCGAATGCTTCCTCGCCGGAAATCTTTGCGAGTATCTTGTAGTAGTCCCACGGATATTTGGACTCTTCCGGTTTCTTGACCTGCACCAGCATCAGGTCGTGCACCATCAGATTGTCCTCGCGCAGTCTGCCGTTGCGGGCAAAGAAATCCTCGATCGGTTTTTCGCGCATCTTCGCCGCCACCTTCAGCGGCTCGTCGGTGCCGCTCTCCTTGATGGCGTTGAGATAGGACATGACGGAGGAATAGACGCCGGCCTGCCACATCGTCGGCATCCGGTTCATTTTTGCAAAATAACGCTTCGACCATTCGCGGGTCTTGTCGTCCATATCCCAGTAGAACGAGGTCGTCAGCAGCAGGCCCTGCGCGGCCGGCAATCCCAGCGCATGAATGTCGGTGATCAGCGCCAGCAGGCCGGCCATCTGCTGGCCGCCCTTCAACACGCCGAATTCACCGGCGGTCTTGATCTCGTTGACATTGTTGGGCGGCCCGCCGGCGATGCCGATGATTTTTGCTTTCGAGGCCTGGGCCTGGAGAATGAACGACGACAGATCGGGCGTGGCGAAAGGCGGCCGAACCGAGCCGAGCACCTTGCCGCCATTCTTGATGATCACGGCGGAAGCGTCTCTTTCCAGCGAGTGGCCGAACGCATAGTCGTCGGTGATGAAGAACCAGCTGTCGCCGCCGCGCTTCACCACTTCCTGCGCGGTGCCGACTGCGAGCGCGCGGGTGTCGAACACCCACTGGATGGCATAGGGCGAACAGAATTTGCCGTGGAAATCGGCGGCCCCCGTCGAATGCGTGATGAACATCCGCTTTTTATCGTTGGCGACGTTCTGTACGGCGAGCCCGACCGCCGACACCGGCACGTCCACGATCAGGTCGACCTGTTCGGTGTCATACCAGCGCCGCGCAATGCCGCCGCCGATATCCGGCTTGAGCTGATGATCGCCGACGATCACGGTAATCGGCTTGCCCAACACCTTGCCGCCGAAATCGTCGACCGCCATTTGCGCGGCCGTGACCGAGCCCTGGCCGGTCGGCGTGGACGCCGGGCCGTTCATATCGGTGAGAACGCCGATCTTGACCACGTCGTCCGAGATCTGGGCAAGTGCTGCCGGCGCGGGCAATATCGCGGCGGCCAGCGCCGCAAGCAGGGATAGAATTCTGGCGAACATCTTGTTTCCTCCCGTTACCACTCGGCGCATCGGCCATGTTGCTTGACCGGAATCTAGCTCAGCCGGTTCGGATTCTTGCAACTATTCTTTAGTCCGCGTCAAAGCGAATTTCTGATTCAGGACACTGCGGATTGAAAGAGAGATCTTTCACTACGTCGTCCCGGCGAAGGCCGGGACCCATAACCCGTGGCGTCTCGATGAGGCACGAAAGCGGACACCTTCCGCAACCACACCCGCCTGGGATTATGGGTCCCGGCCGGAGCCTGTCATCGGGCGGCGCGCCGCGCCGACCCGGTGGCGGGCGACGACGGCTGAAAGTGTGGCGCGTTCGCGCCCAACGAATTGCCTCGGATTCAATTTTCAAACAGCAGCCGTCATTCGCAGAAACAACTTCGCGCTCGCGACGCGATGCGCCCGAGCTGTGCATGAATTCTTTCGCCCGAAGAGGGCGCAGGGAACGCCGGGTGCCCGCTGCACCCGCAGCCCGTGTGCATTGGTAGTAAGCACACGGTAGTCACCACAGGTACCCCGGAACACCCGGCATTCCCTGCGCAATGGTTTTAACGGCCTATGTCGTGCTCTCCCCGGTGACCGGGCTCTTTTGCCACCGTCGCCTCGCGGATTAAGGTTTTCTCACTGCCCGGTAGGGCCGATAAAAACCTCCGCGAAACTTGACGCCAGCGTCGGGGCGTCAGGACCACACGATTTTGCCGTCCGCGACAACATCTCTCGTCCGCGTGCTTGTGATCGCTCACAGGCTCTTTAAGAACCCGCCCTGCCATCACGCCGCACGCTCAACGCTGCCGACGCCTGTCAACAAACCGCCCGACGGGCAAATCACTTGAGCCGGTGTTGTTGTCAATCCGTAGGATGGGTTGAGCTCTTCGCGAAACCCATCACCTCCACGAAATGCAATTGATGGGTATCGCTGAGTTTATCATCGGGCGCGCTGATCTCGTTCAAGAACGCGGCGAGCTCGAAATCGTCGTCGAGGGCGACAAGCAGCTGTTCAATCAATATGGCGTCATGCTGGTGAATCCCGAAAAATATCCGTCCGTGAAGAAGCAACTCGGCCAGGCATTCGTCGACTGGCTGGTCTCAGTGGAATGCCAGGCCGCGATCGCCGGCTACAAGATCGATGGCCAGCAGCTGTTCTTTCCCAATGCGGAGAAGAAGGGGACTTGAGCAACGCTTTCGTTCCGCGCGCCGAGCTAACCATTTTTTTCGACCACCTATCCGCGTCGTCCCGGCGAACGCCGGGATCCATACGCCGTGCATTCTCGGCTTGGGCACTGAAGTAGAAACCTGTGCGTCTCCCCAACGTCAGGGGTTATGGGTCCCGGCCTTCGCCGGGACGACGCAGCGCGGGGCGCGTTCGCACAAAGACCGTCATACTCCGCCACCGGGTCTCGCCTTCGGCGAGCCCGATGACAGGCTCCATCGGAGTATCCAGTACGCCGCAGTTTTGCGCTTCCATCACTGGCGCCTCGGAATACTGATCGCCCGCCGGAACCTGTCGTTGTTGGCTGCGGACAGGCGCCCGGTACAGACGGGTGGAACCGACAGCGCACCCATTTGCTATTGAAAAGATTGCCTTTTTCGCCCGCGAGGTTAGAGATTTTCTGGTATTTGCCGCCACCATTTAATTCACAACTGAGAGTTCTCACCGTTCCTCGAATCGCTTATGGGTAGCTAGGAAGTCGCGATAGGTTCCTTGGGGGGAACTTGTTTCGCTTTCCTATCTCTTGCCGCCGGAATTGGCCGGACGGCGCGGACCTGTCAACTTGTTGCGCGAATACCATGACGAGACTGATCAACAGTATCGGCCAGGGATGATCCTGCAGCGATGAGACAGCGAACATAGTTCGAACCTCCACGATCAAGTTATACCGCCTTGCGTTTTGAGACCCGCGTTAGACGTGCCCATTTGAGACAATGGGGATGACTATCGGATTATGGCGTGCGTTTGGGGGGTGTTCGGTTACGGCTGAGGCTCAGGGTCAGAGCTAACCCCCCAAACTCTGCAATGGGTGGCGCTTGACCGTCGAATGGTTCAAACCTCGGGGATATGTGCATTTCGACGCCCCGGTCGGAAACGCTTTTGCGCAAAAAGTCTTGGACCGCGTCTTCGTCACCAAGCATTCATGGCTTCCACTTATTTACTACATCAAGCGCACAAAGCGGTACAAAGCCAGCAAAGGGAAAACCGTCTTTAAAGACCGACCCATCATGTACGCTTCACATCGCGATGCGTGCATTCTCTCAAAATATGCTTGGGAGCTGACGACCGCGCTCGATGCTCACTATGAAGCGCTCGGCTTGGAGCAGCATGTTATCGCTTATCGTAAGCTGGGACGAGCTAACTATGATTTCTCGGCAGACGCATTTAATTTCGCGCGTGCGAAGCCCGTCAGTGTTGTTCTTTGCTACAACATAACGGGCTTTTTTGACAACCTTGACCACAGAATTCTCAAAGAGCGCCTGAAACGAGTTCTTCGAGTGGGTGAACTGGCGCAGGACTGGTTCGCTGTGTTTCGCCATGTCACGCAATACAAAGCGATTGAGCGAGATGAGCTGGCGGCGCATTCAAGGTTTGGCCCGCGGCTGTCGATGAAATTGCGAGAGCCACTCGCGACCATTTCGGAGCTTCTCGCAGAGCGCATCCAGATCAAGCGCAATCCTAAGCGCGTCGGTATCCCACAAGGCACGCCAATTAGCAGCGTATTCTCGAACCTGTACATGATTGACATTGATCAGGCGATGGTTGGGCTGTGTAAGAAGCGGGGTGCGCTTTATCAACGCTATTCTGACGACATCCTGGTCGTGTGTAATCCCGAGGATGAAGCCTCAATCAATTCAACCATGGAGGCGCTCATCAAGAGCCATCTCCTAGAAATCAAGCCGGAGAAGACCGAAACGATCGTTTTCGATAAGCTGGCCCCACACGCTTTCCAATATCTCGGTTTTGACATATCGCCGGATGGTGCCGTGATCAGAGCCGGTTCACTGGGCAGGCGATGGCGAAAGGCGAGGCGAAGTATCGCACGCATAAAGAAAATCGGCCTAATTGCAGTGGCAGAGGGCAAGGCAACCAAAATCTACACGAAGAAGTTGCGGCGACGATTTTTGCCGGTCGGAGTGAGAAACTTTTCCTCTTACGCGCGGCGCGCCGCCAAGGCGTTTGGCAATAAAAAGATTGTTCGACAGGTTCTGCGTCTGGAACGAATGATCGATACGGCGTTGCTTGACCTAGACCCACATTGAATAAAGAAAGCGCCCGCTGGCCCGGCTCACGCTGCGCGAAGGCGGACAGGCGCGGCGGGCGCCGATGTGATGCAGGCGGCAAGAACTTAACTCTCGTCGTCCCTGTGCACGCAGGGACCCATAACCCCTGGCCTTCAAAAGTGAAAAAAGGCCTCTGCTCCAATGCCCAACCGAGAATCCGCGCCGTATGGGTCCCGGCATTCGCCGGGACGACGAAAGTTTGTTAAACCTCTCCTATGCCAGCATGTATCGTGTCGCCGCCTTTTCCCAATCTTCACCGGCACGGCGGTTGGTGCCCGGCGTTCGCCGGGACGACGCCAGCAACGGTTGCCAAGGTAGCGACGCCTGGTCCACCATCGCCTGATGATCCCAACCCAGCGCCTGCCTGCTTCGCTGACGCCGCTCGACCTGGCGCTCGCCGCGTTGCTGGATCGGCTCGAACCGGTGGCTCCGATAAAACTTCCGCTGGCGCAGGCGCTGGGCTGCGTCGCTGCCGAGATGCCGCCGCTGAGGGCGTATCCGCCGTGCGACATCGCCGCGGCCGATGGCTTTGCGTTTTGCGCCCGCGATCTCGTCGGCGCGTCGTCCTATTCGCCGCTGCCGCTGGCGAAATCGCTCGCTTGGGTCGAAGCCGGCGACGCCATGCCGCAAGGTTGCGACTGCGTGATCGATGCCGATCTGGTCGATCAGACCGGCCCGATGGCGGAGGTGCTGGGGGAGGCGATACCGGGGCAGGGCGTTCGCCGCGCCGGTGGCGACATCGCCGAAGGCAGTCTTGTTCTCGCATCGGGGCGGCGCGTTCGCCCGCTCGACCTTGGAATCGCGCGCGCGGCGGGATTGGATCATCTGAAGGTGCGCCGCCCGCGCCTCCGCCTCCTCAACATTCCCGCGACCTCAGGCACCACCGCGACGGCCCAGCTGATTTCGGAATACGCACGCGGGGCCGGTGCGGACATGGCCTGCGCCGAGGCCACGGGGCGCGATGCGGCGTCGATCGCAAAGGCACTTGATACCGCGATTGATGCCGCGATTGAACCCGGCTCGTGCGATTTGCTCGTGACCATCGGCGGCAGCGGCGTCGGCCGCACCGATGCCGCGGTGGTGGCGTTGGCCCAGCGCGGCGAGGTCATCGCGCATGGCATCGCCCTGCAGCCCGGCCGCACCGCTGCCGTCGGCAGGATCGGGAAAGTTCCCGTCATCGCCTTGCCTGGCGCGCCGGACCAGGCGCTCGCCGCGTGGTGGACGCTGGCCCTCCCGGTGCTGGACCGTTTGTCCGCCCGGCAGTCGCGGCAAACGTTAACGCTGCCGCTGGCGCGCAAGATTGCCTCGAGCGTCGGCATCGCCGAGATCGTTCTGCTGGAAAGAAATGATGGAACCTGGATGCCGCTCGCGGTCGGCGAGCTCTCGCTTGAAACCATCGCCCGCGCCGATGCGTATCTGGCCGTGGCGAGCGGCCGCGAAGGATTTGCCGCGGGCACGCCGGTGGATGCTTATATGATGTCGGACTGATATTATGAGTTCCGGATGAGCAATGCGAATCAGCCGAAAAGCCGCGACAGCGTGGAGCAGGACCAGTTCCTGACCATCCTGTCGCGCGAAGATGCGCTGGCGCGCTTCGAGGCCGCGTTGTTTCCGCGCGCCCTTCCTTGCGAAACGCGCGGGCTGGCCGACGCGCTGGGCTGCGCGTTGGCCGAAGATATCGTGGCGCCGATGGATGTGCCGCCGTTCGATCGCTCCAATGTCGACGGCTTTGCGGTGCGATCCGCCGATCTGGCGGCGGCCGGCGAAGGCAAGCCGGTCTGCGTCATGCTGAACGACGAGGTGATCGCCTGCGGCACCGTGCCGGTGCGGCCGGTGCTGTCGGGCACGGCCACGTCGATTGCGACCGGCGGTCCGGTTCCGCGCGGCGCCGATGCCGTCATCATGGTCGAGCACACCCAACCGGTTGGCCACCGCGCGATCGAGATCAGGCGGGCCGCCTCGCCGGGACAATTCATCTCCTATGCCGGCTCCGACATCGCGCGCGGGGAGGCGCTGTTGCGCGCCGGCACCATGATCGGCTCGCGCGAGATCGGCATGCTCGCCGCCTGCGGCATCGCGCACGTTTCCGTGGCGCGTCGCCCGCGGGTGGCCGTGATCTCCACCGGCGACGAACTGGTTCAGCCCGGCCAGCCGCTGCGCGCAGCTTCGATCTACGACACCAACGGTGCGATCGTCACGGCGGCGGTGGCTGAGAATGGCGGCGAGGCGGTGTTTCTCGGCGCGGTGCCCGATGACGAAGAAGAGCTCGAAGCTGAGATGCGCGAGGCGCTAGGGACGTGCGACATGCTGGTGCTTTCCGGCGGCACCTCGAAGGGCGCGGGCGATGTGTCGCACCGCATCATCGCGCGGCTCGGCCAACCCGGCATCATCGCGCACGGCGTCGCGCTGAAGCCGGGCAAGCCGCTGTGTCTCGCGGTCTGCGACGGCAAGCCGGTGGTGATCCTGCCGGGATTTCCGACCTCCGCGATGTTCATCTTCCACGACATGATCGTGCCGGTGCTGCGGCGCATGGCGGGCCTGCCGCCGCGTTCCGTTGCCAAGGTCACCGCAAGCATCCCGGTGCGGATCGCTTCTGAACTGGGCCGCACCGAATTCGTGATGGTGTCGCTGGTCCAAGGCACAGATGGCTTGATCGCCTATCCCTCCGACAAGGGTTCTGGTGCGATCACCTCGTTCGCGCAGGCCGACGGTTTTGTGCGGATCGAGGCGCTCGCCGATCAGATGCCGGCCGGGACCAAGGCCGAGGTGACGCTGTTCACGCCGCATGTGCGGGTGCCGGATCTCCTGATTGTCGGCAGTCATTGCACGGGCCTCGATCTCGTCACCGCGCCGCTGGCGCGCGCGGGCCTGCTGGTGCGTTCGATCGCGGTCGGCAGCCTCGGCGGATTGGCGGCGGCAAAGCGCGGCGAATGCGATCTGGCGCCGATCCATCTGTTTGACGAGATGACCGAGAGCTACAACGCGCCGTTTCTCGCCGACGGACTTGAACTGGTGCCGGGTTGGCGGCGGCTGCAGGGCGTCGTGTTTCGTTTAGGCGATGCGCGTTTTACGGGATTGACCACCGCGCAGGACGCGGTGCGCGCGGCGCTCGCCGACCCCACCTGCGTCATGGTCAACCGCAATCAGGGGGCGGGCACGCGGGTCCTGATCGGCCGGCTGCTCGGAAATGCGCGTCCCGACGGCTACTGGAATCAGCCGCGTTCGCATAACGCGGTGGCCGCGGCCGTGGCGCAGCATCGCGCCGATTGGGGCATGACCATCGCCCCGGTCGCTGACGCCGCCGGCCTCGGCTTCATTCCGCTGGCCGAAGAGCATTATGATTTCGCGCTGGTGACGGCGCGAAAACAGCGCCCCGCCGTGCAGGCGTTTCTCGAGGCGTTGGCGTCGGAGCAAAGCCGCGCGGCGCTGACGCAGGCGGGGTTTCGGCCGGCTTAAGTTGGCATCGTGTCCCGGACGCGGTGCAGCGTTCTCCACGCTGCTCCGCAGAGCCGGGACCCATCGTAACGCATGTGGGCCCCGGATCAGCGGCGCACCACGCCGCAAGAGCGGCGCGCTGCGCAGCATCCGGGGCACGCCCGGCTCACGCTCGCAAGGGCTCGCTTGGCCGGGACGACGCCGAGAAACAAATTAGCTCAACCCCCGTCCAGCAGCGCCAGACGCTCGGCGGTGGCGATGTCGTCCATGGTGTTGGCGTTGAAGAACGGGTCGAGTTCATCCACCGGCCAGGTCACGGTGGCGAGCCGAAAGCGCGCGGTCCAGCGATCGATCTTGCGGATATCTTCCACCACCAGCGCGTGGCGCAACGTCTCGCGCAACGCGACGCTCCATAATCCGATCACCGGATGCGACTGGCCGTCGGAGGCCGCGACCGCAAGCTCTGCGTTCTGTTCAGCCCGCGCCCGATGCAGGCGTGCGACGAGATCGCGCGGCAGAAACGGGCAGTCCGCCGCGGCACTGAGCACCCACGAAACTTCGGGCCGGTTGGCCGCGGCCCAGTCCAGCGCGGCCAAAATGCCGGCGAGCGGCCCTGGAAAATTCTCGACCGTGTCGGCAATGACGGGCAGGCCGAACGCCGCAAAGCGGGCCGGATCGCCATTGGCATTGAGGATCAGCCCGTCGCATTGCGGTTTTAGGCGCGCGATGACGCGCTCCAGGATGGTGCGGCCGCCGATCTGGCGCATCGGCTTGTCGCCGCCGCCCATCCGCCGCGCCAGCCCGCCGGCCAGCAGCACGCCGGGTGTTCGCGGTATCGCTTCACTCGTCACGGTCGCCGCCCTTGCGCTTGTGACGCGCGGATTCCTCTTCGACGAACGCCAGATTCTGATCGTAGATGATGCGCTCCTGGCCCGACAGCGCGATGAATCGCTTTCCCCGCGCGCGCCCGACCAGGGTCAACCCGACCTGCCGCGCCAGGTCGACGCCCCACGCCGTAAAGCCCGAACGCGAGACCAGAATGGGAATTCCCATCCGCACCGTCTTGATGATCATCTCCGAGGTCAGTCTTCCCGTGGTGTAGAGAATCTTGTCGGCGGGATCGACACCGTGGCGATAGATCCAGCCCGCGATCTTGTCGACGGCGTTGTGGCGGCCGACATCTTCGGTGTAGCACACAGGCGTGCCTTCCTTGCACAGCACGCAGCCGTGGATTGCGCCTGCCTCGAGATAGAGCGACGGCATGGTGTTGATGGCGTGCGTCATCTGATAGAGCCAGGACGTGCGCAGCTCCGCTGTGGGTAGCGCGACGCTTTCCACGGCCTCCAGCAGATCGCCGAACGCCGTGCCCTGCGCGCAGCCCGAAGTCTGCGTGCGCTTCTTCAGTTTCGCTTCGAAATTGGTGTGGTGCTCGGTGCGCACCACCACCACCTGCAGATCGTCGTCATACTCGACCTCGGTGACGACATCGTCGTATTTCAGCATGTTCTGATTGAGCAGATAGCCGAGCGCCAGATATTCCGGATAGTCGCCGATCGTCATCATGGTGACGATCTCCTGCGCGTTCAGATACAGCGTCAGCGGCCGT
>WNFC01003256.1_pt2 | contig 17555 bp, 17 predicted proteins | sample 5400541 | NCBI WGS metagenome assembly WNFC01 (sample SAMN13153342, study PRJNA577476) | soil metagenome | isolation source: 120 cm saprolite under Douglas fir tree site 2 hole 2 replicate 1 | place: USA:California | collected 2015-04-18
CCGACAAGTACGACACGGTAGTCGGCGAGCGCGGCGTGAAGCTCTCTGGAGGCCAGCGGCAGAGGATTTCGATCGCGCGGGCGATTCTCGCTGAGCCGCGCATCTTGATTCTCGACGAAGCGACTTCCAGCCTCGATTCGGAATCAGAGCAGATGATTCAACACGGGCTTTCCTACTTGATGCAGGGACGCACCACGTTCGTGATTGCACACAGGCTCTCGACCATACGCCGCGCCGACCAGATTCTGGTCATGGAGCAAGGACAAATCGTAGAACGCGGAACCCACGAGCAACTCTATGCGGCGCAGGGCCGCTACTACGATCTCTACACCCGGCAGCAAGGCGTGGAGGAGAACTTGTTCCTGGCTCCAGGCGAGGGGGACGCCGCGACTTTGGATGCAGATGGCGGCTCTCCACAGGGTCGCAATGGCGATGTGCAGGCAACTGATGCACTGCGCGTGCTTCGAGGGGAAATCCGCTAGACGTATGACTTCCGTCCCAGGCAACTCCCAAGAGAAGGGCAAGATCGCGATCCATACGGAGGAACTGTGCCGCCACTACCGTATGGGGGAGACTTTGATTCGCGCCGTGGATGGTATTTCTCTGCAGGTCCGCGGCGGAGAATTTGTGGCCTTGCTCGGCAGTTCGGGCTCTGGCAAATCTTCGATGTTGAATTTGATCGCCGGACTGGACCGGCCGACGTCGGGCACGGTCCTGGTTCAGGAGCGGGATCTGGCGCGGCTCTCGCGCGAGGAATTGGCGAAGTACCGGCTGCACGTGGTGGGAATGGTCTTTCAATCGTTCAATCTGATTGCCAGCATGACGCTCGCGGAAAATGTGGAACTCCCATTGCGTTTCGCGGAAGTTGAGCGCGGCAAGCGTGAGAATCTGGTGCGGGAAGCGCTGGAGCGAGTAGGTTTGGGGGCGCGCATGAACCACCGTCCCAGCGAGCTTTCAGGAGGAGAACAGCAGAGAGCGGCGCTGGCTCGCGCATTGATCAATCGCCCGCAACTCTTGCTGGCGGACGAACCCACCGGAAATCTCGACAGCCATACCGGAACCGAGATCATGGATCTGGTTCGTGAGTTCAACCAGCAATTGGGAATGACAGTGGTGATGGTGACGCACGAGCGCGCCCTGGCGGAACGATATGCGCAGCGCATGATCTTTCTGGCGGACGGAAAACTGGTCGATGATGTTCGCGGCTATGATCGTTCGGGCTCGGATCGTGCGGACTTGCCTGTGGCCTCCAGCGGCGGATTGAAAGGAGAGAGGCGGTGAAAATTCCCGACTTGACCGAACTTGCGCTGCGAAATCTCCGCGAATCTCTGTTGCGAAATTCTTTGACGACCGTCGGAATCTCCGTGGGAGTGGCATCGCTGGTAGCTATGCTTTCCCTCGGAATTGGCCTCCAACAACTGGCTTCGCGCCGCCTGGTGAAATCGGGACTGTTTGATACGGTTGTAGTTACATCCCGCCGCGATCTACGCAATTTTGGACGCGAGGAACAGCGCAGCGGGCCGGCTCCCGGTGAAAGCCGCATTCTCGACGAAGCGGCAAGGCATGAGATTGAACAACTGCCCAACGTTCTCGAAGCCTATCCCGATATTCGATTTATCACCGAGCTGCGCTACGAAGACAAGCCGCATTTGACCATGATTGCGGCGTTGCCTCCCTCCGCCAAATCCAACGACGCTTTCGATGGAATCCCAGGTGGATTCTTTTCGTCAGACACCGCGCCCGAGGTCATCGTGCAGAAGACATTCGCCGAGGAGTTGCTGGGCAAGACTCCGCAGGCGGGGGCCGACGAGACCAAGGCTGCCGACCTAGCAGCTCCTCTTTTAGGCAAGGAATTGGTTATGCGCTACGCGCAGCGCGACGCAACGCCGGCGAATGGAACTCTGTCCGCTGAGGACAGGCAGAACAATCTGGCGGGGGCGGCTTATTCGGTAGTGTCGCGCGAGCTCAAGCTCAAGATTGTCGGAATCTCGGATCTCGATCCAGAAACCATGCGCGGTCCAACCCGGGCTCGAGTGTTTCTCCCGATAAAACTGGCCGAGAGTCTTCACGTGATGCAACCCACCGATTTGCGTGAGATTTCGCGGTCTGCGGCTGATCAGCCGGTCTACTCCTCACTCAGTGTGCGAGTGAAGAATCCAACTCGAGTACAACCTGTGGAAGATGCCATCAAGAAGCTGGGCTTCACTACGTTCTCAATCCTCGACGCCACGCGCAGCCTGCGGCAATTCTTCGCAGTGTTGGATCTGTTCCTCGGAATTTTCGGCAGCCTGGCCCTGGCTGTCGCCTCCATCGGAATCGTGAACACGCTGGTCATGGCGATTCTCGAGCGGCGCCGCGAAATCGGAATCATGAAAGCGATTGGCGCCAGTGACGGGGACGTGAAGAAACTGTTTTTCGCGGAAGCCGGCGCCATGGGGATCCTGGGGGGCATCATGGGAGTCGCTCTGGGATGGACGATCGGCCAGGTCATCAACCTTGGTACGAATGTCTATCTGAAGCGGCAGGACATGCCTCCAGAGCATTTCTGGGCGGTTCCATGGTGGCTGGTGGCGGGCGCGATCGGCTTTGCGTTCGTTGTGAGCCTGCTCTCTGGTCTGTATCCCGCGGGGCGCGCTGCCCGGCTTGATCCCGTGCAGGCATTGCGCTACGAGTAGACTGAATTTCATGCCTCGCGTCCTCCGGGCTGGTGTTTTTATTCTGATTCTCGCGTGCGTGGCATTCGCGGACGAGTCGGCGCACGCTCAGAGCCGAATCGATTGCAATGCCCTCCACAGCCAGATTCTCAAGTATGACGTCCATTACTGCGTCTATCTCCCCGCAGGCTATGATGCGGCGGCGACGAAGCAACCGAAGCCCCGATATCCGGTGCTCTATTTTCTCCACGGGCTCGGCGATAACGAGCAGACCTTGTTCAATAGCGGTGGGTGGACGCTGCTCGATGATTTGAAACAGCGGGGCAAAATTGGTGACTTTCTCATCGTCGCGCCCGAGGGGCGGCGCAGTTTTTACATCAACTCTGCCGACGGCTCAGTTCGCTACAGTGACTTCTTTCTGCGCGAGTTTATCCCGCACATCGAGGCACGATACCGCGTTCGCCCCGGTCGCGAAGGGCGAGCCATCAGCGGGATTTCCATGGGAGGCTACGGCGCCCAGCGTTTTGCCTTTGCCCATCCCGAAATGTTTTCTGCCGTCAGCGCCCAGAGTGCGGCGCTGATTACGGAGTCTCCGCAAGATCTCGATACTGCGGCGCGCTCGGGCGCTCCTTTGGCCAAGGTGTTAGCGGCGGTCTTTGGAAATCCGGTTGATGTGTCCCATTGGAACGAGAATAGCCCTTTCCTTCTGGCAAAGAAGAACGCGGCTGGCCTCCGCAAGCTCGCTATCTACTTCAATTGCGGCCGGGAAGACAACTACGGGTTCGAAAAGGGCGCGGCTGCGCTGCATCAGCAACTGCTGAAACAGGGCGTGCAGCACGAGTATCATTCCTACCCGGGAGATCACAGTCTGTCCTATTTTTTGTCCCACTTCGGAGAGGTAATGGAATTCCATTCCAAAGCGTTCGGACTTCTGAAGTAGTAAGGGAACGGCAGCACTTTTCGAGGGAGTAGCCGCGACTCCTTCCCCCGGGGAGGACGAGCCACGGACACTCTTGTTCAAGGTGGTCCAAGAAAGAAAATTCATGCCAGAAAGTCACTCATCAGGCCTGTTTGTGCCCTGATGTAAACTAAGGAAACGAATTGCTGGCTTGACCGCGGAGGGATGCGTGAGTGGTTGAAACGGGCGGTCTTGAAAACCGCTGTACGGGAAACCGTACCGGGGGTTCGAATCCCTCTCCCTCCGCCACATTGCACCATGAACACCAGAAACTATTCCCCACCGATCAGCGCTCCCTTCGATAACACGCATCCAGATCGAGCGGTCTCCCCATCGAGTTCGCGAAGATAAAACCAGTCACCGGATTGCCACATCTTGTGCGATGAGTCTCTAGCAGCTGAGCAAGTTGGGGAATGACGGGAACCGGCGCTTTGGACTTCGTGGTTTTGGGATCACCGACGGTACTTCGCCATACCGAGCGCGTGACGTACAGCCAGCCGAGTGATTCCTCGCCTGGCGCTGGTTCATAAGACTCCCAGGTGAGTCCACGACTATTTCGATGGAGCGAATCCGGTGAAGCTCGCCGAAATCCCTGCTCACCCAACGGCGGAGAGACGAAGCCGTACTCCCTCGAAGAAATCGCCGTGATGCTGAAGGATCCGGGAATGTCGTGCCATTACCTTCTGTCAACATGTTGGCCTATGGACGTACGCCGAAGGCCAGTTTATCCTTCGTTGGGAAGAATGGAGGATGCATGAAGCGCTCTTTTTTGGGTTGTATCATTCTTCTGTCCGCCGCCGCTCTGGGACAGCAAACAAAGTCGCCAGTCTCTGATGTCCTGCGCGCGATGCTAACAGGCCGGGAGAAAAACACGATTGCCGCCTTTGAAGAAATGCCGGCCGACAAGTTCGGCTACAAACCCACACCTGAACAGATGACCTTCGGTCATCTGGCTGCCCACATCGTGTCCAGCAACTACTACTTCTGTTCCAACGTGGGCGATGTTCCGCGGCCGAAGACGGAGGAACTGAAAGGAACAGAAGGCAAGGACAAGCTGGTCGCCGCGGTGAAGGCTTCGTTTGAATTCTGCGAAAAGGCGCTGGCAAAAGCCGATGACTCCAAGATGAGTGAGAACATCACCTGGTTTGATGACAAGCCACGGGCACGGGCCTGGGCCTTTATGGCTTTGTCCGGCAGTTGGGCGGACCACTACGGGATGGCGGCAATGTATCTCCGTCTGAACGGACTTGTCCCGCCTACCGCGAAACAAGAAGAAAAGAAATAGCCTTTGCGCGGATCGCTGGAGGCGTGCCGCGATCACCAGAAAAAGCGAGACGCAGCCAGGCCGGCACAATAGAATGTCCTCGGCATTGAGCTTCAACGGACGTGTAAACGCTCACATGAGCACGGTGCGGTGCAAGGGACTACGAGGCGGATCGCCACCTTCCGTAGGCGATTTTTACTTGGCTTCCGGCGAGCAGCCTCTGAGATTTAAGAATTTTTTCGTTGTCGCGGCGAAACTTCCATACGGCCTGGCAGGCCGTCGATGTCAATACCTCGATCTCGTCATCGAACCACGGTAACATCCCACAATCTGGGTAGCGTGCCGGCTTGCAACTCGTGCAAATCCTCCTGAGTCATCTGCATTGTGGGGACGATGTATGACCCTCCTCGTTCGGCCATTTGAAGCCCTTCGGAATCGATCAGGTAAGCGTGCTCGAGACTCCGTGCGCCAAAACGAATCGCCTGCTTACAACCTTCGGCAGCACCCGTGTGCACGGCAACGGGCATGCCGAGCTGTGTCTTAATCCAATCGCTGCCGAAGGTGTGTTCACGTCGCACCAGGGCTTTAATGCTTCCGGCATTGTCAGCGATGGCGGAGACCGGTAGATTCCATCGAGGGTTGTAAAAGCCGCGCAGGTCGCCGTGGCCCGCACTCGCAGAGAGAATGTGCGCCGCGACCACGAGTCGAGGTCCTTCCACGAACCCTGCGTTGATCGCATTGCGAAGATCAATAGTCGGCCATTCCGGATCGGCGCTGCCGAGGTCGCGTAAAGTTTGTGAAGCCGTAGCTCATGTACTCGCGAGCGAGGCTCAACCCCTTGAGTGCTTTGCTAGCGGACGATTCGAGCGTCTGCTGAACTAGATGTGCCGCATCCATGGTCAAGTGTACATGGGTATCAATGAATCCAGGGCTTACTGTCCGGTCGGAGAGATCGATATGGTCGCGGAGAGAGCCCATGCGGACGCCGAATTACTTCACGCATCAGTTCCGGATTGTAGAGCACGTTGTGGTCATCGAGTGAAAGAGTGTCGCTGACGTAGAGCAAGTGTTGTTCAGGAAAATAGACCATGTATTGACGTTCCGTGTCAGGTCCCAGAATTTTGGTTGAATTTGGTCTTTTGGACGGACGCTCAAGAAAGCAACTTATGTCGGCTCCGAAAGATGCTGGAAGATTACTGGGTATCTTCGTTGGTGAATTCGAAACAGGACGATACCGCGACGGCCAGTATCCGTTCAGGCTCACGGTGTTCAGCATCGACAAAATTGAATACGCAAAGCGCGCATCCCAATTTTAGTAGCCGCTTTGCCTTGTAGGCGCTTTTAGCAGTGTGGCGAGGTCGACCTCACACTCTTTGGGGATGCGACCCCTCATCATTTGCGAAGCTTTGCATAATTGCCCTGGAATAAACTTACCCAGACAGTTTCAGTTGTCGTCGCCTTTGCGCCCACAGAATCGAAAACAGGTCGGAGAAAGGTCAACGCGAACATCGACAAAACCCGCGGCTTTGAGGCGCTGAGTGAATGTGCTTGGGTCCACTACGACCATCGTATCGCGAATATGGAGTAGACGAAAAGAGAAGCTGGAGCGACTATCCGTGCCGGCGAAGGTCCCGCCGGGCCGAAGAACGCGATGAGCTTCGGCCAAGAGACGATCCTGCAGTTCCGTCGAGGGAATGTGATGGAGCATCGTGAAACAAACCACGCTGTCAAAATGACCATCCGGTAGGGTGGTCGCAGTCCCATCCTGGTTCAGAACTTCGACACCATGTTGCCCCATCCGACCGGTTAGCGACTGTGCCAACTTGCGATCGACTTCAACACAGGTCAGGTGCTCGACCCGAACCCGCAAAAGGTCAGTCGTGATCCCGGGGCCGGGCCCAATCTCAAGAACATTGGACCCTAGGATAACGCCTTCCAAAGCCCACGGCAGTCTACCGTGAACGGTGTTGGCCCAGTGTCGTGACGAGCAAAACCATCGGTGCATCAGATTCATTCGGTCACCATGAGAACAAATACGTTGCGAGAATCAATTCTAGCCAAACGGCTACCACTATCTCGCAAGCTCGTTTTGAACGGCGCAATCATTCGCACCAATGAATGTTTGCTAAGGCAGCTACAAGTAGCCGTGCTCAATCGCTTTTAGCACGGCACGAGTGCGATCGCGAACCCCAAGCTTGGACAGGATACTGGACACGTAGTTCTTTACCGTTCCTTCCGAAATGACAAGTGCTTCTGCGATTTCGCGGTTGGAGTATCCCCCGGTCATTAACCGCAGCACTTCTTCTTCGCGATCGGTCAACGGCTCTTCGGTTACTCCTTTAGAGCGCTTCGATGTCGGATTCAATTCGCGGATGAGACGCAGCGTCAACACCGGGCTGAACATGGTTTCACCCGCAGCTGCGCGACGAATCGCGTCGGTTAAACGCTCAAGCGTAACGTCTTTCAGCAGATATCCTTTCGCGCCCAAGTGAATTCCCTGCAGGACAACGTCGTCATCATCGAAGGTTGTAAGCAGAATGCAGGACGGCGGGTTCTCTGTGTTCCTAAATGATTCAAGAAGGTCAAGTCCATCCGCGCGCGGCATGCGAACATCGAGCAGTACGACGTCAGGGGCAGTTCTCAGGATCAGTGGTCGAGCTTCGTCGCCGTCGGCAGCTTCACCAACCACTTCAATATCATCGGCGAGTGAAAGTAGACGTACCAGTCCTTCGCGCACGAGCGTCTGATCTTCGACGACGCATACTCTGATCATGCGCTTTTGTCCTGAGTCTGCAGCGGCAGCCATGCCGAAATTACAAAGCCGATGTCGGGGCGCGACTGAAATTCCACGCGCCCGCCGAAGGCTTCAAATCGTTCCATCATCCCTGTAAGCCCGGCACCCGGCAGGGACATGGGGTCCGCCTGCCCGTCATCTCGCGCATTGACCTCGATAATGCCCTCCCTCACGCGTAGATCGATCCAGAGGTTCTCCGCACGAGAGTGCTTAATTGTGTTCGTCACGATCTCCTGGACACAGCGCAGCACCGCATGAGCCCGCGCACCATCGGGAAGAATGAACTCTGGAGGAACCAGCAAATGCAGCTTTGGACGCAAGACTCGCTGTACCAGCGAGTCAAGGGCTGGAGCTAAGTCGACGCTGTCTTTGGCGCGCATGGTGCCGACAATGCTGCGAACATCAGACAACATTTGACGGGTGGAGGTTTGAGCTCTTTCGATTTCGGCCTGCAGTGAACCGTCCGCAACATGGACGGCATGTTCCAGTTGGAGACTGAGTGCAGCGAGATGATGCCCGAGCACGTCGTGCAACTCGCGGGCAATGTGCAGTCGTTCAGCTGTTCGGCTACTCTCTTTTAGTAATTCGCGCGTTGAACCCAATTCGATGTTCAACAACAACAGTTCATCACGCCCGGTTGCTTCCTGAGCAAGAAGCCGACCGGCGACTATCGCGAACACCTCCAGGCCAATTAGAGAACTCGTCATCGCCCAACGCCAGCCCATGTGCCAATGAGGCTCGAGGGCGATGACAGCAGCAATCGTCTGCAGACAGGTCCAAATCACAGCATTGTGTTCACTTAGATATAAGGCAGCTTGCCAGGCGACAAGGACTAATAGCAGTCCATTGAAGTAGTTGCGAAACAACAGTGTCATCGCAACGACGCTCAGACTCTGCAATGCGAGTGCGCTGATTCGTAGCCAAGAAGGAAGCCGTCGATTCGTGGAGCCGAAGTAATACGCGATGCCGAACGCAAAAAAGAAACTAAGCCAACCCGCCCACGAGACGGGAATCTCGTCAGCTGTACGAGTCGAGGGATCCATCGCGGGCAATCCAAGAATCAACCAGATGAGGATCCCCGACCAACGCATCGCCTGATGTTTCTGCTGCGACACTAAATCCCTGATCCACACGATTAGCCATTCTCCCACACGACTGCTTCTCGTGGATGTGCCGAAAGTCATGGTGATTCGACAACATTGAACTGGTCGCTCGAAGAGTTTCAACCTATTGGCCGTCGTCTCAATTCGGTTGGACGAGCCGCTTGCTAAGAGCCATGACTTTCAGCACTGGCTTTCCTGGTAGCGCTCGCCGCACTCTCTTACCGTGGACTTCGAATCTAATCGTTGTCGTGCAACCCATCTGACCGCGACAGGCAGCATCGCTATACTCTTGTTTTCTTGCTTCTCTTTGGGCTGTTCGCGCACAAGCCCGCCAACATCGAGTGGTTCTGCGGTACCGGTGGCCGTTGCTAGCGTGATCCGACGTGACGTTCCGGTGGAAATCCATGCGATGGGCAGCGTTCAGCCTTATACGACGGTCCGAGTAAAAGCGCAGATTTCCGCGCAACTGGAGCACGCCTACTTCAAAGAAGGAGATGAGGTTCACCGGGGCCAGCTCCTATTCAAGCTGGACGATCGTCAAATCCTAACCAGCCTTCACCAGGCTGAAGGGCAGCTAGGCAAGGACGAAGCTCAACTGGTTCGCGCAACGGGATTGGCAACGAGATATGCCCAGCTTTTCAAAGCAGGTGTGATCTCAAAAGATTCCTACGACGAGATCTCGACCCAGTCACAATCCCTAAAGGCAAGCGTAGTCGCAGGTCGGGCTGCGTTGGAAAACCAGCGCGTCCAGGCCGCCTACACTTCCATTTACTCTCCATCCGAAGGTCGCACCGGAAGTCTGTTGGTTTCTCCCGGCAATCAGGTCAAAGCAAACGACGACGTTCCGTTGGTAGTTATCAATCAGGTTGCGCCGATTTATGTGGAGTTCGCTATCCCTCAGCATCAGTTGACTGAGGTCAGGAAGCAAGCTTCATCAGCCACGCTGAAAGTCTTCGCGCTCATCCCCGACGTTCCAGACTCGGAGCCGGAAGCGGGCGAGCTTTCATTTTTGGACAATGTCGTGAATTCGGCGACCGGGACTATCCGGCTCAAGGGCGTCTTTCGCAATCGCGATCACCGGTTGTGGCCTGGCGAATTCGTTGACGTGATACTTCAGCTCTCCATCCAAAAGGACGCTGTGGTGATTCCTTCCGCCGCCATTCTGACCGGACAACAGGGCGAATATGTGTACGTCGTAGGAAGCGCTCAGCGAGCAGAAAACCGGTCCGTCAAAGTCGCACGTACGGTGGGTAACGATTCTGTGATCGAGACGGGATTGCGCCCAGGAGAACGGGTCGTGACGGACGGGCACGTAAGGCTTGAACCAAACCGGCCAGTCGAGATCAATAACAATACTGCAGCAGAAGAGGGCCAAGCACCTTCCGCCAAACCTCAACACGAAGCGGTCGCGAACGAGAAACCTGGGACCGGAGGCAAGGGGCAATGAATGTACCTGAGCTTTGCCTGAGGCGGCCTATCATGACCGCGCTGTTGACGATGGCAATCCTCGTATTCGGAATCCTTGCCTATCGCGGACTACCGGTCGATAGTCCCCCCGATGTCGACTTTCCCACGATTCAGGTGAATGCGTCACTTCCCGGCGCCAGTCCGGAAACCATGGCTTCGGCCGTCGCAACGCCGATCGAGAAACAACTCTCGACGATCGCCGGCATTGACTCGATGAGTTCAACGAATTCTCTCGGCAGCACCAGTATCACCGTTCAACTCGATTTGAGCCGCAGCCTTGATGACGCTGCACAGGACGTGCAAGCCGCCATCGCCAATGCTATTCCTCAATTGCCCGTCGAGATGCCCAGACCACCTTCCTATCAGAAGGTTAATTCGGCGGATTCGCCGATCCTCTATCTGGCAGTTCACTCGCCGACTCTCAACATGTCTGAAGTCGATGAATACGCTGAAACCGCTCTTGCGCAGCGTATTTCGATGGTGAAGGGTGTGGCTCAGGCCCAGGTTTACGGTTCCCGAAAATATGCCGTTCGGGCGCGACTGGACCCCTATGCCATGGCATCACGACAGATCGCAATCGACGAGGTTGCCGCAGCAATTAGTTCGGGGAATGTTAATTTGCCGACCGGCGCCCTCAACACGCCTCGCAAGGCGTACACCATCACCGCCAACGGGCAATTGGCCAGCGCTCAACAATTCCGCGAACTCATCGTCGCTTACCGTGACGGACAACCCGTTCACCTAAAAGACCTCGCCAATGTCATTGACGGTGTCGAAAACGAAAAACTCGCCAGTTGGTTCAACGGACAACCCGGAATCGTCCTCACCGTTATGCCTCAACCTGGCGCGAACACGATCGAGATTGTCGACGGCATCAAGAAATTGCTGCCCCAGTTACAGAAGGAATTACCGGCGGCGTTGAAGGTGGATATCCTTTATGACGAATCGGTCTCAATTCGCGAGTCGGTAAACGAAGTGAAGTTCACCCTGTGGCTGACCATCGCCCTCGTAATCGGTGTGATTTTCTTGTTTCTACGAAGCCCCTCCGCCACGCTCATCGCGGGTGTGGCAATACCGATCTCGGTGATTGGTTCGTTCGGGGCGATGCATCTGTTCGGATTCAGCTTGAACAACCTGTCCCTCATGGCTCTGACGCTCTCGGTTGGTTTCGTCGTGGACGACGCAGTCGTGATGCTGGAAAACATCGTGCGTCACATGGAACAGGGTAAGCAGCCTATACAAGCCGCGAAAGACGCTTCGGGTGAAATTGCCTTCACGATTGTTTCGATGACGATTTCCCGGGCGGCGGTGTTCATTCCGGTACTGTTTCTGGGCGGCGTCATCGGCCGCCTGCTTCACGAATTTGCGATCACCATCGGCATCGCAATCTTGATTTCCGGCGTCGTGTCCCTCTCCTTGACTCCAATGCTCTGCAGCCAATTCTTAAGAATGAACGATAAAGCAGGGGACCACAAAAAAGGAGTTGGTGAAGATATTCGTTCCACGATATCCCGGCTCTATGAGCGTTCTCTCCGTCACGTGATGGATCACAAGTTCGCCGCCCTTGTTGCCTCCTTTGGATTGATCACATTTACATTCATTCTTGTCGCCGGTCTCCCGGCTTTTATTGCTCAACGCCTGCCACTATCTACTCCCGGCCTCTTGGTCAATGGAATAGCGAAAGGATTTCTCCCGACGGTTGATACCGGGCAGCTCTTTGCGTTTACCGAAGCCGCCCAGGGCGTGTCGTTTGAAGAGATGATCGATCATCAGCGCAAGGTCGATGAGGTGATCGCCGGCAGTGGCTACGCCGAGGCTCGCATGTCTACCGTTGGCGGTGGGGGAATCAATACCTCCAATAATCTCGGACGCATTTTCATGCGGCTACGCCCACGCAATGAGCGCCCGAGCGCCGGTGAAATCATTGAAGAACTGCGCCCGAAATTTGCGAAACTTCCGGGAATCAAGGTGTTCATGCAGAATCTTGCTCCGATTCGCATCGGAGGTATGCTGACGAAAAGCGAATATCAGTACACGCTTCAGAGCGCGAATCAGAACGAGCTTTACACTTACGCGCCGCTCCTGGAGCGAGAGCTGCGCAGCCTGCCAGGCCTAGAAGATGTGACCAGTGATCTGGCAATCGGCAATCCCCAACTGAGTGTTGATATCCAGCGCGACAGCGCGTCCAGCCTGGGATTGAGCCCTGGCCAGATCGAGCAGACCTTGTATAGCGCGTACGGATCACGCCAGGTATCAACCATCTATGCGCCCAATGATGAATACAAAGTTCTCATGGAAGTCGACCCTCGATTTCAAGCAAATCCGGACGCGCTCTCGATGCTGTATGTCCGCTCTTCTACAGGGAACTTGGTTCCGCTGAGCGCGGCCGCGCGGATCAGGTCGACTCTCGGGCCGTTGACCGTGCTGCACTTTGGACAGCTACCGGCCGTTACTCTGAGCTTCAATTTGAAACCGGGGGTTTCTCTCAGTAGTGCAACACGCCAAGTTGATGAGATTGCCAACCGCATACTCCCAGCAACGATCAGCAGGGGCTTCCAAGGAAACGCCCAGGCCTTTGCCTCCTCAAGTTCCGGGCTAGGATGGTTGCTTCTGGGAACTGTAGGGGTGATTTATGTCGTCCTCGGGATTCTTTACGAGAGCGTCATCCATCCAATCACGATCCTCTCAGGATTGCCTTCAGCGGGAATCGGAGCGCTCGTTGCTCTTGCAATATTTCATCTTGAGCTGAACCTCTACGGGTTTGTCGGCATTATCCTTTTAGTGGGAGTCGTCAAGAAGAACGCCATCATGATGGTCGATTTCGCTCTGCGGGCGGAGAGGATCAATTCGATTCCAGCGGAAGCAGCGATAGTGCAAGGCGCAATCGCCCGGTTCCGCCCGATCATGATGACCACGGCAGCTGCGATCCTCGGGGCGCTCCCCATTGCGTGTGGATTTGGAGCTGGCTCCGAAGCGCGCCGCCCTCTCGGTATAGCTGTGGTCGGAGGACTCCTGTGTTCTCAACTACTGACGCTCTACATAACGCCGGTGTACTACGTCTACTTGGATAAATTTAAAACGCTTCTATTACAACCTGCCGTCAAGCGGAATCGCCTCAAGCCGCTCACTATCGCTGCCGGGTCCAGCGTTGACCTGGGCGATTAGTAAAGTCTCGTGAAACGAGTCAACGCTCTAAGAACGAATCTCGACGAAGCGCGGCGGGATGTGAGTGCGAAGGCTGCAGTGTGCGAGAGAATGCGCACCGTGCTGGAGTTATTGTCGGTGCCAAATGAGCATCTCTTCTACGCTCCACGTCTGCTATCGCGTCTGAGTCCAAAAGTCATGCTCTCCAAGTATGACCTTGGGCACTCGCGGACCCTCCTGAACTCAACTAGGCTCCTCGTCAAGAGGACATATCATGCATCGATACACAGCAATTGCTTTCTCGGCCCTGGTTCTTACCATCCTATTCTCGAGTTCAGTATTTAGCGCCGATATCCCAGCGCGCTCAGCAAAGACGCGAACTGTTTATGTAAAGGCGATGATGTTCAAATTCGCCCCCGACAAGATCAACATGAGAAAGGGCGAAACTCTCAAGCTGAAAATCACCAGCAAGGATGTCGAGCATGGATTTCGTATATCCATGATGGGTCTGAATTATCCCATTGAGCATGGAAAGGTGACCGAGGTCGTTCTGACACCAACGACCGTTGGCGATCTCGTAGCCGACTGCGGTGTCTATTGCGGCGCTGGTCACAAGAAAATGAAACTGAGCATCAATGTTCTGCCATAGATTGGCAAACGTTCGTCACAGATTTGCGGTTCGCATGATTCTCGACGATGGCCTCCGCTGGGGTAGTGAGGCTAGAGCCGAACTCGAGCAGCACTGAGCTTCAGGTCATAATTCGCTTCGACTGCGCGATGAACGAGAGAGTCTAGTTCAGGTTCATTGAACGACCTCCACCATGTATCGGTCGAAGGACTCGCGCCTGGTTTCGTTCCCGTCGCAGTCGGAGCAGTCCACCCTTGCCGGCGCTGCTCCGAGTGTGTGGTTTTGTCACACAGATCGCGAGCTGCGTGAGGTTCTTGTCTCGCTCGTGGAGCTACAATCTTGACCGGTGATGTATCCGACCGCTTCCAGCTGACGGCCTCACCCAAGAACGGCATGTACCGTGGGGAGTACCAAAGAGCGAAATACCTCGTCAATTTGCGACGGCGTAAAGCGACTTCGACGATCCATCCACCACGTCAGAACTGCGAAGAAACTTGCGGTGAGATAGTGCACAAATAAATCGATCGGAACATCCGAATCCACATGTGTCAGTTTTTCAATCTCGGCTTTGCATTCTCGTCGTATCAACTCCTCTAAGACTTCCTGTAGGCGCCGCCGAACAAGTGGCCAGGCCCGCGTATTCAAGAGAGCGAGATAGACATTGCGATATCCATTGGCATGGTCGAACATTGCACTGCTGAAAGCAATGACGCGCTCGTTACGTTTTGCGGATGGTCTTTGGTACTGCTGCGCTGAATTCAATGTTATCTGAAGGTCGTCGAGGCCCGAAATGAGCAGTTCATCCATGCTTTTGAAATGGACGTAAAAGGTGGAACGGCCAACGTCTGCCCGATCAAGAACTTCTTGAACCGTTATCGAGTCGTAGTTCTTCTCCAGCGCCAAAGAAATTAGCGCTTTGTGAAGCAACTCTCGCGTGCGCCGAACGCGCCGATCTGTGATCATCGTTTTCTCCAAGAGATTCGGCACACAAATAGCAAACTCGTCCCGAACGGAACAATGACGGGTCCTCTGTTCTTGCTAACGGACCGGACTCGATCCTACTATGGTTATCGCACATCTGTCCATTAACGTACAAATATGCACGTCAGAATTTTAGGACTACTCAGGAAGGCTCGATTTGAAAAACTTTAGAAAGCTCACTGCGGGGCTCATCGTCGTCTGGTTCATCTTTGCATTGTCTGCCTCGGGTCTGCACCTTTTCAGAAATGATTCGAATCGCATCGGACTTGCGGTCGGGTTGGCTGCCCTTACACCAATCGTCGTCTTCTCACTGTGGTTTGCTAGCTCGGAGAAATTTCGGCAGTTCGCATTGTCATTGAACCCTCGCACTCTGACATTTGTGCAGGCCTGGAGAATTCTCGGATTCGTCTTCGTCCTATTGCACGCTTATAGCGTTCTGCCAGCAATTTTTGCGTTGCCCGCTGGATATGGGGACATGGCCATCGGGGTGACGGCATTCTTCGTAGCATGGAAGCTTGCTAATCCCAGACATCGCAGTGCTTTCATTCTTTGGCAAGCCTTTGGAATTGCGGACTTGGTTATGGCGGTGATCCTCGGCATTACTGCCCGCTTGCTTAATCCGCACGGCACTTCGATGGGTGCCATGACAGTACTGCCGTTGAGCCTGGTTCCGACCTTTATTGTGCCGTTGCTTCTGATCTTTCACGTCATCTGCGTAGCTCAGGCAAAGGCTTGGAGAGGCGTTTCAGGCGATACCCGTCAAGCAACAAGAGCCGTGGAGGATTCAGTAATGGACGGGCTTCACTCTCAACCAAGGATCTAACGAAACACAATTGAATTCATAAACATGGCTCGCGTGGTACTGACAACCGCTCGTGCTACGACTCATCGGAGGACAATTGAAAGATTCGGTCATGATGGCGAACACTCACAGAACCTACATCCCAGCGGCAGGCCGCCACTGGTTGCTACCCCTCTACGACGTAATGACGAAGCTGATAGGTGCCGATCAGCCTCGCAGAGCCCTTCTTGATCAAGCCGATCTGAGACCCGGCGACCGAGTTCTTGACGTCGGTTGTGGCACTGGTAGCTTGGATATTTTGCTAAAGCGACTCTTTCCGGCGGTCGACGTAATAGGAGTCGATCCGGACCCGGAGGCGCTGGCTCGAGCGAGAAGAAAGGCGGAACGAGCGGACGTCTCGCTCCAGTTCGATCAGGGATTCGCGGACGCGCTTAAGTATCCGGCCGACACATTCAACCACGTGTTTTCTTCCTACATGTTCCACCACCTGCAAAAGAGCGAAAAGGAAAAGACGCTAAGAGAGATTTATCGAGTCCTAAAGCCCGCCGGCTATCTTCATCTGCTAGATTTCGAAGGACCGGAGTCGAACGTTGGCAGTCCGTTGCCCTGCTTACTTCACTCGCATCACCTGCTGAAAGACAATTCCGAGGGCCGGATTGTCAGGCTCATGACAGAGGCCGGGTTCGCAGATGTGAAGAATGCTGGACACCGAGCCGTTCTCTTTGGATTTGGTCGTGTTGCTTACTATCAGGGATCTGTGCCCACCTTGACTGCGAACGTCGCGGCAGACGAACGGAATCCTCAGATTCGGCTTTAGAGAGAACGCTGGCGAAGTTCAACACGTTTTGCCGTGATCATTTTGGACCCGCATCTGGTCTGTCGGTCCGGAATGGCAATTCCTGCGCGTTTACGGCCTGCCATTTCCCGTCCCGATAACCGACGGCACCAAGCCATGCCGATTGTTTGCGCGGGCAGGAAGAATGCAGACGCTAGTCGACGCATCAGGGGGAGACGCCTATGATGCCAACTTATGTTTTGGGCTGGAACCAACTCCTAAGTCGATTAGCCACTCATTTACAGTGGCGCCGATAACGTCAGCATGATCCTCCTGCAAGTAGTGCCGCCCCGCGCCAAGCTGCACAACTCGGAGGTTCTTAAGCCCCTTCGCAAAACTCTCAGCGAAGGTCGGCGACACTAGAACTCCTGGATTGCCTGTGAAAAGCAGCTTTGGGTAAGACGAGTGCGCTAGTGCATGATGCGCTTTCTGTAAAGCTGAATTCACATCCGCTGGTTCTCCAGCGATCGGCAATTCATTCGGGAAACGCCAAGTGGGCCGGCGCGACTCGGGAGTAGGAAACGGCGCTCTGTAAACAGACATTTCCTGGTCCGTCAGTTTTCGTACGATGCCCCCGGGAAGGACCTGCTCCACGAATACATTGTCTTCGAGAATCATCTGTTCGCCCACCCCAGCCGTCCTGAACCGTTTGAAGGTTTCGCGCCCAGTTGCGTGAAAATCCTCCCAGCTAGGCATTGGCCGGATGAACTCCATAAATGCAAGTCCACGGATGAACTCCGGCCTGCGGGCCGCAAGATGAAATGCCAGCGCGCTTCCCCAGTCTTGTGCGATTACGAATGCCGACAAGATTCCTGTCTTATCGAGGAACGCATCGAGGTACCGGACATGATCGGCGAACCGATACTCGATATCTGGTTTTCCGGATTGGCCGAACCCGATGAGATCCGGTGCGATGCAATGCGCC
>WNFC01003257.1_pt1 | contig 17555 bp, 22 predicted proteins | sample 5400541 | NCBI WGS metagenome assembly WNFC01 (sample SAMN13153342, study PRJNA577476) | soil metagenome | isolation source: 120 cm saprolite under Douglas fir tree site 2 hole 2 replicate 1 | place: USA:California | collected 2015-04-18
GCGTATCTAGATAGGCTCACCGTTCCTTCTGACAGCATAGTGTGGCGGCCTCGGCGCCGACCACGGACAGAAGCGTGAGCTCGGCGGCGTGACATCACTCGGGGAGACTTGACATCACCGGGCCCATTACAGAAGGGCGCGTACTCATAAGCCCGGTTCTGTCAGCGCACCTCGCTGAATGTCCGCTTCACTCCGAAAGCGACTGAATTGCTGCGTCGCCGTGAAATGCAGCGATGGGCCAATAGGAGATAACTTAGGCGTTTGATACAGCGGCTCGGACGGCACGATGGAGGCGCAACCGAACCAATGGGGCGTAGCCGAGAGCCGAATGACCGATCTGCCGGCCTATTGTCGTCGACGGTCACCGTGCGGTGATGCGCCCTTCACGATCTCCTGCCTGATCGCGGCTGCCGCTTCGGCGGTGCCGCCGCCCATTCCGCGCAAAAGGACAGGAGAAGTTCAGCGAGATGGCGGGTCGCACGGCTCGTGTCCCGCGCCACCACGAGCGCGAGCTCCGTGTCCGGGATCACGGGAAACCCATTTTTCCGAGTCAGGATGCGGTGACCGGCGAGTAGACCTGACTTCGGGAGAATGCTGACCCCGAGACCTGCCGAGACCGCGGCCTGGATGCCCGCGAAATTTGGGCACGTGTAGCTGATCCGCCAAGCTCGTCCGCGAGATTCGAGCGCGTGAATCGCGCGATTGCGATATTGGCAACCCTGCGGAAAGACGGCCAAGGGCATGGGATCACTCTGCCATCCTATCGGATAACGCTGGCTCGTGACCCCATGAAGATTCTCCGGCCACGTAGCGACAGCGCCGCCATCATCGGCATCTTGTTTGAGCACGGCGAGATCTAATTCACCGCGCTCAATGTCGCGCTGTAGGTTAACGCTGAGCTCGCAGCGCACGTCGTATCTGAGCTTGGGATGGGCGCGAAAGAACTGCGAGAGTAGTTGCGATAGCCGGTTCGCCGCGAAATCTTCCGGAATGCCCAGGCGCAGAATGTCCTGTCCTTCGGCCTGCGCCATGACATCGTGCGTTTCGTCCGCCAATGCCAAGAGCCGGCGGGCATAGGGGAGGAGGCGTTCGCCGTCATCGGTCGGCGTCACCTGGCGGCCGTTGCGATGCAGTAAGGGTCGCCCGAGCTGCTCCTCGAGCCGTTGAATCTGCTGGCTCACCGTCGATTGTGTGCGATGAACCCGCTCGCCGGCGCGGGTGAAGCTCCCGGCGTCCACCACCGACACAAAGCTGCGCAACAGCTGAAGATCGAGCATGCACAATCCATTAGCGTTTCCACTGATAACTATTATATCATTTAATTGTCAAATAGTAATGTCTGGCCGTAGCGTTCGGGTCGCCACGCAGACTGGTGCCGTGAATGTCGCTACAGCCCTACCGAATCCCGGTCCTCATCGTCACCTTCTGCCTGCTGTGGAGCTCGGCCTTTGCGGCGGCCAAGGCGGCGCTGATCGATTGTCCGCCGCTCTGCTCATTACGGCGCGCTTCCTGCTGGCGGGGGGCCTGACCTTGATCGTAGCGGCCGCGCGCCCGGGAGCCTGGCACATTTCCTGGCGCGATCTCGGCGTACTGGTCGTACTGGGGCTTGCGAACAATGCGCTCTATCTCGGGCTCAACCAACTCGCGATGACCACCGTCGCCGCCGGTCTCGCCGCGCTGATCGCCAGCGCCAACCCCGTCCTCACTGCCGTGCTCGCGAGCGCGTTTCTCGCCGAGCCGATGACCTGGCGGAAGGCCGCGGGGCTCGGGCTCGGGGTCCTCGGCGTGGCCATCATCGTCCAGCATCGGATCGCGATTGGAGCCGATGCGCCGATCGGGATCACATTCGCGGTCGCGGCGCTGACGGCCTTGGTGGCGGGCACGATCTTGTTCAAACGCCTGAAGCCGGCGGCCGGTCTTTGGATCGGTACCGGCATCCAGAATTTGGTAGCCGGCGTCGCCGTCGCGCCGTTCGCGTTTACCTTCGAATCCGTGAGCGACGTTGTGCCCACATGGCGCTTGCTGTGGGCGCTCGGGTTCCTAGTTCTATTCGTCTCGATCCTCGCCTACGTGATCTGGTTTCACCTCCTAACCGTAATCGGCCCGAGTGCTGCCAGTGCCTATCACTTCCTCATGCCGCCCCTCGGCGTCTTCTTTGGATGGCTTTTGCTTGGCGAGCATGTCGAGTTGCGCGACCTCGTTGGCATCCTACCGATCACCGTCGGCATATACTTCGTCACCCGACTGGCCGGGCCCGCGCATCGCCCGCAACGGCAGACCGTCGGGGCGTTACCGGCGGTCCTTCACGTTCCGGTCGCGCCCGATGCGCCGATGCGGGATGTTTAATTGCTGCCGGGCGTAGGTGGGCGCATCGGTAAATGGCGTCAGCCCTATAATGAAGTATCCGGGACTCAATGCGGCAAGCTGCGCGACCTACGCCGCAAGCCGCAAGGCGCGGGAGCAGCGGCTCATCACAATCAGGATGTAGGACATGGATCCGCCTGCCACTGCTACTTCCAGCATCAGTCCGCTTGGGTCATTTTCGACTGAACCCCCCAGTCTTCCCGGCCGGCTCATGTCCGCTTCGCCCTGAAAGCGGACCTGCGGGTGGGCGGCGACAGGCTGGAAGGCACGTTGAACTGGGCCGCAAGACTGTGATTCAAGCTTCCAAACGGGAGAGCTTCGAATCATGCGCTATGAACTGACCGACCACGAATGGACTACTATCCAGCCAATGCTGCCGAACAAGCCGCGGGGCGTAGCACGGGTGAACGACCGGCGTGTCCTCAACGGCATCTTTTGGGTGTTGGGGTCAGGGGCGCCTTGGCGAGACCTGCCCGAGACCTTCGGTCCATACACCACCTGCTACAATCGCATCGTTCGCTGGCGACGAGCTGGCGTTTGGGCTCGGATTATGAACGCGCTGGCCGGCGCGCATGACACCGCTGTGCAGATGATCGACACATCGATTGTCCGGGTGCATCAGCACGGTGCCTGCATCACTCGGAATAGAAGGCAGTCCATGGGCCGGTCACGGGGCGGATTGACCAGCAAGATTCATGCGCTGGTCGATACAAATGGCCTACCTATCCGGCTCGCTTTGACCGCTGGTGAGGCACACGACAATCGGCTTGCAGGCAGCCTGTTATGCCGCTTGAAAACTGGATCAATGTTGCTTGCGGATCGGGGCTATGACGCCGATTGGATCAGAGCGCTCGTTACGGAGCGGCGCGCTTGGGCCAACATACCGCCGAGAAGCAATCGCAACGAGCCGACCTGCTTTAGCCCGCATCTCTACCGGGCGCGCAACCTGGTCGAACGGTTCTTCAATAAGATCAAACAATGTCGGCGGGTCGCGACACGCTACGACAAGCTCGCGGCCAACTACCTTGCCTTCGTTCAGCTCGCCTCAATACGGCTGTGGCTGCGCGTTAATGAGTCCACGCCCTAATCCACATTGAGATCACGCGCGTCGACCGGAAAGTCGCCGGCCGAGGTCTTCGAGCATCTTGTCCGTGAACACTGACGCTCGAAGCCAGGCTGCGAGGGGATTATTGGGTCGTTTGGGACTCGCGCCGTTTGGCATCCGTCAATGCATCCTCGACCTTGGCATCAAGCCGGCTGTGGCCTGCCTTCATCAATTTGCCGAGGTAGTGCTCCGCAACGGTGATGGGCGGATATTTCTCTGTCTCGCCTGGTCTCACGCAACTCTCGAAGCAGCGAATGACCGTGTCAGGATTTGGGTTTTGAAAGAAGACAAGCGAGATGCGATCCGTCGGCACGGCGCCTGGCGGTGGCACCGCGACGCGATGCAGGGTCGATACCCATCGGTCGTTCGACCAGCGCGCCATTAGATCGCCAATGTTGCAGCAAAAGGCGTCACTCGGAATATGCACATCGATCCAGCCGCCCTGGCGATGCTTGACCTGCAGCCCGCCCGGCGTATCGTCACCGCGCACGAACGTCATGATTCCGTAATCCGTGTGGGTGCCCGCGCGAAGCTGTCCCGGCAGCGGCGGCTGGGTCACCGCCGGATAACGGATTATTCGGACGACGCTCGCTTGGCGATCGAACTTGTCGGTGAAATAGGCCTCGCTCACGCCAAGCGACGCCGCCATGGCGCGCAGCACATGCGACGCCAAGTCAGACATGGCGCCGTAGTAGGAAAGCATGATCTTCTTGAAGTCGGCCGGACGGTCCGGCCAGATGTTCGGCGCGTACATTTTCGCGCTGGCGGCGTCGACCCGCGATGCCAGATCGGCGACGCTTTCGGGCCCGAATGCAAAGGCCTCTTGAATGTCGGGCGGCGCCGCCTGGCCCATCGAATATGCAACCGACCGGTCGCCGACCCAATTGTAGCCGCGGCTGATCTTGGCGGGGGGCCGCTGCACCTTCATCTTCTCTTCGTCGGGCAGCGCGAAGAAGTCGATCGCCTGCTGGCGCGCCGTCGTGATCAGATCCTGAGAGATGCCATGCCCGGTGACTATGAAAAATCCGATCTCGGTGCAGGCCGCGTCGATCTGGCGCGCCACTTCGCGCCTCTCGGTCCCGCTGGCCCCGCGGAGCGGCGACAGGTCGATTGTAGGGATCGCATTCTTCGCTGCCATGGTGCATCCTTCCACCGTGTGCTTGGCAACTGCGCTCGACCATAGTCTCTATTGATGGCGCGTGCGATATTATAAAAGCGAAGGGCATCCGGTAAGGACCATTTCTACGAATCGTCGTGAGGCAATTTCATCGCTCCTGGCGGCCGCGGGCGTCGTGCTCGCGCCAGGTATCGTGCGCGCGCAAGCGGTTTTCCCCAATCGCCCAATCCGCATCGTCGTTCCCGTATCGCCGGGTGGAGGCGTCGACACCTTCGCGCGCCTCGTTGCAGCCAAGGTCAAGACCCAGCGCGACGTTCAGTTCTTCGTTGAGAACCGTACCGGCGGCAATAGCACGATCGGGGGCCTCGACGTCCAGCGCGCCGCGCCGGATGGCTACACCGTGCTGTTCCACGCCTCGACGCACAATGTCGCGCGGTTGGTCATGCGCAATGTGCCCTACGATCCCGTCGCGGATTTCACGCCGATCGCACTCGCCGGCAACGCGCCGCTGGTGCACATCGTTTCGAACAACCGGCAGGAGAAGACGCTGGCGGAACTTGTCGCCGCAGGCAAGACAAACCCCGACAAGTGGTCGTTCGCGACGGCGCAGCTCGGCGCGCCCGGTCATCTCGCCGCCGTTGCGTTCAATCAATACAACGGCCTCAATCTGCCGATCATCGTTTATCGCGGGACGGCACCGGCCGCCAACGATGTCGTCGGCGGGCACGTGCCGATGATGATCGAGGCGATTCTGGCCCTACTGCCGATGGTGCGCGCTGGAAGCGTGCGGGCAATCGCCGTGACAAGCACGAAGCGGAGTTCGCTGGCGCCGGAGATCCCGACGATGGCGGAGGTCGGCTTGCCGGAGCTCAATTTCAGCGCGTGGTGGGCCATGTGGGGACCGCCAGGCATGGCGGCTGATCTCGTCCAGACGATCAACGGCTGGGTCAATGACGCGGTGAAAGATCTGGCCGCCGAGGGGCGCCTAGCGGCGCTCGGCATTGAACCGGTGTCGGAGACCCCGGAGGCGTTCGCGAGATTTATCGCAGGCGATCTCGACCGCAGCGCCAAGCTCCTCAAGGATGCCAACTTCCAACCAGAGTGAGACCGCCTTGCCGCAAGGTCGCGATTGCTCGCTGGACCGGCTCGATTCAGAACGATTCAGGTCTATCCCAAGGACTTCCCACCCCCCTCCGGCATTCTAAACCTCTGGTAGACTGACCGGCGACGCCAAGACCGGAGGAAGGCCCATGTCCAATATGGTGCGGCGTGAGGTCATCGTGCTGCTTGGCAGTGCGGCGACATGGCCGCTCGCTGCACACGCGCAAAAGAGCGATCAGGTAAGGCGGGTCGGCGTGATCATGGGATTCGCCGAGAACGACGAAGTATGGCAGGCCTATCTCGCGAACTTCAGACAAGGATTACAAGAGTTCGGCTGGACTGACGGGCGCAACATCCGCTTCGACTACCGGTTCACCGGTGATAGCGAGGAGCTGATGCGCAGCATGGCCGAGGAAGTGGCAGGGCTCCAGCCTGATGTCATTCTGGTCTCGACCAACTCGGTCGTTTCAGCAACGCTGAAAGCGACACGCTCCATTCCAATCGTCTTCACCTGGGTCTCCGATCCGGTCGGAAGCGGATTTGTGACTAACCTGCCGCATCCCGGCGGAAACATCACCGGCTTCCATAATTTCGAGCCGGCCATCGGCGGGAAGTGGCTGGCTTTTCTCAAACAGATCGCACCCGATCTGCGCCGCGTCGCAGTGGTGCACGTTCCAGAGATCGTGCCGAATGTCGCGTTCCTCCACGTGGTCGAGGCTGCAGCCCCTTCATTGGGCATGTCTGTGACAGCGGCAGAGATTCGCAATGCCACCGATATCGAGCGCGTGTTGTCGGCCTTCGGAGAGGAAAGCGGCGGCCTCATCGTGACACCGAGCGCGCTGACGGCGACGCGGCGCGATCTCATCATCGCACTGGCAGCCCGGCTCCGCTTGCCTGCGATCTATTCGTTCGGTTTCTATGCCGAGAGCGGGGGCCTAATGTCCTATGGGATCAATCAGCTCGAGCTGGTGCGGTCGGCGGCGTCCTATGTTGACAGGATATTGCGGGGCACGAGCCCAGGCGATCTGCCGGTTCAGCTCCCGCTCAGATACGAGCTTGTCATCAATCTCAAGACCGCGGCAGCCCTCGGTCTCGCCGTGCCCAACTCGCTGCAATTGCTCGCCGACGGCGTGATTGAATAAGAGAGCCTATGTCGGCAAGAGGCACTAAGCGGACACGCCATTACCCCGCCCGGCGGCGCGGCAAAGGTCTGGAGAAGACAATGAGGCGCTTGACGCTATTGGTGCTCGTGGCGCTGCTTGGCGGAACAGTCCGCTTGGCGGCTCAGGAAACCGTGGAGACACGAAGCGTCACGTCGGTAATAAAAATCGACGAAGTTATCTTCGGCCATCTGACTGAGCTTAATGGTAGGTTCAAATTACGCGCCACCGAACTCACCTTTGCCCCAGACGGCTACATCGGAGTCCATCACCACATTGGGCCCGGAATTCGATATGTGATTTCCGGCGAGCTTACATTCGCAGAGGGAGGTCAGGAGACGATCTATAAAGCTGGCGAGTATTTTTTTGAAACTGGGAATCTCGCACACACCGCGCAGAATAAGACAAACGTGCCGCTTCGCCTATTGGTCGTGGAGATCCTTCCGAAAGATTGGACGGCCCCCGCGATGATTGCACCTAAGTCACAATGAGTACGTCTTTCAACGGCCAAAGCGCTCAGCCTCACTGTGCCGCTGACCACTGCTCGCGCGCCGACGAGGTGATCGAATAGCGGTGCCTTTGCTGCAATGCGAATGTCGCCTTTTGGCACTAAGCGGACATGGCCGCCGCGTCCGTCAATGTCCGCTTTCGGGGGCAAAGCAGACATGACCCAAAGATGGTGTCGTGTCTGCTTATGACCCATTTCAGACAGCCGCGGATTGAACGAAGCCGCTCTCGTGCCTCCAAGACGCGGAGGAAATATCGCATCTTCAATGCTTCAATTTCGGAGACTTGGGCACTACTCGATCTTGCTCACATGCCGCATTCGGCACGCCTCAGCGGCGAGGGCCAGCGAGTCGATGGCGATTTTTTCGAACGCGGCGTTTGATTGGAAGAAGTGCGCTATTCATAATTTGTACTGGGTTGTTGCCACCGAGGAACGCTGATGTGGCGGTTGCGTGACCTGCGGAGAGCGCGGTGAATTTTTCAGTCACCATGCGGCGTATCTCGGCGCTTGTTTCCGATCCACCGGAAGCCAGGCGAATTAGGCGCAGGGCTATCACGCCCTGCACTTCAGCCGCGAAGAGGCCGGCATCGATCAAATTGCGCCAGAAGTCGAGCATGCACACATAACTCCAACGAAGTAAAAAAGAACCCGGCGCAGCAGCACCGGGTTCTTGTTACGGCCGAAGGATAGCGCTTTGTCGCGCATTTAGCTTCGGCTCCAGAAAGGGCTCTCGCATCTGATAAGACGTTGGATGATGAAAAGGTTCCCGGCGCGAGCTTCATCGTCAACGGAGCGGCGCCAGCGGAGGACGAGATGAATTGGTGAAGTGATCAATAGTGCTCAGACGCCGACCAGGTCGTGCGAGCATTGGGACGTTAGGTGCGACGGGAGCATCATCGCTCGCGGTCTCGCCTCTACGCGGGCGCAAGCTCGCGCGGAGGCCATAACGTCTGCAGCAGGCCTCGGGGACGAGCCCAGGGAAGATCGCCCGCTGCCCCTCGAAAGCCCGTCTAAAAGGGCGTCCTGAAGATTACGACGCCCCGTTCATCGACGACCGAGATGAAGCGCCCAACGAGGCTGAGCGGCAGCCGGTTGCGTGACAATTCGCGTGCCACGGCCATAGCATGCCCTCGCGCGGCTTCAACTAGCTCGAATTCTTCCCCAACTTCATCCGCAAGAGTGCTGCCGTTGGTCACATCAAAGAAATAGCGGGGCATCTAGTCCAATGCCGCCGCTCCAATTATGTTCCTATCGGCAGGCCACCTCGGTTGCCGGTTTTCCTTTTCATAGCCGCAAACGCAGCCCACCCGCCACGCGCCGCCGGGCCCTCGAATTGCTCGTCCGCAGCCCTGATGGAATGGGCGAGGCAATGCTGCGGGCGCATGGGTTCACGGTCGAGATCCTAGTTGACTTGGTGCAAGCGGGGCTCGCGACCGCGAAGAACGACGGGGTTGTCGCCGGCGGCCGCCCCGATCAACGTTGCCCGCATGCGGAGCACGGAAGCCGGCCGGCAGGCGCTCCGGACGCACCACTAATCGAATCGCGGCCATCGGTAGGCAGGTTCCGCTTCCATTGCAGACACATTCTCTCCTCGCGCTGAACGGGCGGGCAATAGAGTCGCGTCACACCGTGTTTCCTTGGAACTAACGCGATCCCGGCGCGGTTTAACGTCATGAACGCTTTATCAGATTGGCCCCGCAATCGACTTTTGCTCGCGCTGCCCTCCCGCAATCTCAAGCGACTCATGCCGGAGCTTGAACACATTCGCTGCCAACGCGAGCAGGTTCTCATGGACGCTGATAGTTCGCTCGACCATGTCTTCTTTCCCGAAAGCGGTGTCGTCTCGGTGGTCGCGGTTTATGCGGACGGCAGCGTCATTGAGATGGCAACGATCGGTCGGGAGGGTTGCACGGGCATGCAAGCCTTCTTCGGCGCCAAGTCATCCTCTGTCAGGCTTCTGGTCCAAATCCCCGGCAGCGCAGCCAAAATGTCGCGCGCCGCCTTTGCACGGGCGATGGAGTCGATGCCGTCCTTCCGACATCTCATGTCCGCTTACATTCACGCCTTTCTCGAGCAGGTCCTGGTGTCGGTGGCGTGCAACGGTGCACACAGCCTCAAGGAGAAGCTAGCGCGTTGGCTGCTCATGATGCGTGACCGCAGTGACGATGACGCACTCGCGATCACTCAGAGCCTGCTCGCCGAAATGTTGGGTGTCCAGCGGCCAACCATCACGCATGCCGTCAGAGAGTTGGAATGTGCAGGTGCGATTGAGCACGGTCGACGGCAAGTCAGGATAGTTGATCGGCGGCGTCTCGTCGAGGAATCGTGTGAATGTTATCAGTTAGTTAGGGCACGCGTCGCCTTTCACCTTCCCAAGACATACACGTAAAAACGCTACCTCATCAGGTCGGTAAGGTACCTTACCGACGTTCCGCTTCGAGTCGCGTATAATTGGGACTGGTCCTCTCGCCGCTGTCGTTCGAACGAAGAAGCGATCGAGCCAAAGCAACAAACCTGTTCCCCTTAGGCCGGGAAAAATGTGATGGTGCAGAAGCAGTCCAACGGACATCTCCAGAACCGACTGCTCGCGGCCCTTCCCCCGAGCGCTTTTTCGCTGTTTGAACCGGGCCTTCGGGCGACGACGTTCAAGCAAGGGGCGATTGTCCAGGAGGTCGGGGAGCCCGTAGACCAAATCTACTTTCCACAAACTGGTATGATTTCGCTCCTGGTCGTCACGCAGGAAGGAGTTGGCATAGAGGCCGCTTCGATAGGCCGCGAGGGGGCGGTCGGGTTGCATCGAGGATTGGGAAAACGACGCTCATTCACGCGAGCCGTCATCCAGGTATCTGGAATGATTTCTCATATTTCTGCCGAAGTGTTTGAACGCGCTGTCGGTCAAAGCGATACCATCAAAGACATCATCACGCACTACACGGAGGTGCTTTGGGTCGAAGCGCAGCAGATTGCCGCATGCAACGCCGTTCACGGCGCGGAAGCGCGGTTTGCCCGATGGTTGCTGCAAGTGCAGGACCGAATTGGTTTGGACTCGCTTCCTCTGACCCAAGAGTTTCTGTCCCAGATGCTCGGAGTGCGCCGAACAACCGTCACGCTCGTCGCCCGAACGCTTCAAGAAGCCGGGCTCATCAGGTATAGACGCGGTCACATTGTTATCCTTGACCGAGCAGGCCTCGAAGAAGTCGCTTGCGAGTGTTACCAAATCATCCAACACGAAACCCTTCCCGAAATCATCGGCGTCAATCTCGCGTCACCCTAGTGTCCGGTTTGCGGCTTAGGAACGACAGACCACTTTCCGGGTTGGCCTCCATATGGAGGCTCAATGCCCCGATACTATTTCCATTTATCCGACAAACGCTGCGTTACCGACCCGTACGGAACCGTGCTGCTCGACAAAAACGCAGCCATGAGCCACGCTTTGGCGGTCGCGCGTGAGTTGATGTTCAACAGCACGGGGATGCTAGGCCACAGATGGTCTCATTGGACTATGTTGGTAAAGGATAAAGACGGAAAAAACGTTCTCACGCTTCCGTTCTTAGAGGTGCCCGACGGGATGACGCGCCATTGATGAAGGTGAAGATGTTCTAAGTTCCTTCCTCTTTCTTTCGGGTTCTACGTTTATCCGCTCGGCAGGCTGCGATGTCGGCTTTTGACGCTGTGGTCCTCAAACGATCAGAATGACGGTTCGGGATGCCAAAAGGTTAGGCAGACATAGCCGCCGCAGGCGACGCTTCCATTTTGCTCTGCATCCCACACTGCGCGCGGGCGACCCCGTTGCCGCCGTGGCGGCGTCGGATTGGGTTTGATGACGCGATGACGCCGGGGTTGGTCTGGCACCCGACAAACGTTGCCCGACGCTGCTCGCCTCGCTGGATGTTCTTCCTTCTGCGCTAAAGCCGAAAAGCGAGACGTTTGTTTCATTTTCGCGGTTCGCCAGGGACCTTTCCAGTAGAAGCGGCGTTGGGGGATAGAGCTCAACTACCTGGTTCGAGTAGGAGGAAACCGATGGCCAAAGGACCGAAAAAGCTGGATGAACTTTTTCACGACACGCTGAAGGACATTTACTTCGCCGAGAAGAAAATCTTGGCCGCCCTGCCGAAGATGGCGAAGGCCGCGCAAGACCAGAAACTAGAGGCCGCATTCGAGAAACACCGTATCGAGACCGAAACTCATGTCTCGCGCCTGGAGCAGGTGTTCGGCGCCATCGATGCAAAACCGCAGGGCAAGACCTGCCACGCCATCATCGGCATTGTCGAAGAGGGGCAGGAGATCGCGAAGGAGTACAAGGGCTCTCCGGCCCTGGATGCCGGCCTTCTCGCGGCAGCTCAGGCGGTCGAGCACTATGAAATCTCGCGCTACGGCACGCTTCGTACGTGGGCGGAGGAACTGGGCCTGCCGGACGCCGTGAAGCTCCTGGAGGCGACGCTGCGAGAGGAGAAGGCAACCGACGAGGCGCTGTCGCAGATTGCCGAAACGGTCGTGAACCAGGATGCCCAGGCTCAGGATGCGGCTTGAGCTTGCTAGAGCCATTCCTGGATGCGCACGAGGGGCACTGCAAGGCAGCGCACGCCCTGGCACGCAGGGCGAGGGCTAGCGGACCTTGAGAGACGCTCCTGGCGGGCGATATGCTGATGGAAAACCGCCGACGCGGTACATTCAAGTCATCAAGTGGCATTGCCCGCAGGAAGGTGGCGGGGTGGGGTTGCGCTGTAAGAGGGAGGCGTTCGTGTCCTCGGTCGTACCGATTTTTAGGGACAGGGGATTCGATTCCGAGGCGACGCAGATTTTGGGCAACGCCTATGACATTGCCTGCCGGTCCCTCCACCGCAAAGGCCAGCCGCCCGTCGTACAAGAACTACTAGCTAAGAAGATCATTGAAGCTGCGCAACACGGTGAGCGCGATCCAGACCGACTTGCGGGGATTGCTTTGGGCTTGCTGGGCCCGCTTCACCGCGAAGTAAGCCAGCGCTTCGGGCTCATACCGAATTTCTTTCTGTCGACCCCGGATGCGCCCGAGATTGTCGAGAAGCTGTGGGATTTCGCCAAGTCGGCCTATCTCGACAGCCCGATCCCGGCCCTCTTCAAGGAGCGGTTGTTTGTCTTCCTCTCGCGGTTCTGCCAGGTCCGCTATTGCATCGCTCGTCACTGCGGATTTCTGGTCGGCTACGGCTATGCATCCGGCGATGCTTTGGCCGCCCGACAGAGCATCGAGCAGGCGCTCAAGCTGCTCAAGGTGCCGCCACCGTGGCGACGGCCGCTTGACCCGATCTATGAACGCCTGGAGGCGTTCAGGTCAGTGATCGATTGGCCCGATCCTGAAAGCGATGCGGAAGACTGGATATTTGCAATGTCCGCTCTGATCTTTGTCGAGCCGAGGAAGTCCGAGCGCGCCCTACAGGTATTGCGGCAAGCATTGGGTGCGAAGCGACTTGAGTATCTGCTCGCTCTTCTCGCGTTCATCAGAACTGCTCACTATTGGACCATGATCCATCCCGCGCTCGAAATCGAGCAGGATGTCAGGGAGCTGATGGCTTTGCATGAGGAACTCGGTTCCCTTCTTTTGCAAGACTCGGATCTCGGCTGATGCTGCGGCGACATCCGGTTTTGGCACAAAGCCGACATGGCTCCGGTTATGACATCCTCCGATTGAACAAAGCCGCTATCGTCCGTCTTTGGCTAATGGAGAAAGCCAAAAATCCAAAGTAGGAGGATGATTGGAATTGGGATTCCAATCAGCCAGAGCAATAGGCCTTTACCCATTGAAGTTCTCCGATTTTCTACCGGACATCAATAATATCCGCGGGAAATCCAAATCCTAAACGGTCGCCGGCTATCTTTGGTTCCATTAATGGGCTTCCGCCAATTTGAGGAGGACTCATTCTTGTTTCTTAGGCTGCATTTTGTTGCTGTTGCTGTTGCTGTATCGCCGGCCGCGTCTCCAGGGCTAACTACGGCATCATCTGCCGTTCATTGAACTCTCGCTGGGCCGACTCGTACTCCGTCCGCAGTCCGGATTCCTTGCCATGGTCTGCCGACGCCATCGGTCCGTTCCGTCGGGACCGACTCTGGAACCTAGCTCGCGCTGCAACGTTGCTGTGGCAGGATGAAAATCTCATCCCTTCACCAGAGGAGACTCCCCATGGCGAGACTTGCCTATGCTTCAGTCCTGTTCGCGCTCATGACTACGGTCGCGAGCGCACAAGCCCCTCAGCCGGTTCCAGCTGCACCGCGACAAAGTCCTGGCCCGGCCGCCCAGATCCACACAAACCTTCCCGCCGACAGCGTGACGGTCACCCACTGGTACAAGCAGAACGTCTATGACCCCTCAGACAACAAAATCGGCGAGATCATGGATGTGCTGGTCGATCGCGACGGCAAGGTCACCGCGCTCATCGTCGGCGTAGGTGGGTTCCTAGGCGCGGGCGAGAAGGACGTCGCTGTTCCTTTTAATTCGGTCAGGGCCACCACCAAGGACAACAACAAGTACTACCTCGTGATGAACTCCACGAAGGACACGCTCAAGAGCGCAACAGGATTCAAGTACGACCGCAATGCGATGACTTGGCTCCCGGAGAATGCCCCGGCGACCACGGGTTCTCCTGCCGCTCCTCCGCCGCGCCGGTAGAAAACTTGCTGACTTGACCTCTGGGCCGCCGATGTAACCTTCGGCGGCCTTCACTCCGGGCCGAGATGTCGCAGCTTGAACATCCTGGCCTTGCCGCGCGGCTCACCAATATGGTCGGCAAGCCGATCGATGGGCCTCTCGCGCGCGGAACTTTTGTGTCCACATTTGGTTTTACAGCACATCATTCCGTACGAAAGGATCGAGCCATGGCGGCACGTGCGAATGTCCGAAGTGTCGTCTCCGACGCCCAGGACAAGGGACGGGAAGCAGTCGAGGCGGTCAGCGAGGTCCGCGACAACGTGGCCGTTGCGATCGACAAGTCTCTGAAGAGGCGGCCCTATACGACGTTGGCGCTGACGCTGGCGCTTGGCTTTCTGCTCGGGGCCATCTGGGCGCGCTAGCAGGCGGGAGGACCCGCTGAATGGGCGGTTGGCGCCGATATCTGGAGCTACAGGCGCAAGCTAAGACTGGCCTCAGCTCGGGGCTTTTCGTTTGGGCGCTCCTTGCCGTTGTATTCGGCGTGCTTACCGCCGGCTTCGTCCTCCTGATTGCATTCATCTGGCTGGCCGAACGCTACAGTCCTCTGACCGCGGCCATAGTGCTCGCGGGTCTTTTCTTGTTCGCGACGATTATCGCGGCGATTTCGTGTCTCTGGTCGCGCCGCCGAACGATTGAGCAGGCCGAGCTGGCATTGGCGGCGCGCAGGAACGCGATTTGGCTCGACCCCAAAGTGCTGGGCGGCGCCATTCAAGCCAGCCGCGCCGTCGGCTGGCGCAAGCTCGTTCCGCTGCTGGCCGTCGGCATGCTCGCCGCCGGCGTCGGGATGGAATGGTTTGGGCGCGAGAGACCGCAGGTCGAGGACGAGGAGCGAAACGGCCGCCGCAAGCTTGCGCGAGCGGCGTAAGGCGCTCCTCCCCGAGCTGCCAAGTCCAAAATCGTCCGCTGCCATTATCTGCTGCCGCACGGGGAACCGACGCCCGCCCCGGCCGTTGAAGTTGCGACACGCAGAAGGAATACGCCCATGAACGAAGATCGCCTGACCGGCAACGCCAAGAACTTTGGCGGCCAAGTGGAAGAGGGATTCGGACGCGCAACCGGCGACGTGAAAACCCAACTCCAGGGCAAGGCAAAGCAGGCGGAAGGTGCTTTGCAGGATGTCTACGGACAAGCAAAGGACGCGGCGGCGACTGCGGCCGACGCCATCCGCGAAACCGCCGGCGAGGCCGACGACTTCCTGCGTACAACCATAGAGCAGCGCCCGTACACGGCCGCCGCAGTGGCGCTTGCCATAGGATACTTGATTGGCCGCTTCGGCCGCCGCGCCAACTACTAGAGCCTGCTTTGAGTTTGCCATCAGAGGATACGGCGCGTTCGGTTTGAATTGATTGTCAATCTAAAGTCCGCAAAAGAGCTGGGCATTACCGTACCGCCAGCAGTGGTCGAGCGCGCCGACAAGGTGATCGAATAAAGCTGTAATTTTCTGCGGTGCGAATGGTCGCTTTTGGCACTAAGCGGACATGCCTGTCGTGGCAGTCGATGTCTGCTTTCGGGGGCAAAGCGGAAATACGGTGGACGTCCGCATTATTTCCTGGCCACCTTGCACAGCGCGTAGGCCGCCCTGTCGCTTCCCGTTCATCAACGATAAAACTCTACCATGGCCTGGCGAAACCAAATGCTTCCGAACGGATCGGACATTGGTCCGTTAATCGCAAACACTGCGAGCTGGAATCTGTCGCCGGGCTTGACTTCGGTGCCAAGCACCACGCGATTGGGCATGTTGAGGCCCTGAATGGTAGCCGGGCTGGGATAGCCGCTCCGGCGCGGCATTTGGCCATTGATCCACACCTCCGCATAATCGTCGACCAGGACGTTGAGCACCGCCACGGCCGGCTTACTTAGGTCGAAATCGCCGATCCGCGCCGGCATGGTCAGCAGCCCGCGGAACCACATGAAGGCGGTATGGCCACCACTGCGGCGCACACCTAGGTCCTTGCTCTCGATCCGCTCCCATTGGGAATCGTCAAAATCGGTCGGCATGGCTCGGGGCTCGATCTGATAGGTGGTCTTGTAACGATCCTTGTTAATGGCCGCTGGCACTTCGACGATTCTGACATCGGCGACACGCCACTGCACACCGAATGCGCCGGAGCCCTCGTTGGTCATCAGGTTGACCACATGCGCGGCCGGCAGCGATGGCGCCATGATAGGTGCCGGCGGTGGCGTCTGCGCGATCGACTGGATCGCTCCGGTCAACGTCGTGAGCGCGATCGCTCCGGCGATGGCTTTCCGCATAGTTTCCTCCCGATATTATTTCGCGATCAAAAACGTGAGCCGCATGTCCGAGCAGCAGAACGCGCGGCGCAACCGTAGTCAACAAGCGGCGGGAAGCTTATTTTTCCCGATCACGCTGCTCGGGCGCGCCGACGAGGTGATCGAATAGCCTGGGGTTTGCTGCGGTGCACGAGTCCGGTCGTGGCGCGCGACGTCGTTTTTCTGCGGTGCCAACGTTCGACGCTTTTGGCGGGAAAGCGGACATCCGGCGAAGCCGTTCGCTACCCTGGTCAGCCGCGTTCACATGTCTGGGTGAGTTGATCGAGTTTGATATCGCGAGCAAGATGTTCGCCGCCAAGCGACCACCGTGCCCAGGACTACATCAGGACTACATCACCTGGCCGCTTCGGGTAGCATCGCCAGCAGGATGACGCAGATGGCCACGCAGGAACATACCACCAAGGCTTTCGATGTCGACCTGCAGGAGATCACTCGGCTGCTCGCGGAGATGGGTGGGCTCGCCGAAAAGCAGATCGCCGATTCGGTTGATGCGCTGGTGCGCGGCGACGCTAACCTCGCACAGCAGGTGGTCGCAACTGATATCGGTATCGATGCCCTTTGGCACGAGATCGGGGAAAAAGCGGTGCTCACGATCGCACGTCGTCAGCCGATGGCGGTGGACCTGCGCGAGATTGTAGGCGCGCTACGCGTTACCAGCGACCTCGAGCGGATCGGCGACATGGCGAAAAACACCGGGAAGCGTGTCATCGCGCTGCGGGGCGAACTTCCCCCATCCAACTTGCTGCGCGGCGTCGAACATATGGGCGCGCTGGTCCTCACCCAGCTCAAGGAGGTGCTCGACAGCTACGTCGGCCATGACCTCAAGAAGGCGCTCGCGGTTTGGAACGGCGACGAAGAGGTCGACGACATGTGCACCTCGCTGTTTCGCGAGCTCTTGACCTACATGATGGAAGATCCGCGCAACATCACCTTCTGCATCCATCTCATGTTCTGCGCCAAGAACATCGAGCGCATCGGCGATCACGCCACCAACATCGCGGAAACCGTCTACTACATGGTGGAGGGCCGCCCGATCGCCGACGAGCGGCCGAAGGGCGACACGACAAAGTTCGCCGCGCTAGAGGCGAAAAAATAATCGATCCGTCGAGCGAGTGAGTGCTGTTTTTGTTTCACTGCATGAGTCCGCTTTTGGCAGATTTTGTTGCAGAAGTCGCCGATGAGAGCCGCAAGTTGCGCCGGCGTTCAGCTGGAGCCGTGGCCTACCACTC
>WNFC01017594.1_pt1 | contig 17554 bp, 10 predicted proteins | sample 5400541 | NCBI WGS metagenome assembly WNFC01 (sample SAMN13153342, study PRJNA577476) | soil metagenome | isolation source: 120 cm saprolite under Douglas fir tree site 2 hole 2 replicate 1 | place: USA:California | collected 2015-04-18
GTGGGGGGAGGTAACGAGCCATGCTGAGCATCGGGGAGCCCTAGGTCCATGTCACCCCTGGACAGGGGACGGTCCTGGATCTGGGCGGCGGTGATCGTCGAGATCATCGGCTTGAGCGTCGACGCGGTCTGGCACGGGCTCATCGGGGCCGAGATCGAGCCCCAGACCCGCGGTGAAATGGTGAGACATCTGGCCACCGTGCATCTGGTCTTCTACGTGGGCGTCGGGATGCTGTTCCTCGCCACCGCGTGGGCGGCGCGGCATGCGGCCGGTGGCCGCGCGCTCGCCGTCGCCTTCGCGGGCGCGGCCGTCCAGCTGGTGGGGGAGGTGTGGCACGCTTACTCGCACCTGCAGTTCCGGCCGAACCCGTTTCCGGAGCTGGCCGGCTTCGTCGGGCTCGCGGTGGTGATCGTCGTGACCATCGTCGCCGGGCGGGGCGCGCGGGGAGCGGCGATCGAGCGGCGGCTCCAGCGAAGCCCGCAGGGCCGCTGAGCCGGAATCGCGTGGCCACCCGGTGGCGGTCGGTCGGCATCGTGGTGACGCCGGGATCAGGCGAGGGGCGAGCCCGTGGCGTGGCGCGCCGGCTCGCGCGGCTCCTGGGCCGACGGGGCTCTACCGTCACGATCCGGGCATTCGAAAGCCTTCCCGCGCTCGCCGAGTGGGCGGCGACGGCGGCGGCGGAGTTCTCCGTCGTCTTCTGTATCGGCGGAGACGCCACCCAGAGCGCGGCCGCCACGCTGGCCCGGCGGCACCGGATCCCGTTCGTGCCGGTCCCGACCGGATTCGGGAACCTGTTCGCGAGCGTATTCGGCCACCCGTCGTCGGCGCGTCGGGCCGCGCGATTGCTGGCGGAGGGCGAGATCCGGATGGTGGACGTGGGGGTGGCGGGCGACGAGCTGTTCCTCTCCCACAAGAGCTACGGCTTCATCGATCAGGTCCAGGAGCGCGTGGAGGAGGACCGGCGCCAGCCGCGAACGCGCGCGCGCCGCCTCCTGGCCTACTACGGGATCGCGGCGCGCGCGGTGTGGACCACGCCGCTCGCCCCGCTCTCGGTGGAGGTGGACGGTATCCGGGTGGCCGACGCGGCGGTGCTGGTCACGGTGGCGAACGTGGAGACGTATCGCGACTTCCTGCCCCTGACGCCCGCCGCGTCGCCGATCGACGGACGCTTCGATGTGTTCGTGATCCCGCGGACCTCCAAGCTCGGGCTGGCGTGGCGGCTCTTCCTGCTCAAGCTGCGCCTACCGGGGCGCTGGAGGGGCGTGTCGCTGCATCGCGGCCGCACGGTGTTGGTCGAGGGCGGCGCGGGCCGCGAGACGCTCCGCGTGCTGCGCCGCGCCCTGCCCCTGCTGATGCCGCCCGGCGCGGTCGCGGCCCTCGAGCGGCGTCAGGCGGAGGTCGAGGAAGAGGTCCCGGTCGAGACCGGGGTTTGAAGCTCGGCGCGCTTCGCGAGCCAGCCCATCGACACCAGGACGAGGAGACCGACGCCGATCCACGCGATCTGCCGCGCGCGGCGGACGAAGCTGAACGCGAGGCCGGCGCCGGCCCCGAGACCCATGGCCTCGAAGGCGGCCGCGTTCGCGCTCTCGAACGCGCCGAGGCTCGCGGGCACCAGGAAGGTGGCGAACCGCACGCCCGCGCCCAGGGCCTCGATGACGGTCGCGGTCACGAGGTCGGCGGAGATCCCGAGGAAGAAGAGGATGAGGTACGCCTCGACCGCGCCCAGCAGCCAGCCACCGAGGTGGAAGCCGGTCGACAGCGACAGTCGCCGCCAGTCCCGACGGTAGTAGTCGCGGAGGGCGGCGTCGAGCTGCTGGGCGTAGTCGTCGCGCCGCACCACACCGAACCACTCGAGCAGGCGGCCGGCGCGGCCCACCACGCCGACGACCTGGACCGCCACGAACCCGGCCACCGCCGCCACCTCCACCACGAGCAGCCAGAGCATGGCGGAGATGACGCGAGAGTCGGTCGCGGGCATCGTCCAGGCCAGCGCGACGCCGACGAGGAGGAAGAGCGCCTGCGCGATGGTCATCGTGGTCTTGGCGATCACCACCGACGGCACGCTCTCCGCGTAGGCCACGTCCCGGCGGATCAGCCAGGCCTTCACCGCTTCGCCGCCGACCGATCCGACCGCGGTCACCAGGTTGAGCGCCTCGCCGGCCAGCCGGGCCCCGAAGAGCCGGTGGAACGGCGCGGCGTCGCGGGGGAACGCGAAGCGCCATCCGAGGGTGTCGACCGCCATGATCACGGCATAGGGCAGGCACACGAGGACGAGCTGCCACCAGGTCAGTCGCCTGAGCGCCTCGAGAACGGGCGCCCATCCGATGTGATGGATCGACCAGGCGATCACCGCCAGCCCGACGATCGACAGCACCACTTGAGGCAGGTGCCGTTGCGCACCATGGTGAACTGGCCGCACTCGCCGCACGGGTCGCCCTCGTAGCCCTTGAGCCGGGCCATCTCGGACGCCGAGAGGCTCTTCATCGCCGCGCCCGGAGGGGCCACCGGCATGGGAGCGACCCCGCCGCTGCCTCCGCGCATGGGCACGATGGTCCGGACGGTGCTGACCTGCGGGGCGGGGGCCACCGGTCGCGCGGCCGGGGGAGCGGGCGTGGCCAGCGGCACCGACACCGGGCCCTCGCCCGGCTTGCTGCCGATGGCGTCCGCGCGCAGGTCCTCGTCGGGCACGTGGGAGAGATCGGTGCGCCCGAGGTAGGTGATGGCCAGCTCGCGGAAGACGTAGTCGATCACCGAGGTCGACATCTTGATGCGGTCGTTGCCCTTCACCATGCCGTTGGGCTCGAAGCGGGTGAAGACGAAGGCGTCCACGAACTCGTCGAGCGGCACGCCGTGCTGCAGCCCGAGCGAGATCGCGATCGCGAAGCAGTTCATCAGGGAGCGGAAGGCCGCCCCTTCCTTGTGCATGTCGAGGAAGATCTCGCCGACCGTTCCGTCCTCGTACTCCCCGGTGCGCAGGTAGACCTTGTGGCCGCCGACCACCGCCTTCTGGGTGTAGCCCTTCCGGCGGTCGGGGAGCCGGTGGCGCTCGCGGAGGTACTGGGTCACCACCCGCTCGGTCATCTTCTCGGCCACCGCCTCGACGTCCGCGGCCACCGAGCGCTCCTCCTCCTCGTCGGTGGTGGAGTTGAGCGGCTGCGAGAGCTTCGAGCCGTCCCGGTAGAGGGCCACCGCCTTGACCATGCCCCGCCAGGCCAGGTCGTAGGCCCACTTCACGTCCTCGATGGTGGCGTCCTGGGGCATGTTGATGGTCTTGCTGATGGCCCCCGAGATGAACGGCTGGGCCGCGGCCATCATCCGGATGTGGGCCTCGGTGGCGATGAACCGCACGCCCCGCTTGCCGCAGCGGTTGGCGCAGTCGAAGATCGCGAGGTGCTCCGCCTGGAGGTGCGCGGCCCCCTCCACCGTCATGGTGCCGCAGCAGTAGTCGTTGGCCGCCTCGATCTCGGCCGCGGTGAAGCCGAGGGCCCGGAGGAGGTTGCCGTTCCACTCCGCGAGCTGCGCTTCGTTCAGACCCAGGTGGGCCGCGATGTAGCCCTCGCCGAGCGTCCAGGCGTTGAAGGCGAAGGAGATGTCGAACGCGGTCTCGATCCCGGCCTCGATCCGCTGCAGTCCCTCGTCGTCGAAGCCCTTGGCGCGGAGGGTGTCGTGGTTGATGAACGGCGCGCCGCGCAGCGTCTTGCGGCCCACGCAGTGGGCCACGATGTCCTCGATCTGGCCCGGGGTGTAGCCGACCGTCTCCAGCGCCACCGGCAGACTCTGGTTGATGATCTTGAAGTACCCGCCGCCGGCCAGCTTCTTGAACTTCACCAGCGCGAAGTCCGGCTCGATGCCGGTGGTGTCGCAGTCCATGACCAGGCCGATCGTGCCGGTCGGAGCCAGCACCGTGACCTGGGCGTTGCGATAGCCGAACTGCTCCCCGAGGGCGACCGCCCGATCCCAGGTCTCACGCGCCGCCTGCAGCAGGGGCGTCGGGCAATGGGCGGGGTCGATGCCGTGCGGGGTGATGCTGAGGCCCTCGTACTCCGCGGCGGGCGTCCGGTAGGCCGCGCGCCGGTGATTGCGCATGACCCGGAGCATGGCGGCCTGGTTGCGCTGGAAGCCGGGGAAGGGGCCCAGATCGCGGGCCATCTCGGCGGAGGTCGCGTAGGCCTCGCCGCACATCACCGCGGTGACCGCCCCGCAGATCGCGGTCGCCTCCGGCGAGTCGTAGGGGATGCCCTTGCGCATGAGCACGGTGCCCATGTTGGCGTAGCCGAGTCCCAGGGTGCGGTAGTCCCAGCTCCGCTGCGCGATGGCCGGGCTCGGGTAGGCCGCCATCAGCACGCTGATCTCGAGCACCGCCGTCCACAGCCGGCAGGCGTGCCGGAAGCCGTCGACGTCGAAGGAGCCGTCCTCGCGCAGGAACTTCACGAGGTTGATCGAGGCCAGGTTGCACGCGGTGTCGTCGAGGAACATGTACTCCGAGCAGTTGTGCACCACCACGCCGCCCGCAACAAAATGCTGGGTGACCTCCTCGGTCAGGTCGAAGACCGGGGCTTCCCCGGCCGGCTCGATGGACGCCACCTCGTCGGTCAGGTCCTCGCCGCCGGCCGGCTCCTCGCCGTTGATGCGGGCGAGGGCGGACGCCTTGGGGCTCTCCGCGTAGAAGCCGATCTCCTGCTCGAAGAGCACGCGGGAGGTCCGGCTGATCCGCAGCGAGTGCGTCGGGTGCGGGCGGGACGGCAGCACCTCGGCGAGCCGCGTGTCCTCGTAGAGCCGGGCCTTGATCCCGAAGCCCAGGAGCAGGAGCTGGGTCTGCTGCAGCAGCTCGAGCGAGGTGGAGTCGAGCGAGATGTAGCGCGACTGCTCGCCGTAGTTGGCCACCTCCGCGTCCGCGGTGAAGAGGCCGCGCAGCACCGAGGCCAGCGCGGGCCGGTTCAGCTCGAAGACCGCCGGGGTGAAGCGGATGTTCGCGGCGCCCTCGTCGAGGACCGCGAACTCCCGGAAGAGGTCGACGGTGGAGGTCTCGCTCAGCATGAGCCGGGCGGTGGCCGCGGTCCGGGTGATGACCCCCGCGCTCTCCGATCGCCCTCCCGCGCCCACCGCCTGCAGGGCGGCCCGCCCGGCGTTGATCGCGCTCGCGACGGCGGCCAGCACCGGCGCCTCGCCCGCGTCGGTGGTGAGCACCAGCGAGTCCTGGGCCCGCCCGCCGATGACCGAGTGCGAGAGGTAGCCCTCCGCGGCCGCCACCCCGATGCCGAGCGCCTGCCCGGTCGAGAGGCTCCGGCGGCCGAAGCCGGCCCCGCGGAGCAGGACGCGATTGCCCGCGGTGAGATCCTGGACCGCCACGTCGCCGCGGCCGACCGTCAGGACCCGATGGTCCCCCGTGATCCGCACCCGGTAGCCGAGACGCGTCCGCAGATCGAAGACCGGCTTGGTGCCGGTGGGGAAGATCCGGGTCACCAGGTGCGGCTGCCCGTCGGAGCCGAGCACTTGCGCGGTCCCGCCCACCAGCGCGTCGATGCGCTGCCAGCCCTCGGCGGTGGCGACCAGGGTGTCGCCGGTCACGCACGGGTTGCTCGCGTTGATGCGTCCGTCCTCGGGGCAGGTGTGCCACTCGTTGATGGTCGTGTCGTACTGGACGCCGGGATCGGCGCAGGCCCACGCCGCGTGCGCGATCTCGTCCCAGAGCTGCTCGGCCGGGACGAACCCGGCGCTCTTGCCGTCGGTGCGGCGCTTGAGCTCCCACTGGCCGCGGCGTGCCAGCACGTCGTAGAAGGTGTTGGGCACCCGCACGCTGTTGTTGGAGTTCTGGCCCGAGACCGTGTAGTACGCCTCGCTGTCCCAGTCGGTGTCGTACTCGGGGAAGTCGAGCTCGCGCACGCCCTGGCCGGCCAGCTGCAGCACCCGCTGGATGTAGCCCTCCGGCACCATGACCGCGCGCGCCTCGCGCACCGCCGCGCGCAGCGCCGGGTTCTTGCGGGGGTCGACCTCGAGACCCGCGGGGGTGCGGGCCGCGCCGAGCACCGACTGGAGCCGGCGCTTGGTCAGGCGGGAGCCGGTCACCAGGGCCGCCACCTTCTGCTCCTCCACCACCTTCCAGCGGATGAAGTTCAGGATGTCCGGGTGATCGAGGTCGAGGATGACCATCTTGGCCGCGCGCCGGGTGGTGCCGCCCGACTTGATGGCGCCCGCGGCGCGATCGCCGATCTTGAGGAACGACATCAGGCCCGAGGACTTGCCCCCGCCCGACAGGGGCTCGTTCTCGCCCCGCAGGCTCGAGAAGTTGGTCCCGCTGCCCGAGCCGTACTTGAAGATACGGGCCTCCCGCGTCCAGAGGTCCATGATGCCGCCGTCGTTGACCAGGTCGTCGGCCACCGACTGGATGAAGCAGTTGTGGACGATCACGTTGTTGGAAAGGTACTGGCCGCTCTCGGTCTGGATGTCGTAGACCGGCTGGACCCCCACGCACTCCACGCGAACCACCGCCTCCTCCCGGAGGGGCGCCACGCGCTTGCCCGCGAACTGGTCGGAGCAGGCGATCTCGAGCAGCTCGCGCTTGTCGTCCGAGACGAAGCCGATCAGGTCCCGGAAGCGGGCGCGCGGCTCGGCGTGCGCGATCGAGATCACGTAGGGGGTGCGGCGGCCCTCGCGCGTCTCCGCCCCGCGTCCGACCCGCGAGTAGACGCCCAGGTTGAGCAGGAGCGCCTGGACGCCGTGGGCGAGGCCGGCGGAGGTGGTGGTGAGCGTGATGTCGGCCACGCGCGCCCAGTAGGAGCGCAGCTCGACCGTGCCCTGGGCCTGGAAGAGCGCGCGCAGGTACGCGGCCTGGGCCTCGCGGCCGGCCCGCAGGATCATGGGCGGCACCGCGTGATCCGCGCTCGACCGGAGCAGGCCGTACTTCTCGACGAACGGACGCAGCCGCTCCCCGTAGAGGCGGATGCGGTGGATGTCGAGGCCCGGGGTCCGGGTCTCCATCGACCGGACGTGGTAGTGGACGCCCTCGAAGACGCGGTGCACCCGCTCCACGACGAAGTCCATCTCGTCCTTGTCGATGGTCGTGAACTCGATCGCCAGGCTGTGGTCGGTCGCGAGCCCGTCCTGGCCCACGAAGCCGTCGGCCTGCAGCCACCCCACCAGGGTGGCCTCGTCCATCAGGGAGTCCTGGGAGCCCGAGCGGACCTCGGTCCGGGTGGAGAGGCAGAGCGCCGCGCCCGGCTCGACCTCGTCCACCCGCCGCCAGGCGCCGACCCCGTTGACGATGGCCCAGACGAGATGGTCGCCGGTGGCCTCCACCGCCACCCCGTTCTTAAGCTCGATCCGGAAGACCGCCTTCTCGCCGTTCTCCAGCACCGCCACCACCCGGGTCGTCCCGGTTCCCTCCTCGCGGCCGTCGTAGACTTCGAGGCCGACCAGATGCTTGGTCACGATCTGGCCGATGGGCAGGGGGCCCTCGGGGGTCGAGACCAGCGCGTGGTAGGGCTGGCAGGCGTGCGGTTGGGGGCGCTCGTAGGCGGAGCTGGCCCGGGTCAGGATCCCGGTGTCCGGGTCGACGTAGTAGTGGCCCTGGGCGGGCCCGCTGAGGCCGTAGGCGTAGTGAAGGCCCGTGTTGAACCACTGGGGCGAGTTGGGCGCCGCGACCTGGGAGGCGAGCATGGAGCAGAGCTCGTCATAGAAGGCGCGCGCGTCTGATGGAGTGTCGAAATAGCCATATTTCTCGCCCCAGTGCATCCAGCAGCCCGCCAGCCGGTGGAAGACCTGCCGGGCGTCCCGCTCGCCTCCCAGGACGGGCCGCCCCTCCCGGTCGAGCAAGGGCTTGCCGTCCAGGGCGTACTGGGGAACCCCGGACTTGCGGAAGTACTTCTGGGCCAGGATGTCAGTCGCCACCCCGGACCACCCGGCCGGCACCGAGATCCCCTCCTGGCGGAAGACCGTCGAGCCGTCGGGGTTCTTGATCTCCGACACTCGCGGTTCGAACTGGATCCCCGCGTAGGGACTCTGGCCTTCCTTGGTGAACCGACGGGCAACTCTCATGAGCTCCTCCTAGAACCGCTGCTCATCCATGGGTGCGAACGACTTCAGACTGGAAAGGCGGGCTTGCGCGACGCGAGCGCGTCTGGACTCGGAACCGACCGGCATGAACACTTGTTCATATATCTAGTGTGTGCTTGAAAGCGGACCCCAACATATTGCGCCCCGCGAGACCCTGTCAACTAAAAAAGACCCGCACAACCTGCACGCGTCGCGTCAGGCCAAGGCAAGGGAGTCTTAGGTCAGGGGATCAGCAGTAGGAGAGGGATCAGCCGAGCGAGGTTACTACGAGGGACGTGCCGAGCGACCGCGTTCGAGCGCCGGCTTCGCCGGGGCAATCCGAATCCGAGGGAGAGGCCTCGGAGGGGGCCGTAGAGGCCCCCTCCGACTAATAAGGCGCCGGCCCCTTGATCATGTTCTCGCGGCGCTGGAGGTAGCCGTTCCGCACCGCGCTGTAGAGGTCGACGGTGGTCTCCTCGAAGCCCTGGTAGAGGTCCAGGTTGAGGGACCGGTCGTTGATGGTGTTGCCGATCTTCATCCCGAGGCGGGTCCAGATGAAAGGCAGCACGTAGCTGAGCGGGTCCATGGCGCCATCCACCGCAGTCCCGATCCCATCACGCACGGTGAGGGGAGGGAGGAACGGCAGCACCAGGAAGGGCCCGGGATTCACCCCCCAGATCCCCAGGGTCTGCCCGAAGTCGACCCGGGTCTTCTGCAGCCCGAACTCCTGCTTGGCGATGTCGAAGAGCCCGCCGATGCCCAGCGTGCTGTTGATGAGGAAGCGCCCGACCTCGGCGCCGGCGCCCTTGGGCCGCCACTGCAGCAGGTTGTTGACCACCCGCTGGACCACCAGGAGGTTGTCGAACCCGCTGTCGATCATCTGCTGCAGCCGGTCGGGCATGACGAAGTTGTAGCCCTTGGCGACCGGCTTCAGCACGTACTTGTCCATGTTGTAGTTGAACGAGAACATCTTCTCGTTGAACGGCTCCCACGGGTCGTACTCCTCGAGGATGCCCTCCGAGGGCACCACCGGATCGGCCGCGCGCGCCTGGGCCAGCAGGGGCCCGGTGGCCTGGCTCACCAGCAGCGGGCCGATCGACGCGACCATGTAGGAGGGCTGCCGGCCCGCCGTGATTCGCTCGAACGAGGCGGGGGAGAAGGCCACGCTCGCCGCCAGCACCTGCTCGCCCGGGTGCGGCTCGACGGCGGCGCCGATCGGCTGCCGTTCGGGCGCCAGCGCGGCCGCGACCGGATTCGCCGGATCGGTCGTATCCGTCGGCGCGCTGGTGGCCGCGAGCAGTGACTCGCTCTTGAGCCCACCCCCGAGCGTGCCGCAGCCCCCGAGAGCCAGGCCCAGAACCGCCATCACCACTGCTGCCCGTCGCATGCCGAATCCGAAGCGCACCGTGTCTCTCCCTCCAGGATGCCGATTGGGGTGGCTCACCAGCCCGCCGCTCGAGGCCGACGCGGCCGGGGCACCAACGGGAGCAAGGCAGGTGCCAGAGCGCATCAAGCCCGAGCATAGGGTATCGAGCGACACTGTTTCAAGCACTTTCCCTGTGACACGCCGTCGCGTCGGGCCCCTACCTATAGTCGTGGGCCGCGCACGATTTGCCGCCGCGCTCCCGAATCCAGTCCCCGGGGCGTTGACAGGCCGGGACCTGCGCGATTAGATGCTGGCGCGGTCGCGGGATCCCGGGTGGTGCGATGCGAGAAAGGTGGCCGAGATGATCGAGCTGACGCTGGACATGGCGGAGCGCGCGGCACAGATGATCGAGCTGACGCTGGACATGGCGGAGCGCGCGGCACGGGCGGCGCGGGAGAAGGCACGGGCCCTCGGCACACCGATCACGGTGACGGTGGTGGACGAGGCGGGTCGCCTGGTGCTGTGCGCGCGCGGCGACGGCACCGGCTTCTTCACCCCCGAGACCTCGCGGGCCAAGGCGCTCGCCGCGGCGAACTTCCGCATGTCGACCGCGGAGCTGGCCGAGCGGGTGCAGAAGGGCTCCCCGTTCTGGACTCACGTGGGGAGCGCGATCCCCGGGCAGATCCTGGCGAGCCACGGCGCGGTGCCGATCGTGGTGGGCGGCCGCGTGATCGGCGCGATCGGCTGCGGCGGCGGCACCGGCGAGCAGGATCAGGAGTGCGCGGCGGCGGGCGCGGCGGTCCTCGCCTGAGGGCTAGGGCTAGAGCTTCACGAGCGCGTCGAGGACGGTCACGCCCTCGCCGCGCCGGCCCACCAGGACCGGGTTCAGGTCGATCTCGCTGACCACGGGGCCGAGCGCGCGCGCCGCCTCACCCAGGCGCTCCAGCAGGGCGACCGCCGCGGGCAGGTCGAGCGGCGCGCTGCCGCGCACGCCGTCCCACAGCGCGCCGATGCGCAGCGCGCGGAGCGCCTCCTGGGCCGCCGCCGCGTCGATCGGCGGCAGCAGCAGCCGGAAGTCGCGCAGCACCTCGATGAGCACGCCCCCCGATCCCACCATGACCACCGGGCCGAACACCGGATCGATCTTCACCCCGAGGGCCAGCTCGAGCGCGCCGCGGGCCTGACGCTGGATCACGAAGCCCTCGACGGGGACGCCGGGCGCTTTCGCCCGAACCTCCGCGTCGATGCGCCGGCAGGCCTCCGCGACCGCGGCGCGGTCGGGCAGCCCGAGCACGACGCCGCCCACGTCGGACTTGTGGGGCAGGGCGGCGGAGCAGATCTTCACGACCACCGGGTAGCCCACCTGATCTGCCGCGTCGGGCGCCGCCGCGGCGGCGGTGACGAACACGGTGTCCACCAGGGGCAGGCCGTAGGGCGCGAGCAGGCGCTGGCTCTCCCACTCGTTGAGGAACTGCCCGGCGGCCCGGCCCGCCGGGAGCGCGGGCGGCGCGGCAGGGGCAGGTGGGGTCTCGGTGACCCGCGCGAGCCAGCGCGAGCGCCGCGCGGTCGCCCGCGCCAGGCAGGCCAGCGAGCGCAGCGCCACGCTGCCGTCCTCGAAGGCGAGCACGCCGCCGGCCCGGAAGGCGTCCACCACCGGCCGCTGCGGGCAGCTCACCGCCACGACCTTCGGGGTCCGCCGGGCGACCGCGGCGACGTCCTGGACAAGCCGACCCAGGTCGGTCGCGGCGCCGAGCAGGGCGATCTGGAAGACGATCGCGTCGACGCCCGGGTCGGCCTCGAGCGCGGGCAGCACGCGGGCCAGCATGCCGGGGTCGGTGAGCATCTGCGCGGTGAGGTCGACCGGGTTGGCCGCCGCCGCGAAGTCCGGCAGGGCGGCGCGCAGGGCCGCGGTCGTCTCGGGCGTGAACTCGGCGGGCACCAGGCCCAGGTCCACGCAGAGATCGACCGAGAGCACGCCGAGCCCGCCCGAGTTGGACAGGATCGCGACGCGCGGTCCCGCCTCCTTGTAGCGCAGGAAGGCCTGGGGCAGGGCGAGGAGCTCGGCCGGATCGGCGCAGCGGATGGCGCCCCAGTCCGCGAAGACCGCGTCGTAGACCGCGTCCTCGCCGGCGAGCGCGCCGGTGTGCGAGGACGCGGCGCGCCGGCCCACCGCGCTGCGGCCCGACTTCAGCACGAAGACCGGCACCCCGCGGCGATGGGCGCGCGCGAGCGCGTCGCGGAGGCGGCCCGCGTCCTTGACGTCCTCGAGATAGGTGCACGCCACGCGCGTCTCGGGATCCTCGACCACCTCGGCCAGGATCTCGGCCGCCTGCACGTCGGCCTCGTTGCCGGTGCTCACCCAGTAGTTGAGGCCGAGGCCGGCCGCGCGCGCCATCTCGTAGATCATCCCGGCCATCGCCCCACTCTGGCTCACCATCGCGATCGGGCCGGTCGCGAGCCCGGTGTCGAGGAAGGGCGACGCGAAGGTCGCCACCAGGCGCGAGGGCAGGTGGGCGAAGCCCTGGCAGTTGGGCCCGATGATGCGGAGCCCGGTGCGCTCGGCCAGGGCACGCAGCCGGGCTTGGGCCTCGCGCCCGGCCCGGCCCACCTCGGCGAAGCCGCTGCTGAACACGATGGCGGCCCGGATGCCCTTGGCCGCCGCGGCTTCGAGCGCCTCGAGCACGCGCTCGGCCGGCACCACCACGACCGCGAGATCGACCTCGCCGGGGATCGCGGCCACCGAGGGAAAGGCGGGGAGCCCCTGCACGGTGGAGCGCGAGGGATTCACCGGGTACACGCGGCCGGCGTAGCCGTGGCGGAGCAGGAACGCGAGCGGCCGCCCGCCGATCTTGACCGGATCGTCGGAGGCGCCCACCACCGCGATGGCGCGAGGCCGGAACACCGCGCTGAGGTCGCTCACGGAGCGGAAGTATAGCCGAAGGTCACCTCACGGCTCGACCGCACGATACAGCGTGTATGATCGGCGCGAGAGCATGGCGCGCTGGGACCTCCGCTTCTCGCTCGTCGTCGCGGCGAGCCTCACGGTGCTGGTGGGCCTGGTGGCCGACCTGGCCCTCGACGCGGGCCGCCCGTATCCCGGCTTCTTCGCCGCCCCCGACTTCCGCCTCTTCCCCGCCGAGCCCGACGCGCGCGCGGCCGGCCTGCGCCAGGGCGATCGCCTGGTCGCAGTCGACGGCGCCTCGCCCCTCACGCTGGCCGCGCGGGTGCGGGCGGCCGCCGGGCCGATCCGCTACGAGGTCGAGCGGGCCGGCGGGCGGCTCTCCGTCGAGCTCGCGCCGCGGCCGCTCAGATGGGCCCGGCTGATCGACCGTTTCGGAATCTATGTGCTCGTCTCCGCGATCATGCTGGGGGTGGGCGCCCTGGTCTACGTGCAGAACCCGGCCGCCGCCCCCAACCGGCGCTTCCTCCTCTACATGTGCCTCTGGGCGGTCTCGAACGTGGCGGTCCCGGCGGCGGTGCTGGGCGCGCGCACCTCCGCGGCGACGGTGGTGGGCCTGGTCGCGCCGCTCCTGTCCATCCACGGCTGGGTCTTCTTCCTGACCTACCCGGCCAATCCGGCGCGGGAGCGCTGGCTCGAGCGCCACCGGGCGATTCCGCGGCTCTACCGCCTGGCGCTGGCCCTCGGCGTGGTCGGCGCGCTCGCCTATGTGCTGATCGTGTGGCGGGCCCCCGCGCTGCTGGTCGACGGCTGGATCTACCCGGCCTCCGCCGCGGTGCTCTCGCTCCTGAGCGCGCTGTCGTTCCCGATCAAGGTGGGCGCGCTGCTCGACACCAAGCGGCGGGCCGCCTCGCCGCTCATCGACCAGCAGACCACCGTGCTCCTGCTGGGCATCGCGATGGGGCTCGGCGGGTGGCTCTGCCTGATGCTCTGGCCGCTCCAGCAGCTCTACGTGAGCCCGGTGGACCCGCAGGTGGGCTCGGCCTTGATGCTGCTCTACCCGACGGCCATCGGCTACGCCACCGTGCGCTACCGGCTCTTCGACGCCACCGTGGTCATCCGGCGCTCGGTCATCTACACCGGGCTCGCCGGCCTGATCACCGGAGCGTACGCGCTGCTGCTGGCGGGAGCCAACGCGCTGCTGGCCCAGGCCGACCTCACCCGCTCGCCGTGGTTCTCGGCCGGCTTCATGTTCCTGGTGGCGCTCCTCTTCAACCCGCTGCGGGAGCGGGTGCGGCGCGCGGTGGACCGGACGTTCTTCCGCGAGCGCCACGACTGGGTGCAGGCCATGCGCACGCTGGCCCGCTCGATGTCGAGCCTGCTCGACCTCGAGGAGATCACCCGCCGCCTCACCACCACCATCGAGTCCGCCATGCACGTGCGGACCGTCCGCCTGCTCGTGGACGGCCTGCCGCGCGACGTGCTCGCCGCCCTCGAGATCGCGCCGGGCGCGCTCTCCCGCTACCAGGTCGCCGCCGATCCGCGCTTCGCGGCGGCGGGCGGCGCCGCGCTCGGGGCCTATCGGGCCCTCGGCGCGGAGGTGGTGGTGCCGCTGCGCTTCCAGGCCCAGCTGCGCGGGCTGCTCGTGCTGGGGGCCAAGCAGTCGGAGGCGGCCTACACCGGCGAGGATCTCGAGATGCTGGAGGCGCTCGCCGACCAGGCCGCGGTCGCGGTGGCCAACGCGGAGGCGCACCGGCAGGTGCTCGAGTACGCGGAGCAGCTCGAGCGCAGCCTGCTCATCCGCAGCAGCCTCGCCAAGTTCGTGCCGCGGCGGGTGCGCCAGCTGATCGAGGAGTCGCCGGAGGCGCCGTCACTCGAGAAGCGCGAGACCGACGTCACGGTGCTCTTCGCCGACATCAGCGGGTACACGCGGCTCTCCGCGCGGCTTCAGCCCGACGACCTGGCCGCCCTGGTCGAGCGCTACTTCGGCGCGTTCCTCGACGAGATCGTCAAGCACGGGGGCGACGTCAACGAGACCGCGGGCGACGGCCTGATGGTGATCTTCCACGAGGGCGAGCACGCCCGCGCCGCGGTGGAGGCGGCGCGGGCGATCCAGCGACGCGCGGCCGAGATCGGCGCCGAGTTGGCCCATCGCTTCGACCCGGTGGCGATGCACGTGGGGATCAACACCGGGCCCGCGCTCCTGGGCGCGACCAAGATCGAGGGCAGCGCGGGGACCCGCTGGACGTACACCGCCTCCGGCATGACCACCAACATCGCGGCGCGCCTGTCCGCGCAGGCCAGCGACGGCGAGATCGTGCTCAGCGAGCCGACCCGGTTGCGCCTGAGCGCCGACCTCGCGGTCGAGGACCTGGGTGTGCGCGAGCTGAAGAACGTGGACACGCCGCTCAGACTCTACCGCCTGCGGTGACGCGGCTCGGCTGGCGCTTCCCGGCCGGGAGCCGTCTTGACGGACGGGGGGATGCGCCTATAGAATGACGCACCGCGATCGACCGCCGACGTCCGGTGCGGAGTCCCGACGGATCCCTGAAGTCCATCGAACCCGAGGAGGAACCAACACAATGGAATTGACCCGACGCGACCTGCTCAAGGGGGCGGCAGCCCTGGGCGCCGCCGCCGCGGTGCCGCTGACCGCCGGTGGCCCCGCGCTGGCGCAGACCACCCAGAAGAAGGAGCTGATCACCGCCCAGAGCGGCGACGTCTCGAAGTTCGACCCGCACTACAGCACCTCGTCGAACGACGTCCGCGTCTCGTTCAACCTCTTCGACAATCTCACCAGCCGCCATCCGGACGGCAAGCTCTACCCCGGCCTCGCCACCGAGTGGAAGCTCGAGGGGCCGACCACGTGGCGCTTCAAGCTGCGGCAGGGCGTGAAGTTCCACAACGGCGACCCGCTCACCTCGGCCGACGTCAAGTACAGCATCGAGCGCACCTACGATCCGGCGGCCAAGACCATGGTGGCCACCGTCTTCGGCACCATCGAGAAGATCGACGCGCCCGACGCCTCCACCGTCGTGATCACCACCAAGAAGCCGGACCCGCTGCTCGCGGCGCGGCTCGCCTTCTACGGTGGGCAGGTCGTGCCGAAGAAGTACCTCGAGTCGGTCGGCAACGACGCCTTCAACGCCAAGCCGGTCGGCTCGGGCCCGGTGCGCTTCACCTCCTGGGTGAAGGACGACCGAGCCGTCCTCGAGGCCAATCCCGACTACTGGGGTGGCAAGATCGACATGGACCGCTGGATCATGCGGCCGATCCCGGAGACCGCGCCGCGGATCGCGGCGCTGTTGAAGGGCGAGGTCGACGCGATCACCCAGCTCCCGCCCGACCAGGAAGAGCGGGTGGCCGGCAACGCGTCGACCCGGGTCGCGGGCGCGCTCTACGCGGGCCTCTACGTGCTCGCGGTGAACAGCAAGCGGCCGCCGCTGGACAACCCGCTCGTGAAGCAGGCGCTCTCGCTCGCCATCGACCGCGAGTCGATCGTGAAGGAGCTATGGCGTGGCCGCGGCGTGGTGCCGAACGGCCCCATCGCCAAGGGCGACAACCACTTCGACGCGAGCCTGCCCCCGCTGCCCTACAGCCCGGCGGAGGCGAAGGACCGGTTGAAGAAGGCGGGCTACAAGGGCGAGGAGATCTTCATCGAGACCACCGTCGCCTACGTGTCGCAGGACAAGGCGATGGCGGAGGCCATCGCGGCCATGTGGAAGGACGTGGGCGTCAACGTGAAGGTGGAGGTGATCGAGTACTCGGTGCGGGCCCAGAAGAACCGCGAGAAGAGCTTCAAGGGCGTGTTCTGGTCGGACCCGACGTCCACCCTCAGCGATCCGGACGGGATGATGTGGCGCCTCCTGGGGCCGGGCGGCCCGCAAGACTACTGGCGCGAGGCCAAGTTCGACGAGCTGGGCAACGCGGCGCGCTTCAGCGTGGACGAGAAGTTCCGCGGGCAGGCCTACAAGGAGATGACTAAGATCTTCCTGGAGCACCTGCCGTGGCTGCCGGTCATCCAGCCCTACGAGGACTACGGCATCCAGAAGTACATCGATTTCACGCCGAACCCGAACCAGCAGTTCGAGATCCGTCGCTTCAACTTCAAGTTCCGCCGCGCGTAGAGTCAGTCCCCCTCACCCTGCCCTCTCCCCCGGAAACGGGGGAGAGGGTGGCGGCGAGGCCCGATATGCGCGGATTCGTCCCGTTCCTCGGTCAGCGCCTCTTCCGCGCCCTCATCGCGCTCTGGCTCGTGTCCACCGTGGTCTTCGTGGTCATGCGCCTGTCCGGCGATCCGGTGCCGCTGCTCCTGCCCCCCGACGCGCCCACCAGCGAGATCCTGCGCGTCCGGCGCGAGCTGGGCCTCGACAAGCCGCTGCCCGCCCAGTACGTGATCTTCCTCGGCAACCTCGCCCGCGGCGACTTCGGCCGCTCCATCCACTTCCGCGAGCCCGCGTTCAACGTGGTGCGCGGCTACCTGGCCGCCACCCTCGAGCTGGGGCTCACCGCGTTCGTCCTGGCCGCCCTGATCGCGGTGCCGATCGGCCTCTTCTCCGCGATGCGCCGCAACACCCTGGTGGACCACGTGGCGATGGGCCTGGCCCTGATCGGGCAATCGGCGCCCACCTTCTTCCTGGGCATCCTGTTCATCCTGCTGCTGTCGCTCAAGGCGGATCTCTTCCCGACCTCCGGCCGCGGCGACTGGCGCAATCTCGTACTGCCCGCGCTGACCCTCGGCGCCTTCACCATGGCCTCGATCGCGCGGCTGACGCGCTCCGCGGTGCTCGAGGTCCTGGGGGCCGACTACATCCGCACCGCGCGGGCCAAGGGCGTGGCGGAGGCGTGGGTCGTGGCCAAGCACACGCTGAAGAACGCGGCGATCCCCATCGTGACCATCACCGGGCTGCAGTTCGGCACCCTGCTGGGTGGGGCGGTCGTCACCGAGACCGTGTTCTCGTGGCCGGGCATCGGGCGGCTCGCGGTGCAGTCGATCTACAATCGCGACTACGCGGTGGTGCAGTGCACCGTCTTCCTCGCCGCGCTGATGTTCGTGGTGATCAACTTCTTCGTCGATCTCGTCTATGGCGTCCTCGATCCCCGCATCCGCGCCGGCTGACGCGGTGCTCGCCGCGCCCGCGGCCCGGGTGAAGGCGCGCCGGCGCCGGACCCCGGGCCTGGTGCTGCTCGGGGTGAGCTTCGTGGCGGTGCTGCTGCTGGTGGCGGCCGCCGCGCCCCTGCTCGCGCCGCAGGACCCG
>WNFC01003262.1_pt1 | contig 17551 bp, 18 predicted proteins | sample 5400541 | NCBI WGS metagenome assembly WNFC01 (sample SAMN13153342, study PRJNA577476) | soil metagenome | isolation source: 120 cm saprolite under Douglas fir tree site 2 hole 2 replicate 1 | place: USA:California | collected 2015-04-18
ATGGCGAGGCGATAGCGGTCGCGGCGCTGGGCCTCGGCGTCAACCTCGTCAGCGCGTGGCTGCTGCGCGATAGCCACGATCACGATCATCATGGCCACGGTCATTCGCATGGCAGTTCCCATAGCAGTTCCCCTGGCAGTTCTCACGACAGTTCTCACGACAGTCCCCATGGCCATCGTCACCATGACAACAACCTTCGCGCCGCCTACATCCACGTGCTTGCCGACGCCGCGACGTCGGTTCTCGCGATCGCCGCGCTGGTGATCGCGATGTATTCGCAATGGGTCTGGGCCGATCCGGCGGTCGGGATCATCGGCAGCCTCGTCATCGCCAGTTGGGCGTTCGGGCTGATCCGCGATTCCGGCGCCGTGCTGCTCGATGTCAGCGTCGACAAGAACCTCGAAGCCGTGATCCGCGACCGGCTGGAGACCAGGGGTGACCGGGTCACCGACCTGCATCTGTGGCAGGTCGGTCCCGGCCATCGCGCGGCGGTGATATCCGTCGTTTCCGACCACCCGTTGCCATCGGCGACCTACAAGCGCCGCCTGGGCGGCTTGCGAGGTCTCAGCCATGTGACGATCGAGGTCGAGCTCTGTCCGCATCCGCCGCTGCATTGAGCTTCTTGTCCCGCAACCGGTCGCGCGATAGCGGCGCTGCGCGGTGGAAGCTTCGCGCAATCGTCATTTGGATGGAACATCCGCGATGGACTAACATCCGCGTCAACGGCTGAGCATCCGGGTTTGCCGGCCATGGGAGAGATGACGTGAACCGAGCATGTGGAGTGTTAGCGGTCGTTTTGGCCGTCGGGTTTTCCGCCGATGGCGCCCATGCGCAAACGAGCAAGACCGGGGTCGAAAAACTTTACGTTCTCAATTGCGGTGAAGGCGTCGCCGGCGATATTTCGCGGTGGTCTCCGGGTGTCAACGAAGGCAAATCCATGGACTTCGTCGACAACTGCTATCTGATCAAACACGCACAAGGCTGGTTGCTGTGGGACACCGGGATATCGGACGCGGTCGCGGCCATGCCGAATGGCCTTGCGCCATCGGATCCGAAGGCCGTCTTTTGGCGCCGCCCGAAGACGTTGGCGGCTCAACTCGACCAACTTGGCGTCACGCCCGCTGACATCAAGGCCATGGCGGTCTCGCATACCCATCCCGACCATATCGGGAATGTCGAGATGTTTCCCACCACGATGCTCTACGTACAGAAAGCCGAATACGAATGGCCCGCCGCCAATAACGAGCCTCGGTTCAAGCCCGGGCATCCCGTCACAAAACTGGAAGGGGACCGTGACGTATTCGGCGACGGCAGCGTGACCATTCTCTCGACCCCGGGGCATACGCCGGGTCATCAATCACTATTGGTGAAGCTGCCTCATACCGGCGCGCTCGTTCTTTCCGGCGATGCTGTCCACTTCAAGAGCAATTGGGACAATCGTGGGGTTCCTGCCCTCAACTTCAGCAAGGAGCAGACGCTGGCCTCCATGCAGAAGATATCGGATACGCTTGCAAACGAAAAAGCGCAGCTCTGGATCAACCACGATAAGGCGCAGCGCGACGGCCTCAAGATGTCGCCTGAGTTCTACGACTGAGGAGCGCCAATCGCTCGGCCTTGTGGCGGCATGGATTGGGTCTCAGCACTCCATGCTCGCATGACGTCGGCGGTCTCGTCATCCATCGGAAAAAAGCATTCGACGCGCAACTCTTGCAGCGTGATGTCCTGCGGAGTTCCGAGCGTCGCGATGGTCGTGAACAATCGCAGGTTCGTGTTGCCCTTGCGGAAATGCATGGGAAGCACCGGCGTCGTCGCCAGTTCGGCTGGCGTCGCGTTGATGGCCGTCCGCACCCCGTCATAGCCGAGCAGTCGTTCGTGAAGCGCCGCCGTCTCGGCCGCGCCGTCAGCGGCGGCGTCAGCTTCCACGCTGCGGACGAAGTAGCGGACCACGTCCGCCCAGTTCACGAGATACGGCCGCAGCACGCCAGGTGAGACCAGCGCATCGGCCAGATTGACCGCGGTGCCGGGCGCCAAGGGCCCGACCAGGAATTCGATCAGGCGAACCGCGCCCGAATTGCTCCGCAGCAAATTCCAGTGCCGGTCGACCGCGACCGCGGGAAACGGCTCCTGTTGGGCCAGCATGTAATCGAGCGCGCTGCTGACTTCGCGAAGTTCGGGCGCGGCAAGGTCGGTCTGCCGCCAAACCGGAGCAAAGCCGGCGGATATCAGCAGCGCATTGTGCTGGCGCAGCGGCACGTCGAGGGCGGCCGCAAGCCGCATCACCATGTCGCGGCTGGGCGACGCGCGGCCCAATTCCATGAAGCTCAGATGACGCTGCGAGATTTCCGTAGCGGCGGCAAGATCGAGCTGCGACAGGCCCTGGTGCCGGCGCCAGCGGCGGAGGCTGGCGGCAAAGCTTGCTTGCGGCGACATGAGTACCTGCCAGGTAGTTGCGGAGACGATGGTGTGCGGCGACATTGCCACAGGCCGGCGCGGCGAGACACAGGAGATGAGGGGGTGAGTGAATGGATCGGGGTGACGATCGCATTGGCTTCGAGTTGCCTCGGTGGCACCGCGGCTGCCATTACCCGCTATCTGGTTGGCAATGCCGATCCGATCACGCTTGCCATCCTGCGCTGGGGCATCGGCTTCGCATGCCTGCTGCCATCAGCGCTTTTGCTGGGGGTGCGATGGCCGCCGCGTCGCGACTGGCCGGCGGTGGCCCTGCTGGGGATGTGTTTCTTCGGACTGTTTTTCGTCCTCTACAACATCGCGATCGGCTTTACGACCGCGGCCCGCGCCAGTCTCGCGCTGGCGACGTTGCCGCTCCACACCATGGTGATCGCCGCGCTGCTCGGTATCGAGCCGCTGACGTTGCGGAAATCGGCCGGCGTCTGCATCGCCGTGCTCGGCGTCGTGGCCGCGCTGGCCTATGGCCTTTCGGCGGCTCCGTCCGGCGCGTGGCGCGGTGAACTCATCATGACCGGCGCGGTGCTGTGCATGGCCTTCTATAACGTCTGGTCGCGTCCCTTCATCCGGCGATCGAGCGCGCTCGGCTTCCTGACCGTCGGCATGGGAGCGGGCGCCGCGGCGCTGATCGTGGTGGGATCGCTGACAGGCAGCGTCGCGGTGTTACGCGGCTTCGGCAGCCCGCAATGGATTGCCGGCATCTATCTCGGAGTGGGCGGCGGCGCGCTCGCGTTCATATTATGGGTGATGGCGCTTGAGCGCGCGACGCCAACCCGCGTGGCCAACACCATGACCGTCAACCCGGTCGCGGCGGGATTGCTTGCCACCCAGTTGGTCGGCGAGCCGATCACGCTCAATCTCGTGCTTGGGCTCGGCGCCGTGTTCGCCGGGATCTGGATCGCTACGACAGAGGTCGGGAAACCGTAACGCACGAATCCTGCCGGCGGTCTTCAGGGTGATAAAATCCGTCAAGCTCTTCACGGGTGGCGCAGGAAAGTCGTCGCCGTTCATCGCGACCATTCGGCCACTGAGCCAGTACGACTTCCGGAGAGTCGGCGGTTTCGAATTGTTCGGATTGAAAGGCGGTTTGCTGGTCGGCCTGGACCTGGTATTTTGCGGCCTGTGCGAGCCAGTACCATTTTCGTTCGGGTTCATCGAGCGCATGCTGACGGCACTCGGCTTCCAGTTCGCGTAAGCGGGCAGCTTCTTTCATCACGAGTACCACAGCATCAAAGTTAAGACATACTTGCCTGGCGCCACCGGAAAACTGGTTTCCAATTATCTTATCCCGATGAAAAAAAGTGTGCTCTGCGGCAGAGCAATTTAATGAAAGTTGGAACAGATCACTGCGGAAACACTGGATTTCCGTATGGGTAATAGTCTTTCAGGGCGACGTTCTCATAGGGGAGCTTGTCCAAATGAACGGTTCCGAGAAATGGCTCCGTCGGCTCGACCAGCAGGATCGTCTTCGCAAAGCCGTTGTCGTGGAAGCCGCGCCTGAAATGAACCCGCGACTTGATGGCCATGATCTCGAAGGCGCCGATGTCCAGACCCAGCGCCTTGAGGGAAAACGGTTCCATGATCTGCACGAGATAGGTGCTCAGAACGAGGACATTGCCGCGGCCGAATTCTATGCTGACCCAGAACTGGCCGTGGCCTTCACCTGCGTTCAGGATCGTGCCCTGGATGCGCACCGGATCGCCCGCGGATTCGTCGGCCAACCCGCCCACCTCCATGTCAAACAGGTCTCCGGCCTTTGCGCCCCGATCCCTGAGTTTGGCGGTGGCCGCGGCGTCCGTGACGGTTGCGATCAAGGTGTTGGATAAATCCTGCGCGATGATCTCCTTGAGGAGCCAGGTCGCATAGCCCGAGCGGTCGCTGTGATCGGCCAGCACGACCGGCGTTTCTCCTTTTTGCACGGCTTGTTTCGCCAAAGCGACACCTTCCGGAATGCTGTGGATTTTGGTCGAGGTCAGCAGGGCCTTGCGTTGACGCCACGTCGTCTCGGCCATGTCGCGGCAGACGTTCGCGGCAAGTTCGGGATTTCCGTTCGTCAGCACCTGTATGGTCATGCCCACATCAGGCACGTCGGCAAACGGGAAGCCGAAAAATACATTGATGTAGACGTCCGGTTCGCGGGCTTCCCAGACCAGCGCCCGTTGCACCAGATCCATCCATGGCGACGCGCCCGTCCACTGCAGGACGGTGGGTGAGATGATCGGAATCTTGGCGGTTACGTGTGCGGGCTTGTAGTCGCCCCTGACCGCCCGCACCAGGGTTCGCGCCGCACGCTCTCCCTGGAGGTAGCCGTCGTAGTGCGGAAAATACTTCACGGTAAACGCCATGTCGGCGTATTTGAGGAACTCATCATCCTCATTGCCGTGGAGATCGAAGGTCGCCGCAATGAACGCCTGGGGCCCGACCGCTTCGCGTACCCGTCGCGCCAGTTCGGCCTCCGGGCGCGGAACGCCGCGTACGGCCATGGCGCCGTGCAGGCAGAGATAGATGCCGTCGAACGGCTTGTCGGCCTTGATCTCGGCGATCATCCTGCCGACGAAGGTTTCATAAGCGTCTTGAGTGACCCATCCGGATCCCATGTAGGTTTTTGGCCATAACGGCGACTCGATGCCAACCAATTCGACGCCGGCGAATTCCCGCGCCATCTTCACAAAGCCGCCCATGTACGACTTGGGATCGAATTTCAGCAAAGCTTCGCCGTTTGCAGGCGAACCCGGTTCGCCTTTGGCCGGCGAACCGGGATAGATGAAGTCTTCGAGCGTTGTATCGTTTTTGAGAAACGTGACCGTCTCGTGAGAAAAATGCAGCACGCCGATACGCATCGAAGCCTCACCCATGACCGAACTTCCTTTGGCGCATTTTCCTAGCAGGGCAGGAAGCCCGATCAGTTGCGCGGGGCGGAGACGGGTGGGGGACCCAGCCCGACCGGCTTCTTCGGCTTCAGCGTTCCGACGTAAAACGACAATCCGGCCACCAGGAAAAGACAGACGAGGTAGACCGCATAGGATTGCGGCGGGGTGATCGACCACCGCACAAATTCCCGTATCGCCGCTGCCGGGCCGGTTTCCTTTTCCATGCGGGGGTTGTGCTTGAAATGGTGCCGATTTGGAAGGGCAAATGTATCAGGCGGCGCGCGCTCACGGCGCTACCGGCTGCTTCCGCAGCAGGGACAGCGCCAGCAGGGCCGAGAGACTGAGCGCGGAAGAGACGATCAGGATGCGGCTTCCCATCGTGTCGATCAACAAACCGAACGCCAACGGCGCCGCGGCCTGCGCCATCCGCGCCGGCGCGCCGATGATGCCCAGGCGATAGCCATAGTTTTGCGGGCCGAAGATCGCCAGCGGCAGCGTGCCGCGCGCAATGGTCAGGATGCCGTTGCCGGTGCCATGAAAGATCGCGAATGCGCTTGCCGCGGCTCCGCCCACGAGCATGACGATGGCGGCGCCGATCGGATGCGTCAGGCACGCCAGCCGGGTCGACAGCAGCGGGTGGTATCGGCTGAGAAAGCTCGCCTCGACGATGCGGGCAAACACTTGCGCCGGGCCGATCAGCGCGCCGGCCGACACCGCCTGCAGGGAGGTTGCTCCCGCCGCTTCGAGGATCCGGGGCAGATGCGCCGCCATCGCGCCTGTCACGCTCCAGGCCGCGGCAAACGCGAACGCCAGCAGGATCATGGTCCGATCGATCGGGATGTGAGGTTTGACGGATGCCGCGACAGCCGCCTTGGCGCCCTTCACCGCGGGCAGCATGAAAAAATTCAAGGGCAGGCCGATCAGGATATGCGCTGCCGCCCATGCAAAGCAGGTGTTGCGCCACCCGATGCTTTCCAGTCCGAGGGCCGTCAGCGGCCAGCCGACGGTAGAGGCAAAACCCGCGATCAGGGTGATGCCGGTGATCGAGCGGCGCGCCGCGTCGCCATAGATGCGCCCCAGCGTGCCGAAGGCGGCGTCGTACAGGCCAAATCCCATGCCGACGCCGAGCAGCAGCCAGGCCACCACCAGCACCGCGATCGAATAGCTGGCGCCGAGCAGCGCCAGTCCCGCGGCAAGCGTCAGATTGGAGATCGACAGCACCGACCTGCCGCCGACGAGATCGATCTGCCGGCCGACGCGAGGGCCCAGCACGGCCGATATCACCAGCGACGCCGAGAACGCGGCAAATACCCAGTTCGAGGAGACGCCGAGATCGCGCGCGATCGGATCGGCCAAAATCGCCGGCAGATAGTAGCTTGAAGCCCACGCCAGCGTTTGTGTCGTGCCGAGTGCCAGAATGATCGGAAGCTGGCGTTGCTCAGACGCCATCGTTATTTCCTGCCAGCGTCATCCCTCTCCGCATTTCCCTCGGTAACATCCTGCGATCAGTCCACGCGCAAGACGACGTGCTTCATCCTGGACCAATAGAGCGCGACCGGCCCAAGCAGGATACCCGCCGCCAAAACGAAAAACGCAGCCGTCCAGGCCGACGAACTGAGCGGGCCGCCGGCCGCATCCAGCGCGACGCCGAGGCCCCACGCGCCCAGCGCGGACAAGCTGAAGCCCACCGTCGAATGCATGGCCATCGTCGCCCCGCGATAGTTGGGGTCGGCGGCCATCGTCATTCCCGACGTCAGCGCGCCGGAATCGGCCGGAACCGTAAACGCGTACACCACGATCAAGGGCAGCAACACCCACGGGGACTTGTCGGCAAATACGCCAATCAGCAGCGCCACCGCAGCGGAACTCAACATCACGGCGGTGATCGCACGATGCCGGCCGAACCTCAGCGCCAGTTCATTGCCGAAGATGCTGGCGGGCATCGCCAGCAAGGAAAACACGACGCTGACAACAATGGGTGTGAAGACGGTAGATTGCCCGTTCTTCACGGTGACAAAAGTCCAGAACGCGACCAGCCAGGTTCTTATCCCGTAGAGCTCGAAGCAGTGCGCGCCATATCCGAGCACGAACCCCATCGCTTTGGTGTTCCGGAACACCGGCGCAAAATCCAGCAGGCGCCCCTGCGCAGGTTTTGGCTGGACCGGCCGCAACAGGAAACAGACCGACAGCATTACGATCGGTCCGATGGCCGTCACAAGGAACGCTGTTCGCCAGCCCCAGCCTTCTGCCACGAGTTGTGCAACCAGAAAAGACAGACCGACGCCGAATGAGAAGCTGGAGGTGTACAGCGTAACCGCGCGCGACGAATCGCCGGGCGCCAAGCGGTCGGTCAGCGCCTTGAGGCCCGGCATGTAGGCTCCCGCAAAGCCCACGCCCGCGACAGCGTTGAAGACCGCGCCCGACCAAAGGCCGGAAGCAAAAATGCCAAACAGCAGGGTGCCAAGTGCGCTGAGCGCAGATCCCGCCATCAGGATTTTGCGCGCGTCGATTCTGTCCGTCAGCGTTGCCAGCACCGGTACGGTCAGCATGTAACCGGCGGCACCGGAACCGGCCAAAAGGCCAGCCTGCGCGCCGCTCAGATGCCATTCCGGAATCAGGAACGCGGCGAGAATGGAGGGCACGACGACATGCGGCAGCAAGCTGCCAAGCTGCCCCACACACATCGCGACGATAACGGACCGGCCTTCTAACGAAATACAACTCTCCCTAATGTGTTCAGGACGCGCTGCCGCACCCGCGCCCGGTCTTGCCTTCCTGCCTGGCATTTGCATCCGCCACGCAACAGGCGTCAACAGCCGATACTGCCGGCCCGCCACAGCATTTATTCGCGTCTGATGCGGCCGAGCGATTGCAGACGCCGGTTTCCGGCAGCACCAGTTCGACGCGTTCGGCGGCCTCACCATCGCCGGCGATAGCGGCGGCGATCGAGCGCACCTGTTCGTATCCCGTGATCATCAGAAAGGTAGGCGCGCGTCCGTAGGACTTCATGCCGGCAAAATAGAAACCCGGTTCATGCTGCGCCAACTCCCGCGCGCCGTGCGGACGCACGGTGCCGCAGCTATGTTCGTTCGGATCGATCAGTGGCGCCAGCGCGACGGGACATTCGATGGCTGGATCGAGCGCAATGCGGAGTTCGCGCACGAAATCAAGATCCGGCCGGAAGCCGGTCGCAACAATCAGTTCGTCGACCAGCACCTGACGACCGCAACAACCGGCGCCGACGAGGAGGTGAGGGCCATCGGTGGTCAGATGCGACACGCGAAATTCGCTCTCCACCTTGATCCGGCCAGCCGACACCAGTGCGGCGAACGCTGTGCCCAATTCGCCACGGGCGGAGAGTTTGTCATTCGCGCCGCCACCGAAGGCCTTGGCCGGGTCGTTGCCGCGCAATAACCAGATCGGCCTGGTTTCCGGCGATTGCGCCGCGAGCTTTGCGAGATCGGTGAGGGTGCCGATGGCCGAATGTCCCGCGCCCAGCACCGCGACGGTCTTGCCGGCATAGCGCGCGCGGTGTTTCCCCAGCACGTCCGGCATCCCGTAGGCGATTCTGTCCGCCGCCTGCTTTTCGCCGATGGCGCCGAGGCCGTTGGCGCCGGCCGGATTTGGAGAATGCCAGGTGCCGGAGGCATCGATGACGGCATCGGCTCTGACAATCCTGGGGCCCTGGCCGTTTTGATAGCGAATTTCGAAGGGGGCGGCTTCGCGGCCTTTGGTCTTGAGCTTGTCGAAGCCGACACGGCTGATGTCGGTGACGCGGCTGGAGGTGCGGATGTGTGTCGCGAGAACAGTTTTGCTGGCGAGCGGTTCGAGATAGCGCTCCAGCATTTCGGCGCCGGTCGGATACTGCCCGGGTTCGGGAGAATTCCAGCCCGTCGGCGCCAGCAGACGCGCGGCCGCGCGATCGATATTGTATTCCCACGGCGAGAACAGTTGGACGTGAGCCCATTGGCGCACCGCGTCTCCGACGGCGGGACCCGCTTCCAATACAATCGGCGTGAGGCCGCGCTCCAGCACATGCGCGGCCGCGGCGAGACCGACCGGTCCGGCCCCGACGATGGCGACTGTCCTTGTTTCACTCATGACCTTCTCCCATCGATCTAGAAATATCGAAATTAAGGGCCGGAAGAAATCAGGCGGCGGTCTTGGTATCCTTGGCCCCGGCGGTCTCGGTGCAGCATTCGGCGACCAGAAAATTCACCAGGCCGCGCATCACATCGTAATTGGCGTGACAAACCAGGGTAGTGGCGTCGCGCACCTGATTGATCAGGCCGACCACCATCAATGCCTTGATGTGATGGGACAGGGTCGAGGGCGCGATCTTCAACTTCTCCTGCAGGCGGCCGACCGACAGCCCCGCATCTCCGGCGCGGACCAGCGCACGGTAGATCTTCAGCCGCGTGGGGTTGCCCAGGGCTTCGAGATGTGCGGCGGCGTCGTCCAGTTTCATGGCGGGAAATTGTCAGGGCTCCGGCAGGTTGTCAACTATATTTCTAGAATAATGGAAATATTGATTGAAGAGCATCCCGTTCGCTGAACGTCGAGGTCGACGCGTTCCCTTGGCGGCGGAGAAAATTTCCGAATGCCGCGAACACCCGCTTGACCCGGCCCCTGGGACTGCCCCGATAAGGACAGCGGTCAGCAAACAACGAGGTGATTCGTGAGCTCTTCCGCCCAATTCCTGAACCCCTCCGCAGCCGCTCAGCGGCTGGGCGTCTCCGCAAAGGCACTGCGGCTCTATGAGCAGCACGGCCTGATAAACCCCCGCCGCACGGCGGCCGGATGGCGGGCCTACGGTCCCGAGGTGATGGCCCGAGCCGCCGAGATCGTAACCCTGCGCACGCTCGGATTAAGCCTCTCCCAGGTAGCGCGGGTGCTCGGCGATGACCCTCAGGGCTTGGAGCCGGCTCTGGCCGCGCACCAGGCGACACTCGAAGGCCGGATCCGCCAATTGGCCGGCGCGGTCGAGAAGGTCCGTGACATCAGGGCCGGTCTCGCGCAGGGCAAGTCCCCGACAGCCGGAGAACTGGTGCGCCTCTTGGGACCGACCGCCGGGTTCAGCGTCGCCTTCGATCTTCCCTGGCCTTGGGGTGGCGAACGGTTCGAACTCAGCGAGGTGCGGCCGTTGAATTATATCATCGGTCCGTTGGGCAGCGGCAAAACACGATTGGCCAAGCGTCTGGCTGAAACCCTGCCTGATGCCGTCTTCCTGGGTCTCGATCGGCTGGAGCACGGCGGCGCGGCGGCTCGGGCGCAACTGGACGCCGACCCGGCACTCCAGTCCAGGGCCGATCAAACCTTGGCGTGGCTCGTTGAAGACGGTGCCGCGGCCTCGGAAGCCCTGGTTGCTCTGCTCGTGGGACTGGAATCCGAAGGCGCGGCCGTCGTGGTTGTCGACATGGTGGAACAGGGGCTGGACCAGGCCGCCCAGCAGGCCCTGATCGCCCACCTGCGCCGCCGCGGGTCCGGCGCGCGACCGCTTTTCCTGCTCACGCGCTCTTGCGCGATCCTGGACTTGGCCGCAGTGGGTGCCGAAGAGGCGATCATTTTCTGCCCCGCCAATCACAGCCCCCCGATCAGCGTTGCCCCATATCCCGGTGCCCCTGGCTACGAGGCGGTCGCCACTTGTCTGGCCTCGCCCGAAGTGCGCGCGCGGACGGAAGGCGTCATCGCGTGGAGACCCCAAGTGGCGTGAGGCCGCTTCCGCGCATAGCGAACATTTTGGAATGACCGCTCGCGGGCACTTGTCGGACCTTGCTCGATGTCCGGCTTGAGTCCGGAATGCGCACCAAAGCGCACGTTCGCGCGCGCCTTCCGGATCTATGGGTTCACGCCATGGGGCATGTCCGGCTGACGCGCCAGCGGATGCCACAACAGCGCGCGGACGATAAGAGGAATCCCGATAGCCGCAGGCAATAGCCAATATGCAATCGGAGGAAGTTCTTTCCAGAGCGGCAGGCTGTGCCCGTTGTCCACGTAAAACGCGATCACGAGCAAAACGTACGACGCTCCCATTCCAGTGATGTGCAGCCTGACCCAAGAGCGCCAGCGATGCCGTCTGGCCTCGCGGCCTAGATAGGCCGCCGCCATCGACAGCGCTCCAAGGATAAACAGATGGTAGTCCTCCGCCCAGCGAACAGCCGCCAGGCTGGCCGCGGTCAGGAAGACCCCAGCCAAACACCAATAATAGATCGTCCCATACCGGGGATGGCGACCTCTACGTTTCTGACTTAGCATCGCAGCCGCACCCGTGACCGTGCAGGCGAGCCCCAGCAGGATATGAACCCCCACGACGGTCAGAAACACCGGGTTGGTAGAGGGTATAACGATCCCGAATAAATTCGTGCTTCCATCGTCCATGCAATTCCGGCTCCGCGGTGGATATATGGAAGCCCGCCATCAAGTGACAGGCAGCCCATGCAGTTGGAATCAACGCTTACTTGCCCGAACTGCGGTCATCAGTCCGTTGAGGCCATGTCGACTAACGCCTGCCAATTCTTTTACGACTGCAAAGGCTGCGGGGAGAGACTTAAGCCCATCGCAGGCGATTGCTGCGTGTTTTGCTCTTACGGCTCGGTTCCTTGTCCGCCGATACAACAGAGTAAGCGATGCTGCTAGGTTCGGCTCTCATCGCCCGCCGCCCTGGCGCCGCTCGCGCGTGGCCCGGGAAGGCCTCGACCGCGTGCCGCAACGCCGCCTTCATGCGGGCGCCTCGGTCGGCTTGTCGCGTCGGCGCTTGTGCGTCCTGGACTCGATTGCTCCGCCCGTTCGCAATGCGAGCAGTGCGTTGCGAACGATTTCAAGTGCGGGCTCGTTCGGCTTGTTGCGATGCTCGATGAGGGCGAGCATGCGCGAAAGCGGTGGCCGCAACGGCCGCACGATGAAATCGGACAAGTGCATGGCGATCGAAGCCTCCGGCACGATGGCCATGCCGAGATTCGATGCCACGGCACTCTTCAACGCTTCGACCGTCCCGAGGGCCGTCGGCGCTCGCGGCGGCGACGCATGCCCGGATAGCCACCCCAGGACGAGCGAGTGAGCCGCGCTACTCGCTTGCTCCACCAGCAGATTCTGCCGTGCAACATAGCCGGGTGTGATCTCGTCTGGAATGTCTCGCGTGCCGGCAGGAAATATGGCCACCAGCACCTCCGGGCATAGCGGCGTGATCTTGAGTTGCTTCTTCTTCTGGACCGGCAGATTCACCAGCCCGAGGTCGATCCTGTTCTGGATGATGTTTTCGACGCTGTTCGGCGTCGGCGCGTTGGTGACGACCAAGTCGATGCCGGGATGATCGAGACGCACGCTGCGCAGGATTGGCGGCAATCGATATATCATTGTCGTCAGCGTAGTGCCGACACGCACGCGGCCGGTCCAACCCTCGCGAAAACGACGCATCGCCGCATCGACGTGATTGCACTCGCGCAAAATGCGCTGAGCCGCCTCGACGAGTTCGCGGCCCGGAACCGTAGCATGCGCCTGCTTGCCCAGGCGCTCGATCAGCCGCACGCCGAAACGCCGCTCAAGTTCGCGGATTTGCAGGCTGATCGCCGGTTGCGTCAGGTTGAGCCGGCGCGCCGCCGCAGAGAAGCTCCCTTGCTCGACCACCTCGAGGAGGGTCCGCAGTTGGTCGAAATTGAGACCACGCACCCAAAGTTCTCCTTATCAAAAGGATTGAAACATCAAATTTGCCTTACCTCCGATCGCGTTGCAAGTTCATCAGGCTGACGCCTGAAGCGGTGCGGCCGAGGCCGCCGCCGCGGCCCAAGGCCGTATCAGCCGAAACAGCGATGATAGTGCCCGAGAAGCAGGGGACAAACTGCTCGCCATTCCCAAGAATCCACTCGTTGGATAAGTCACATGAGCGAAGACGATGAGCTGAGCTGCGTTGTCGGCAACATCTACGCTGCGGCGCTGGATCCCGTGCTTTGGACCGATGCGCTCGCAAAGATCGCCGAATTCGTCGGCGGTCCGGCGGGCGCCCTTGGCTCGAAAGACATGGTGGACAAATTCGTCGACGTCGACCATCACGTCGGCCTCGACCTGAAGTACATGCAGATGCAGTCGGAAACGTACGAGGGATTCGATTCCCTCGCGGCCGTGCCGCTGTTTGACGTCGGGCAGGTCGCGAGCCCTCAGGAACTCAGGCCCAATGATGATTGTCGCAAGGGGCGTTCCGACCAGGAATGGGCGCGGCCCCAGCAGTGGGGCGATACTGCCGGCGCCGTGCTCGAGCGATCGAACAGTTGCGAGTTTCTCAGCGTCGTCCGAAGCGGCGCGAACGACGTGGTCGACGATGAAATGCGCCGGCGCATGACACTTGTCGCACCTCACGCGCGTCGGGCGGTCCTCATCGGCAAGGCGATCGACCGGAAAGCCAATGAAGCGGCGGCCTTCGCCGACGTCCTCGATGGCCTCAGCACCGCGTTGTTCCTGATCGATGCCAACGGCCTTCTCGTCCATGTCAACGCCGTCGGCCGAGGGATTCTCGGCGCTAACGATTTTCTGCGCTCGATCGGCGGCCGGCTGGTTGCCCGAGATACGAGGATCAATCGGACCTTGCAGGAAATCTTCGCCGACAGCGGCGACCTCGAGATCGGCAGCAAAGGTATCGCGTTGCTGCTGACCTCGCAGGAGGGGGAATCGCACGTTGCCCACGTGCTGCCCCTGGCCGCGGCAGCACGCCGCCGCGCTGGCGCACATGGGACGGTCGCCGCCGCCATGTTCGTCCGCAGAGCGACGTTGGAAACCCTATCGTCTCCTGACGTCATCCGGCGGGCCTATCAATTGACGCCGACCGAACTGCGCGTGCTGCTTGCCATCGTCAACATCGGCGGTGTTCCCGAGGTCGCAACCGCCCTTGGCGTCGCCGACACCACGATCAAGACGCATGTCGGCCGCCTGTTCGAAAAAACCGGCGCCGGCCGCCAGGCCGATCTCGTCAAGGTGGTCGCCGGATTTTCCACCCCGCTGGTGGCCTGACACAGCCTGTGCACGAACTTCGTTGACAAACAGCCATATATCCATGAGTCTGGATATATGGATTCAGAAAACGTCATTCTCGCGCTCGCGGCGCTGGCCCAGTCGACCCGGCTGGATGTGTTCCGGTTGCTGGTGAAGCACGAATCGGACGGGCTCGCGGCCGGCGACATCGCCAAGGCGCTGGCGGTGCCGCAAAACACCATGTCCTCGCATCTTTCGATCCTGTCCCGCGCGGGACTGGTATCGGCCCAGCGATTCAGCCGCTCGATTGTCTATCGTGCCGATCTGACGCGCCTCCAGGCTGTCGTGCTGTTCATGTTGAAAGACTGCTGCGACGGCCGGCCGGAAATCTGCGCGCCGCTGATCGAAAGCCTCACGCCCTGCTGTCCGCCCAGGAAAAAGCGCGCTGATGCAAAACTTTGATTTGCCGCGCCGGTTGACGGCCGAAGCGCTCGGAACCGCGTTGCTGGTCGCGACCGTGGTCGGGTCCGGCATCATGGCCGAAAACCTGACCAAAGATGTCGCGCTCGCTCTGCTCGGCAACACGCTTCCCACCGGTGCGATCCTGGTGGTTCTGATCACCATTCTTGGCCCGATATCGGGAGCGCATTTCAATCCAGCCGTTACTCTGATATTGGCGCTCAAGCGCGAGCTGACGCCGCGCGATGCATTGCGCTACATCGTGGTGCAGATCGCCGGCGGCATTATTGGAACCATGACGGCGCATGCGATGTTCGCGCTGCCGCTGCTCGATGCTTCGCTGAAAATGAGAACCGGCGGCGCGCAGTGGCTCGCGGAGGGCGTGGCGGCGTTCGGTTTGGTCGCAACCATCCTCGCAGGCATCCGCTTTGAGCGCGCTTCCGTGCCCTGGCTGGTCGGCCTTTACATCACGGCGGCCTATTGGTTTACGTCGTCGACGTCGTTCGCGAATCCTGCCGTTGCGATTGCGCGATCGATGACCAACACCTTTTCCGGGATTCGTCCCACGGACCTTCCGGGCTTCATCGCAGCCGAACTCTGCGGCGCGGTCGCAGCGTTGATGCTGATGAACTGGTTGCTGCGCGCCGGAGGCGAGGGCGTTCCAATGGCGAAGGAGGCCCAATTATGAGCGTGACGATCTATCATAATCCTGCCTGCGGCACCTCGCGCAATACGCTGGCGATGATCCGGCAAAGCGGCGAACAACCCGAGGTGATCGAATATCTGAAGAATCCGCCTGATCGCGCCCGGCTGATCGAACTGATCAGGGCAATGGGAATTTCCGTCCGCGCGCTGCTGCGTGAAAAGGGCACGCCCTATGCGGAACTTGGGCTTGCCGATCCCAAATGGAGCGACGACCAATTGCTCGATTTCATGCTGGCGCATCCGATCCTGATCAACCGGCCGATCGTGGTGACGCCGAAGGGTGTGCGGCTTTGCCGGCCATCGGAAGCGGTGCTGGATCTGCTCGACCATCCCGTCGGCTCGTTCGTCAAAGAGGACGGCGAGGTTGTTACGCGGGTGAAATTATAAACAGCCTCATGGTGAGGAGCCGCGAAGCGGCGTCTCGAACCATGAATGAATGCCTCTTTCTCATCCTTCGAGACGCGCGCAAGAGCGCGCTCCTCAGGATGAGGCCGCACGTGACCAACCCTCCCACTGTCTCATCCCGCAAGTCTTTCGTCACACACGATTACGCGGCATAATATCGTATGGAACTCACGCCCCGCCTGCGCCTGATGAACTGGCTGGTCAGCCAGGGTCTCACGGGCCTGCCCGAGAACGATCTGATCCGCGGCTTCTGCGAGCGTTGCTGCGCCGAGGGCCTCCACGTGTCGCGCGGGATGGTCTTCATCGATACGCTGCACCCGATTTTCGAGGGCCGCGGCTTTCGCTGGAACGACGCAGAGACCAACGAGAGCCCCGCGTTCGAATATGGTTCGACCAATGAAGGCGAAGCTGCGGACGCCTGGCGGAGTTCGATCTTCTATCACATGCTCGAAAACGGCCATGAGGAACTGCCGGTCGACCTTGCCAGCGGCGCGTCCAACAATTTTAAATTCACCGGCGATCTCGCCGAAAAAGGTCACAAGCATCTCGTAGCCTACGTGCACCAGTTCGGCGAGGCCGGCACCATGGGGCAGATGGACTGCTTCTATTCCTACTGGACAACCCGGCGCGACGAGGGCTTTGGCGCGGAGGGCCTGGCGGCGTTGCGCGACCTGGTGCCCGTGCTGGGACTTGCGTTCAAGACCGCGGCGCAGGCCGATATCGCCAAGACGCTGGGCCGGGTCTATCTCGGGCGCGATGCTTCCGAGCAGGTTCTGCGGGGGCGAATTTCGCGCGGCGTGACCGAGCGGATCAAGGCCGTGCTGTGGTTTTCCGACCTGCGCGGCTCGACCGCGATCAGCGAAAGCATTGAACCGGACGAGATCATCCCGTTTCTCAACGACTACGCGCAAGCTTCCATCGACGCGATTCACGACGCCGGCGGCGAAGTGTTGAAACTGATAGGCGACGGCGTGCTGGCCATCTTCACGCACGCCAACATGGCGGTCGCCAGGCACGCCGCACTTCGCGCCGAACATCGCTTCCGGCACAACGTGAATTCGTTGAACGCCCGCCGCTCCGCCGACGGACGTCCGACCACATCAGCCTATGTCGGCTTGCATATCGGCGAGGTGTTTTATGGCAATATCGGCAGCGCGGATCGGTTGGACTTCACCGTGGTGGGGCCGGCGGTCAACGAGGTCAGCCGCATCGCGTCGATGTGCAGTTCGGTGGATCGCGAATTGCTGGTGTCATCGGACTTTCGGACCGGCCTGGATGCAACCGGCCGGCGGTACTTGGTCTCCACCGGCCGGTTTGCGCTGCGCGGCATCGGTCGTGCGCAGGATCTCTACACCCTCGATCCTGACATTGCCTCTGATGAGGTCGTGGCCGGGAGCTACGAGCGCTACCTGGTGAGCTAGCGCGCGGACTCATCTGGCGTCCGCGGCGGGTCTCGGTACTTACCCCGATATCCGGAAGCGTGTCCCAAGGTGACGATGTCGGATAAGATCGTTGCCGGATCGAGCGAACTCGGTCCTCGCAAGAACGATCACGGAGAAACGTCATGTCTAGGTGGAAAATATTAGCAGCGACGACGGCGTTGGCTGCGATGGTGGTCGCCACGACAGTGTCGCTACCAGTCTGCGCGCGCGAACTCCAGCCCCTCGCCACGGCAACGCCTGAACAGG
>WNFC01003263.1_pt1 | contig 17550 bp, 17 predicted proteins | sample 5400541 | NCBI WGS metagenome assembly WNFC01 (sample SAMN13153342, study PRJNA577476) | soil metagenome | isolation source: 120 cm saprolite under Douglas fir tree site 2 hole 2 replicate 1 | place: USA:California | collected 2015-04-18
GATTTTGCCAATAGAAAGTTTGCGTTGGCTTTCCGAAACTGGCAACGCTACATTCCACCGCAAGTAACGTTCGGTGGTTTTCCTCAGATTCGCAGATCAGGTCCTCTAACGAGGGAAGGAAGGGACTTTAGATGAGCTTACGCTCCATGTGTTGTTCTATCTTACTAGGATCATTGCTGGCAGTGCCCGCACTTGGCCAGTCGAGTTCCGCTCCCGCGGAACAGCCTGCACGTGACACTTCTCAGGATACCCAAGCTTCGGCATCCACTTCTACATCGCAGCAGCAAAATACCACGAAATTGCCAAGTGCGGGAATTCAGGTAGCTAGGACGATGGAGGACATTCGCGAACGCATCCTGCGCGATCGAATCGAACAACTGGAAAAGCGTCTCGCCGATCTTGAGGGGCGCACGGCTTCCGCACAACCCGCCCCGGGCCAAGCGGCGACTGCCACCGCGCTGGCGGCACTTCCTTCTTTTGGGCAGGATGCTGCTGCGAACTCTCAGGGTGCGCCGAGTCCCACTCCCGCAGGAGGGACATCGACTCCGGCAATACCGGCCGCATCGGCAGCACCGGCAGATCCGGCACCTCTGCCCATGCCGTCGATGTCAGGGCCGCTAGCAACGGCGATTCCTCACGAGATCGCGGTGGGCCGTGAGACCTCTGGAAAACTGGAGGTTACAGGTATTATGAGCGGCATGGGTTGGACCGAAGGAAATCACATTGCAGGCGATTCGTCTACGCACTGGGACGTTAGCAATGCTCAGATCTTTATCCAAAAGACCACCGGCTGGTGGCAATTCTACCTCCAAGGTGGTGCCTACAACCTGCCAGCTTTGGGAACGCCCTTCCTTTCGACTGGCAACACGGTGACGAACATCTACGGCCCGTTCCCGCAAGGCTATCTCAAGTTGGTTAAGGGCAATTTCAACGTAGAGGTCGGCGCTCTGCCTACGCTAATTGGGGCCGAGTATACATTCAGCTTTCAAAATATGAACATCGAGCGCGGCATTCTCTGGAACCAGGAAAACGCAGTCAACCGGGGTATACAACTCAATTGGACCCACAAGAAGCTCAGCACATCATTCAGCTGGAATGATGGCTTTTACTCTAACCGCTACACGTGGCTGTGGGGTTCTCTAGCTTACGCTTTCAATTCCTCAAATACGTTGTCGTTTGTGGCAGGCGGGAATGCCGGGGCGTACGCGAAGAACACTCTCGTCACGCCTCTTCTTTTAAACAACGAGGAGATCTATAACCTCCTCTACACTTACAGTCACGGGCACTGGGTGATCAACCCATACTTGCAGTACACCAACGTGCCGAAGAATGCGGGCGTAGGAATTCTTCAGGGCGCGCACACGAACGGTGGCGCTCTCCTGGTCACCTACAATTTCAAACATGGAGTATCGCTGTCAGCCCGTCCCGAATACATTAAGACGAGTGGAACCGTCTTAGACCCTAACGCCATCAACTTGTTGTATGGTCCGGGTAGCGGCGCGTTCGCATTCACCGTCACCCCGACTTATGTCAAGGATGGCTTTTTCATTCGAGGAGACTTCTCAATCGTTCACGCTACGAGCTCCAAGCCGGGCTTCGTTTTTGGCACCTCCGGGCTTAATGCAAATCAGCCGCGCGGAGTTATTGAGGCTGGCTTCATGTTCTGATGACTAGACGGGGCGGGGCGATGGTTTTCTTCCGATCGGAATGACGCGCTGCTCTTATCTTGGATGTGGGAGAGGAGCAATTCCATCAAGAAAGAACGAAGCGGTCCAGCCCCTTGTTGTTGCGCCATTTGTTGGCCATCGTTCCCGAACGGCACCACCGGCTTCGGAACGTACAAGAACAAGGACACATTGTCGTTGGGAGTTCTGGCTTTCTTTGGGCCCAAGCGGTAGCTGTTCGTTTGGTTCGGTTCTTGTAAGTGTTGTTGGGCAGTCTTGATCTCAAATACGGAGGGAAAACGCAATGGGAGCTAATTCCACGCAGGCCGTGGGAATTACGGCCTTCTTGCTGGGTTTCACCGCGCTGTCCGGAGGTATGTACGCGGGGAAAATCAGTTTGTACGTCGTTGCAGTATTGCTGTTAGCGGGTTCCGTGGCTGCATTTCGCAAGTTCAAGCCACTGGAACACGTGGAGAGTTGAGGACACCCGACATGATGATCCTGATTGGAATACTCGTGACGCTTCTGGGTTTTGTGATCAGCGTGCTCAGCCTGACCCTGACCAGTTCGGTCGGTGGCCGGCTGGTGCTCGTGCTACTCGGTATGGCAGTGAGTCTCTTCGGAATTATCGGTGTACTAAACAAATACTATCTTAAAAATGCAATCTGGAAAAAGGGGTGAGGCGAGGATGAGAATGACCAGGAAGAGTTTCCTTCCGTTTTTGCTAGCGCTACTCTCGCTTTCCTCGGTTCCGTTGGGTTCCGCGCAGACCCCGGCGGCGGCTCCTGCTGCCGCTCCGGCAGCCGCGGCTCCCGCAACTCCCGCGCCGAAACCGATCACCGATGCCGACGTGGCTGGCGCTCCAGTGCCCACCGCAGACGCCCGCGCCAAAGGCGATCCCGATGGCTCGCTCACCGGTACCGCCAGTGACGTCACCGTAACCGACGCCAAGAAGGGCGCGTCCATCGGCGATGTCGTCAATCAAATAGGCCAGAACAAGATCGCCATCAACTTTGTCTGGACCCTGGTCACCGGCTTCCTGGTTATGTTCATGCAAGCCGGCTTCGCCATCGTCGAAACTGGCCTTTGCCGCGCCAAGAACGCCAACCACACCATGATGATGAATTTCATGGTTTACGGCGTGGGTATGTTCGCCTACTGGTTGATCGGCTTCGCAATTCAGATGGGCGGCGTCGGCGCAGTGGCCAATCTTGGCGGCACGCCTCCGCTGAATTCCGAGTTCACCATCACTCTATTTGGAAAAGCATTCGGCTTGTGGGGACAGAACGGCCTGTTTCTGGTGCACAAAGGCACCTACGACGTAGGCGTCCTCGTCTTGTTCCTCTTCCAAATGGTCTTTATGGATACCGCTTTGACGATCGTCACCGGTGCCGCGGCGGAACGCTGGAAATACGCGGCGTTCATCGCCTCTTCTTTCCTCATGGGCGCCTTCACCTATCCAATTTTCGCGAACTGGGCCTGGGGCGGCGGTTGGCTCGCCACACTCGGCACCAACTTCAATCTCGGCAAGGGTTACTGCGACTTTGCCGGCTCAGGAGTTGTCCACGCCGTTGGCGGCATCACGGCCCTTGCACTTTCCATGATTCTCGGTCCACGCATTGGAAAATACACTCGCGAAGGCAAACCCAACGCCATCCTGGCTCACGACATCGTCATCGTTCTGACCGGTTGCTTCATCCTGGCCTTCGGCTGGTTTGGCTTCAACCCCGGCTCGACACTCGGTGCTTCCGGCAACGGCGGCCTGCGCATCGGTTCCGTTGCGGTAAATACCATGCTCGCGGGTATGGCTGGTTCGTTCGGCGCCATGCTCTACATGTGGCTCCGCTACCATAAGCCTGACGCATCCATGAGCGGCAACGGCCTGCTCGCAGGTCTCGTCGCCATCACTGCGCCTTCAGGCTTCGTCAATCCCGTCGGCTCCGTGATCATCGGCCTCATCGCCGGTGTTCTGGTTTGCATCTCGGTCGAATTTGTTGACCGTGTGCTTAAGGTGGACGATCCGGTCGGTGCCATCTCCGTCCACGGCACCAACGGTCTGTGGGGTGTACTCTCCATCGGATTCTTCGCCGATGGCAAGAGCAACTACGGCGGCTCCTGGAACGGCGTCACCGGTTCGGTCACCGGCCTGTTCTACGGTGACAATGGTGGCCAGTTGGTGGCACAGCTGATCGGTGTCGTCACACTCGTTGGCTTTGTCTTCACGCTCAGTTTCGTTTTCAACCTCCTTATTGACTGGATGGTTGGCCAGCGCGTTTCTGCAAAATCCGAACTTCAGGGTCTGGACTTGCCCGAAATGGGCGCTCTCGGCTATCCGGAGTTCGAGCTAAAGACTCAGGCCTAACTGGAAACGAAGGAGACTATTCATGTCCAGCGACACTTTTGTTTCGGCCGCACTTGCGCCGGTGACGGGAACTCTCTCCCCCGCCACCGGCGTAAGCCGTCTTCCTGCAGTTCCGTGGCGCGACCCGCATTCCGTCTCGCCAGAAAAACTCGCTGAAGTGATCGCTTCCCTCAAGGAAGCTTGCGCGTTAAATCCAACCAACGTTGACGTCCGCGTCTGTCTGGGCATCGCCTACGCCATGAACTACAACGCCTACGAGTCCATGGACATCCTGGAAGAAGCCCGCACTCTCGGACCCAGCAATTTCATGGCGCAGTTCAAGTTCGCGGAACTGCAATATCGCTTGCGCGTTTTGCATGTCGCCGAAGCGGAAACCGTCCGCGCGCTGGAACTAGCCACCACACCGTGGGAACTGGCGCAAGCCCGCCATCAACTCAACGACATTCGCCGCATGACCCGAGAAGGCACCATCAAACCCACTTGGGCAAAATCTCTGGCTATCCCGGTGGTGTGCTTTGCACTTATTCTAGGGGTTGTGACGATCCTCTTCAAAGCACTGCCATGATGGTTAAATGGAGTTTTTTCGCCGGGGCCGCTTTCCTCGCGGCCTATTTTCTGATTTCTCGCGGAATCCCGGTGTTCGCGGTCCTGACCGGTTGCGGTCTGGCCGCGCTGGCCACCTGGCGCAAATTATCGCGCGCCGCCCCGCAAAGGCCTTGATCTGAATCCTATGCACGAAGCGCTGCCGCTCCCGCTCGCCATGTTGATCATCTTCGGTTCGGCAAAGTTGCTGGCCGAAATTTGCGAACGTCTCGGCCAACCCGGCATCGTCGGAGAAATTCTCGCCGGCGCGCTCATCGGCCCCAGCGTCCTCGGCTGGATTACTCCGAACGATACCCTCAAGTCGCTCTCCGATCTCGGCGTCATGTTCCTGCTTTTCGGCGTCGGATTGGAAGTCAAAGCCTCCGAACTCCTCACGGTAGGCGCGAAAGCAACTCTCGTCGCTACCCTCGGCGTCATCGTCCCATTTTTTGCCGGCTGGGGAATCATGAGCGCCTGGGGTGTGCCACAAGTCGAGGCCATTTTTGTCGGCGCTTCCATGGTGGCCACCAGTGTCGGCATCACCGCGTCCGTGCTTTCCGCCAAGGGCCTTCTCCATGAAGTCGCTAGTCAGATTATTTTGGCCGCCGCGGTCATTGACGACGTGCTTGGCTTGATCGTTCTTGCGGCGGTCAGCAGCGTCGCACGCGGCCACGTAAATTTCTGGGAGATCGCGCTCACCGCCGGACTCGCCATCGCGTTCACCGTCGTCATGGGATTGTGGGGCACCAAAGCCGCAAATCACCTGATGCCCCATTTCGACTCGCGGGTAAAAGCCGACGATGCCAAGTTTCACATCGCCCTGGTTTTTCTTTTTGGCATGGGGCTGCTCGCCCAATACACCGGTGTTGCCGCTATCGTAGGTGCGTTTCTCGCAGGGTTGGCGCTTTCCGATACTGCGGATGCTCGCGTACGCACGCTCACCCGTGGAGTCAGCGAACTTCTTGTTCCTTTTTTCCTAGTTGGCATTGGCCTGCATTTGAATCTTGCGGCCTTCCGTTCGCGCTCAACTCTGATTCTCGGTTTGCTTATTCTAACCGCCGCCATCGTAAGCAAACTCATTGGCTGCGGCCTCGGAGCACTTTCTCTCGGCTGGCAAAACGTTTTGAAGATCGGCTTGGGCATGGTGCCGCGCGGTGAAGTGGGGATGGTCGTGGCCCAAATCGGCTTGAGCCTGGCCGTGATCAGCTCGGAAGTCTACAGCGTCGTAGTATTCATGGCCGTAGCCACCACCCTCGTCACTCCCTTGCTCCTCAAAATCGCTTTCCGCACGCCAGCCCTCGAACCTGTCGAAGCTTAGCCCCGCATTTCTCACCCCCGGGGAACCCCGATCTCCAGATCAGCGTCTTTCCTCGATGGTATTCCGCATGCTGTTCCCTAATTTGCCGGCCTGACGATTCAAGCGCCCCAACTTGCCCGGACTGACAATTCCAGCTCCCTCTTTTTTGCTTTGCCCGGACTTCAATTCGGATCATCCACGCAACCGTTCTAGCATTGCCTTCCGCGAATCATTCATTTTTCTCATTTGTTGCCGCTATTTTTCAGTCTGGCGCTTTTTCGCCGGCGGCGCTAACCTGACCCTAGCGAATCACGGCCAGGGAGCTCGAATTTTTTCTAGTATTTTGTCAAATTTCTCTTGAAGGAGTTTCATGTCGAACGATCTGCGCAATTTCCTCGCTCTTTCTTATGAAGAGTTGGAGCAACTGAACCTGAAGGCCAAGGAGCAGCGCAAGAACCGCGTAGCGCCGCACGAGATTCAAGAAGACCGCCTCAAGTATCTGACCGACGAAAAGCGCATCAAGGCGGTCACGGTGCTGTTCAGCGACCTCGAAGGCCGCCTGCACATGCTCGATTACGACAAGAAGTTTCTCATCAGTAGCTGGGACAACCTCACCTTTGACGGTTCCTCCATCCGCGGCTTCACCGCGCAGCGCGAAAGCGACTTGCGTTTGGCCATGGATTGGGGCGCTTTTTATTGGGCGCCCGCCGATGTATTTGGATCCGGCAAGGTCCTTATCTTCGGCCACGTGATCGACAAGGACGGCTCTCCTTACGCCGCCGACATTCGCGGAGTCCTGAAGGGTTACGCCGACAATCTCCACGGGAAGAAGGGCTACACGCTCAACGCTGCGAACGAAATTGAAGGTTTCCTCTTCAAAGGTGCGGATGCAGAACGCCACTATCACACAAACGGCGGATTTGAGTACGTGAACACGGGCGGTTACTATCACTCGCTGCCCGGCGATCCGCTGCGCACATTTATTGATACGACCGCTGAAGTCCAGCGCGCCATGGGCTTCCAGAACGAGAAAGATCACCCGGAAGTCGCGCCTTCGCAATTCGAAATCAACTATAGCTACGGCGAAGTGGTCTCCGCTGCCGACCAGATTCAACTTTACAAGTTGATTTGCCGCCAGGTGGCCACCAACATGGGATTCACCGCGTGCTTTTTGCCGAAGCCGGTCGTTGGCGTCAACGGCAGCGGCATGCACACCAACGTTTCGATCAGCAAAGACGGCAAGAACCTGTTCTGGGACCCCAAGGGCGAAGAGAAGCTCAGCAAATTTGGCTGGGAGTTCGTGGACCGCATTCTTACGCATGGTAACGACATCTGCCTGCTCTTCAACTCCAGCGTGAACGCTTATCGCCGCCTTGATCCGCACTTCGAAGCTCCCAATCAGCTCAATGCTTCGGCCGTCAACCGCGGAGCCATGGTGCGCATCCCCATTGGCAACGAGCGCAGCATGCGCACTGAAGTGCGTGCCGTCGCTCCTGACGCAAATCCGTACATGGTGATGTACTCGATCTTCAAGTCTGGACTCGACGGCGAGGTAGCCAAGATCAAGAATCTGCGCTCGGCCCAGCGCTACCTGCCGGACAACATCTATACGGCGCTCGAGAACTTCGAAAAAGCCGAGTGGACCAGCATCCTCCTTGGCGCCGACGTCAAAGCTCGCTACGCCGAGCTGAAGCGCGTCGCTGCGGATCGTTGCCCGCGGGCTCTCGGCACAATCGTCAAAGTTCCGGAAGTCCAATACCACCACGAGGTTTACAACCAGTTCCTCTGGAACATGTTCTAGCAGGCTGCTGAAAAATCGTACTGAGCCAGCAATTTCTGTGTTGGTTTGAGTCATTCGGGAGTTTTTGAGCGTCTGAGGCGTGATTTTTCGTGCTACCAAGCGCCCGAAAGAAGCGTTTCAGCGTCGTTCAAAGACACTACGGCCCGGACTTACTATGTCGGAACTACGCTGCGCATCAGGTTCCGCATGCGCACCAGGTTGTAGGCCGCGCAGGCGAACGTGAAGATCCAATCGACTTTCAACGTTCCGCGATGGCGAACTTTGCGCATCAACGCAATGGTCTTCAGCCAGCCAAAACATTCTTCGATGCGCTTCCTCTTCTTCTGACTGATGGTATAGCCTCCCTGCAGCGTGGTGCGATTATCAATGGCGCTGCCGCCTCGTCGTCCCAGGTTTTGCGCCACGTGCGGTGTCACCCACATGTTCCGGCACTCGCGCACAAAATCCGCAGTGTCGAAGCCCTTGTCGCCGCCCACCGTCACACGCCCGCTTCCTGGAAGTTCCTGCAGCATTTCCAGCGCGGCGTAGCGCTCGGCCGTGCCCGTGGCTTCCCACACTCGGCTGTCCACAATCAAGCCGTTGCGATTCTCTACCAGCAGATTCCCGCTGTAGCTCAACTTGGCCTCCTTGCCCGCGCTTTTGCGCGCCATCTGCGCTTCTGGATCGCTTTTCGATTCGTGCGTTTCGTTCGAGCGCTTCTCGCCCCGATAATCCACCGTGGGATTTCCGGGATCATCCGGCGGCGGCGAACTCTTCTTGTTCTTGCGCTGAAAACTCTTCGCGCTGGCCCAAGCTTCCAGCAAACTTCCGTCCACCGTGAAGTGCTCGTCCGAGGCCCAGCCCTGCCCGCGGGCTTGCTCCACCACCAGCGCCAGAAAGTCCTTGGCTACTTCGGCCTCCAGCAAACGGTCGCGGTTCTTGGTGAATACCGTGGCATCCCACACTGCATCGTCCAAATTCAGCCCCACGAACCAGCGGAACAAAATGTTGTAGTCGATCTCCTCTATCAGCATCCGCTCGCTGCGCACCGAGTACAGCATCTGCAACAGCAGAGCACGCAGCAACTGTTCCGGCGGAATCGATGGACGACCCACTTTGGAATACATCTTGTTGAACTCAGGCGACAGTTCCTTGAGTACCTGGTCTACCATCGTGCGGATCGGTCGCAGCGGATGATCTTTGCGTACTCGCTGCTCCGGTGAAATGTAGCTAAAAACATGTCCTTGCTGCTGATCGGTTCCGCGCATACTCAATGAGACGCACCGCGCGCCGCCTCGTTACAAAATCTCCGACTTTTTCAGCAGCCTGCTAGAGCGAGGCCCCAGCCTTCACCGTGCTCTCTGCTTCCCAAATGAGGCCAATCTGATATTTCGATTGGACTTGAGGGATAGTCATCATTAGTGTTTCCGTCACGCCTTCCGGTTTTGGTGAGTTCGCTTGTCCATCTCGCGGTCGAGATAAGAGGAAACCTCTTTTTTCGGAGGACTGGCACCGTGAGCAACACTGAAGGCGAGGCTCTTTTCGTACCACCCGGCATGTAGAGGTTTCGGGTGATGACGAAGACCGGCGTGGGCGGAAGCGACTTCGAACACGGTGAGCACCGAGTTCACCACGAAGAAGCTACGCGTACCGAAGAATAAGCTTCGTCCCAGGCAATACCGCCGGGGGTACCGCAGAGTCTTTCCCCGGAAATGCACCGCCATCGAGACGAGAAGCTCTATGCGAAGTTTCGCAAGCGCAATCACGGAGGGGAAAAGCGACATGGCGATCACAATGGAAGAACTAACGGGTGACATCACCAAGGTGATCCTCGACGGCAGACTGGACATCGAGGGCGCTGCCGCTGTGGATTTAGAAATGAACGTAATTGCCGGCAACCGGAAGGCAGTCCTGGTGGACCTGCAAAAAGTATCGTATCTGGGATCGATGGGCCTGCGGGCTTTAGTGGCGCCGGCACGCGCCATCAAGAGCCGCGGGGGCAAGATGGTTCTCTTTAGTCCTAACGAGATGGTCGAAAAGGTACTAAAGTGCAGCGGTATCGATACTTTGATTCCCGTGCATTTCGATCTTCAGAGCGCACTCGCCGCGCTACAATAACCCGAGCGCGGCTCGGCGGAACGGCCGCGGCGCACTATGACTGTGAACGGCACAGACCAGACTCGGGATAAGTTGGCTTTGCGGAGCCGGCTTTCCGATATCGCGCAGCTTCCCCCTTGGATCGAAGTTCTGGCGTCGTCGTACGCCATTCCGGTTGACGTCCAATTCGCAATGAATCTTTGCTTGGAGGAAGTGGTCTCTAATGTCATCCGTCATGGCTATGGAACCGAGGCGGATCGCTCCGTGATCGTCCGCTTCACGATGCCTCGGGAGGGGTACTTTGTTTTCGTCGTAGACGATGAAGCGCCACGCTTTAATCCTCTGAGTGCGCCCGAGTTGCCAAACTTGAATGCGCGCCAAGAGATCCGAGTCGGTGGCCAAGGCATTCGCTTGTTGCGCCGATTTGCCGACGCGCTCGAATACGAACCGATGCCCACTGGCAATCGACTGCGTATGGGATTCTCCATTACTGGTTCCGCCGTCCGAACGTATTAGCCGCATAGGATCGATCCGCAAGCTACGCGGGTACCCGCAGCTTAGAGGAGATGGATTCGTTTGTAACCTGCCGCGAAGACGCCGTGAAGGTGCACACCGAGTGGGCGAGAAACAAAATCAGCCTTTCCAGATCTCGTTCGATATTTCGCTAGAGGACAATTTGCAGGGACCACGAGTAACTTCCGATGGTGGTGTGGTTCTGGTTCGCGATTTGAACGAGCGCGTAGGTGTGGAGAAGCTTATCGAAGAACACCTGAGCAGTTCACGATAAGGCTTGAACGAGCTGTTCACGCTGGCTGATCTGCTGCGGCACTAGGGCTACGCCCGCTTGCCGGGCTGTGCGGACCACAACGACGCCGATCGACTGACAGCCGACCCAACGTTCCGATGAATCAGCATGCAGAAAATCTGGGATCGGCTCGCGCCGTTGACTGAGCAGAGGAACCGCACCACGGGCGAACCGCAGGTCCAAATCGGAAATTCCGAATAAGACCGATTAAATATTTCAATTGGACTTGACGGATAGAGGCCGATACCGTTCCCGCCACGCTTCTCGCTTTTGGCGAGCTTGCTTGTTTGAAAGAGCATGCGATTTCGGAGAGTATGTCTGCCATTCTTGAGATAGAACAGATTGTTCAGCACATCCATCAGAAGTATCAAAACTTCGATGAAGGGGACGTTGCCACCTATATCCCCGAGTTGGCCAAGGCAAATCCCGGACATTTCGGCATCTGCCTGGCTACCGTCGATGGACGCGTGGTTCGCGCGGGCGACTGGGAACATGAGTTCACGATTCAATCGATCTGCAAGCCATTCGCGTTTCAAATGGCCTTGGAAGAATTCGGGCGAGAGGACACCTTGGCGCGGGTGGGTGTGGAGCCGAGCGGAGACGCGTTCAATTCGATCGAACTCGACCCCAAGACGATACGCCCCTTCAACCCGATGATCAACGCGGGCGCGATCGCAATTTCGTCGCTGATCAAGAAGAAACCTGCGGAATCTGGAGTTCGGGCGTTCGTTCAAAAGATGCAGAGGGCCGCTGGACGGCCCTTGCGGATTGACCCGGAGGTCCTGGCGTCGGAGGAGGTCACAGGGAACCGGAATCGTGCGATCGCGTACTTGATGCTGAACTGCGGGATCATCGACGGTGAGGTGGATGAGACCTTGCATCAGTATTTCTCGCAATGCTCCCTTCTAGTGAATTGCCAGGATCTGGCCATGATGGCGGCGACCCTGGCGAATATGGGCACAAATCCGTTTACCGGCGAGATGGTCTTCGATTTCCGATACATCAAGGATGTGCTGACGGTGATGTTCACGTGTGGGCTCTACGACCATGCGGGAGAATGGGCCTACCGTGTGGGCCTGCCGGCGAAAAGTGGCGTGGGCGGAGGAATTCTTGGCGTCGTCAACCGGCAATTGGGGATCGCGGTGTATTTACCGAAACTCGACGCGAAGGGCAACAGCGTACGCGGAATATTGGCTTGTAAAGATCTGGCGAGTGAATTGGGGTTGCACGCTTTTGAATTTACGAATGTGGGGTCGAATTTCATGCAATCGATGCTCTGACAACTCACGTGCAGATATTGTGAGCACAAAGTTAGGAACTGACCCCCAGACATTGCCGATTTTCAGATTGATTTCCAGGCTCTGATCCACGCTGCGTCAGAGCTTTTTTTGAGGTTATATGGGTTGAGCCTGTGCCGTTTGTCTTTAAACTGGACTGATAGGAGCCTTGGCTCGACCTGAGAAAAGAACCCAACCTCGCAGCACCCGACAAACCTACCTAGACGGGCAAAACCTCGAGAAAGTTAAGCTTGAGCCAGTCTCCTTCAAACTGTAAAGAAAAACGCGAGGCAATCATAAAAAAGCGCGTGACCTCTTGACGACCGACATGGTCGCAAACCGTTGAGATACCGAGAGGCCCTACGATCATGTCGGCCCAGGCGTTGCGGCGGCGCTCTCACGAAGAGGCGTTTAGGTAACCATAGTCGGATGGGCTTTCAAGCCGATTGGGACAAAGCGCGCGATATTGACGAAGACAAATCTGATTCTATGCACTTGCAGAAAGAAAACGCTGCGCTTGCGCCGGGCGTGACAGCTCACCAATTACGCGGTGATCGGCACGAATTCGACGTTCGTCCGCGAGACTGTGGCACAGATGGCCGCAAAGCCAGTTTAACAATCACAAAGTACTGTATACTTGACATAATGGTTGTGTTGACATACTCTAACGGTTGTCCCCGGGGAGGTTCCCATTGCCCCATCAGGCCTTTCGAGATGAACAAGGCGACCGCCGTCGTTCCACACTTGCGATCTTCTATATTGGTGTCTTTTTCTCAGCTCTCGCAGTTGTCTTGGCCGAGAAGCTTCAATCCTTCCGCACGCTGCTGCTTGCTTTGGCAGTCGTGGGAGCCGGGCTAGCGATCCTTTGTCTCTTGCGCTTTTTGCGCTCTAATGACGAGCGCGAACAGCAGCTCAACTACCGCGCATTGACGTTTGCCTTTACGGGAACTTTGGTATTCTCCGCTGCGATCGGCTTCCTGCAGAAGTTCGGATTTCATTCCGTGCCTTGGCTTGGCATCCCTGCCCTGATGATTTGTTTGTGGAGTCTCGGATTGATTCTGTATTCATGGCGGTATCGATGAAGACCCGGCTGCGCGTGTTGAGAGCGGAGAAGGAATGGTCGCAGGCCGAGCTTGCCGCCCACGTGGGAGTTGCGCGCGGCACGATCAACGCCATTGAAACCGGCAAGTACGATCCGAGTCTGCCACTCGCCTTTAAGATTGCCCGCGTCTTCAGCAAGACGGTCGAAGAAGTATTTCTCTACCAGGAAAGCGAATGCGCAACGGGTGACAAATCTGCATCTCTAACTTAAGAACGGGCACGACCATGAATAGCATTCCATTCCTCAAATCACCTTCTTCCGAGTTTCACCGGCTAATCCGTAGTTTCCTTGTGTGTTCCTTACTTCTCAATCGATTCGCTCTCCAGCAGCGTTAGGGGTTCCTTTCCATGTCACGAGGCTTCGATAGTTTCGATATTGACGATTTCCGTGGCTCTGACTACGGCTCTGAGCGCGGTATGGGTGGTGGCTCAAATTCGTCCTGGGACAAGTGGAGAGAACTTCAAAACATCTATCGAGAAGAAGAGCGTAGCGACGCTCGCGCTCGTGAAGGACAACTGCGTTCTGGCAGAGAACGTCCGCCCGTGCCACGCGAAGAACGAGTCCGGGAGGTCCTTCAGCAGCGAGCACGAACCAACTACACAGACAGAAATAAGCCATATTCGCTGCGGGATTCCGAAATTCACTCGCTCGCAGAAGTCGGGAAGTTTCGTATCGTAGCCAAGAACGATCTGGCCGAATTCGCCTACAACGGCGACCGGAAGCGTATGGAAAACGATGTCGAAAACCTGGTGGGGCACGGACTCATAAAGGTATCGACCATCCCAAATATCGACTACAACCCCACTGAGGTTATGACACTCACGAAGGAAGGTCACAGGCTCCTGTCTCGGGGGCGAGTCGTTCGGCGAGATCAAGCTACCTATCATGGGCTGAAGAAGCCGAGAGAAGCAGCCCATGATGCTGACCTGTATCGCCTCTATAACAAGGTCAGCGATGAGATCGAAGCCCGAGGCGGGAGGGTGATTCGCGTAAAACTCGATTACGAGATTAAGGATGAACTCTACTCGCGGATCGCTCGTACCGCGAAGGACAAGGGAAGAAAACCGGAGGCTGTACGGGAGGATGTAGCCGAGCGTTACCACCTCAAAGTTGTGTCGGGAAAGATTCCGATTCCCGATCTTCGCATCGAGTACGTCAACGAAAACGACAACCAGATTCAGCACCGCGACCTGGAGTTAGCGACGGACCACTACCGCCCACGTGGGCTTTCTGAGAAGGCCCGTGCCGGCTTCCAGATTTATGCCAGGCCCGAGGAAACCAGCCGTTTGCGGCGTATCCGGGACGAGCGCGAACTCACAGCCGCGATCTACAGTTTGTGACCCATGAGCATACAAGAATCCCAACTCGTTAACCTTCGCGGTTTCGGCTACACCGATGTGGAGGCTCGATTCCTCTACCTTGTGGCGACGCATTCCGGCTACTTCACGGTGAGGCAATTCCTCGACTTCGCTCGCGCCAAGAGTGGCAAGCGTAACGCCCGCCTCGTCGAGAAACTGTTCGCTTTGGGCCATGTCAGCGCCCAGAGATACAGGAGGAGGAGCCTTGTCTATCACCTGCACTCTCGTCCGATCTATGACGCGATTGGAAAAAGCGAACTCCGAAATCGGAGAGGTCATGAACTTGGCTACATCAAAGCGCGACTCTTGGCGCTCGATTACATCCTCGCTCACCCGGAAGACGACTATTTCGAGACCGCAGAAACCAAGCGGGAATACTTCATTCGAAGATTCAAGACATTGGAGAATCTGTTTCTCCCAACGAAAGAACACGGCAGAGGCATCACTTTCGCCGACCGTTTCCCGCTCTGTATTTCCTATCCTCCACCCGAGTTCATGCCTGTGGTCACCTTCACTTACATCGATTCGAAGCACAAAAGTCTTGAGGCATTTATCGCGCACCTGCGTACCTACCGGCCTCTCTTCCGACAGCTTCCGGCCTTACAGTTCCTCTACATTTCGACCGCAGCGGGTCAGCACAAAGAGGCTGCTGAACTGTTTGCGCTGTTCACGGAACGAAAGGGCCTCGCGGACTTGACGCGCTATTTCGATCTTCAGACGAAGTGGGACAACAAGCAATACGGACTTCTTACCGAACCGGATGTCATCTTCATGAGCGAAGGCAGGAAGCGTTTCACTGGCGACAGCATCGGCACGCTGTACTACCTGTGGAACAGAAATCAACTGCCCAAGGATCTTCACATGGACCCAGGGTCAACGCCGTTACTCACTCAGAAAATTCTCTTTCGAGCGATCACTGTACCGGGCGATGAGGCGATTTTCGGAGACAGTACACGGAGATGGAGTGACGGTTGGCAGATACGGGGTACGTCAAGGGCTGGTTCACCTCGCAGGTCACCCGCAACACCAACGCAAAGTCTTCAGAGAACGGCAGATACGTGAAGAAAAGAGGTGACAGATGCACGCGGCCAAAACACTAGGATGGGCGGGAGCGACCCCACTTTTGACGGCTTTCAGCCGCCCAAAGTTCTGTGGGGTCGCTCCCGCCCGTCACGCAGGAAGCGTGACCGTGTTTTGCCCGCGTGCAGGAGTCGGAGAATGCAAGTCGTAATACAGGGCGTAAGACAAAACCAACAGGAGGAAGAGAAGGGCAACATGGCAATCATCAAGGCACCACCCAAACAACCAAAGTCGATAACGATTCAGGCGCGCGTCGAGGAGTCGGTGAAAGAACATCTCGACCAGTATGCGAAATTCATTGACTCCACTCCGTCATACGTCATCACGCAGGCTCTGAAAGTTCTTTTCAAGCGCGATGACGAATTCAATGCCTGGCTAGGCCAACAATCCAGCAATGGAAAAATTAACGAGCTTACGGGAGGCGGACTCAAAGAGACCGCGTAACACCCATGAAGGATGCACCGACACAACTCGACATGCGCGAGAACACAGCGTCGTCACGACGGCATGCCTCGCGCCGTGCAATAAGTGATTCTTTCCGACAGTCCGATCCGTCGCGCCCAACTGAGTCATCCGATAAGAGCATGCAAGAACTGGAATCTCCAATCAAAGAAACATTCGAGTTGTCGCTCGCGGAGTCAGACATGGAGGCCACAGGGGTAGCGGACAGCGCGACTAACGCGGCAGAGCGACTGCTTGGGCATGGCAAACGACCATCTCTTGAGCGGCCTTTGACCTGCGAGGAGGCAGCGGCCTTCGTGAGAGTTCATCCAAAGACCGTCAAGCGCATGGCACGAAGCGGGGAACTTCCAGGTCATTTCCGTTTTGGTCGGTGGTTTTTCTATGCATCTGAACTGGACTGCTGGATGAGAACAGAGTTACATTCGTCACGTCACTCGTGCCGCTAGAACAGACTAAGGAGAGTCATCATGTTCAAGCGAGCGCGATATCAGTTCGGTTATTTGCGTCGAAAACCTCGCAAGAGGAAGCCTGATGTATGGGTTTGGGAGCGAAACGCTACTGGCCCGGATGGAAGGCGCAAGAGAGAAACAGTGATTGTCGGAAGCGTCGATCAATATCCAACAGAGGCCCAGGCATGGCGAGCGGCTGAATCGTACCGCGTAGCGGGGAATTCCAAAAAACAAAATGAGGATGTTTTGTTTGGGGCTTTGGTAGACCGTTACGTGCGCGAAAAACTGCCGAAGCGTCATTCTACCGCGAGCAAGTACCGTTCGTGGATCACTCACCATGTGAAGCCGAAGTGGGACGGCGTGCCTATAAGAAAAGTGAAACCTCTGCTGGTTGAAGAATGGCTCATGAACCTCGCTCTTGCACCGAAGAGCAAGGGACATGTTCGCAGCATCATGCATATTCTGTTCAACTGGGCGATGAAATGGGAATTCATTGATATCGACAGGATGAATCCCATGAGTCTCGTTCGTGTGGAAGGTTCTTCGAAGCGACTTAGAGAACCCAAGATTCTAACTGTTAAGGAATTTTGGGTGCTGCTTGATCAACTCAAAGAACCATTCCGAACGATGTGCATCGTGGCCGCGTGTCTCGGCCTTAGGGCAAGCGAACTCGTGGGCCTGCAGTGGGGCGATTTCGATTGGGAATCTCGTGCTGTTCATATTCAGCGGGGAGTGGTCATCGGCCGCGTGGACGAAGTGAAGACCACGAACTCAAACAGAAGCCTGCCAGTGCACCCGAATTTGGCGGACCTTCTACTTGAGTACAAAGCCGAGACGGCTTCGGGAGCAGGGAATCACGACTGGTTGTTTCCAAGTCCATACGGGACAGGGCGTCCACGATGGCCGTGGACGATTCAGCGTGATCACTTACTCCCCGCTGGAATCCGTGCCGGACTTGGTCGGATCGGCTGGCACAGCTTTCGGCATTCGTACTCTACGTTGCTCCATGCACTGCACGTGGACCTGAAAGTTCAGCAGGAACTTCTGCGGCATTCGGACATTCGCACAACGATGAACATCTACACACAAGCAGTGCCCAATGCATTGCGGGAGGCTAACAGTCGAGTCGTGGAAATGGTTCTTCCGATGAGAAAAGCCGGATGAAAGATGAGGCGGCAAAAAGGCGGCATTAGCCGTTCCGATGGATGCTAAGTCCTTCCAAGTCCGTCCATGGG
>WNFC01003800.1_pt1 | contig 17549 bp, 13 predicted proteins | sample 5400541 | NCBI WGS metagenome assembly WNFC01 (sample SAMN13153342, study PRJNA577476) | soil metagenome | isolation source: 120 cm saprolite under Douglas fir tree site 2 hole 2 replicate 1 | place: USA:California | collected 2015-04-18
CATCACCCGGTTCTTCTCGGAATGGCCGGAGAGCATGATGATCGGCACGTAGGGGTTGGCATTGGCATCGGGCTTGCGGATCATCTGGGTGAGCTCGAGGCCGTCCAAAATCGGCATCGCCCAATCGGTGATCACGATGTCGGGGTTATGGCCGCTGAAGCCCTCGAGGCCGGCGGCGCCGTCCTCGGCCTCGTAGATTTCACGCGAGCCGAAGCCGTGCAGCAATTGGCGCACGATGCGCCGCATGTGCATGTTGTCGTCGACAACGAGGAAACGCAGGCGATGGAATTCGATTCGGATCATGGTGCCGTCCCGCGTACGAAACCCCCGCGCGGGCCTCGGCTTATTAGCGCCGGACAGCGTTAATTTTCCGGTAATTCAATTGCCGAACTGCTCGGCGAGGATGCGCTCGTCGAGGTTATGGCCGGGGTCGAACAGCATGACCATGGAGGAGGTCTTGTCCATGCGCGCCCGGACCGCGACCACGGAACGGACCTCGAAATGGTCGGCGACCGCGCTCACCGGCCGCTTGTCGGGCTCAAGCACGGCGATCTCGATGCGGGCGGTATCGGGCAGCAATGCGCCGCGCCAGCGGCGCGGGCGGAAGGGGCTCAACGGCGTGAGCGCCAGTAACGTCGCGTTGAGGGGCAAGATCGGCCCGTTGGCGGAAAGATTATAGGCGGTCGAGCCCGCGGGCGTTGCAACCAGGATGCCGTCGCAGATCAATTCGGCAAGCCGCACCTTGCCGTCGATCGAGAGCCGCAGCTTCGCGGCCTGATAGGTTTCGCGAAATAGATAAACCTCGTTGATCGCGGGCGCGCGGTGGCTCTTGCCCGCGGCGTCGACCGCTTCCATGGCGAGCGGATGGATCACGGTGCGCTCGGCGGCGACAAGCCGCTCCTTGAGACCGTCGAGGACAAACTCGTTCATGAGAAAACCGATCGAGCCGCGGCTCATGCCGTAGATCGGCTTGCCGCTGTCGCGAAAGTAGTGGAGCGTTTGCAGCATCAATCCGTCGCCGCCGAGCGCGACGACGACGTCGGCCTGCGCCGGATCGACCTCGCCATAGCGCGCGGCGAGCGCCTTCTTGGCGGCCTCGGCCTCGTCGTGCGCGCTCGCGACGAAGGCGATCTTGTCGTAGCTTTGGGCGGGTTTGGTCATGGCAATGATACGCGGGAAACTGCAATGAAGGACGAGCCGGTTCTCGTATACACGACCTATCCGTCGCTTGTCGAAGCAGAGAAAGGCGGCCTCAAGATCGTGGAAGCCGGGCTAGCCGCTTGCGTGAACATCGTGCCGGCCATGCGCTCGATTTACCGCTGGAAGGGCGCGATCGAAGCCGCCGACGAAGTGGTGATGATCGTGAAGACGCGCGCCTCGCTCGCCGAGCGCGTCACCGCCGCGGTGAAAGAAAGCCATTCGTACGAGACGCCGGCGGTTTTGATTGTTCCCGTCAGCGGCGGGAACCAGTCCTTCATCGACTGGATCCTCGCCGAGACGGCGGAACCGGCGGCTCGAAAATGAGCGATTTCGCCGCGCGCTAGATCATTTCGTCAGCCGTATTCCGGCATAAGCCCCAAAGCCCGGACGCTCGAAGCCGATCGGGTTCTGAAAATGCTCATTGAACAGATTATCGATGCGCCCGAACAGCGTGACGTTTTCGTCGATCTTGTAGTTGGCGGCGAGATTGAAGAGCTTGTAGGGGGACGTCTTGAAGGGCGCGAACGCGAAGCCGAAGCGATCGAAATCGAACCAGCCGCTCACCCACAATGCCGTCGCCGAAAGCGTCAACTCGTCGGTCGGCTGCCACACGGCGCTCACGCTGGTCTTGTCCTTTGGCCGCCGCTGCAGCTCCGCGCCGGTGTCGGCATCGATCGCGATTGTATGGGTATAATCGGCGCGAATCTGAAAGCGGCTGGTGATTTGTGCGGCTACGAACGATTCGACGCCATGCGTTTTGGCGCGCCCGATGTTCTCGTTGGTGAAAGTGGGAGCGGGGCCAAAGGTAATCAGGTTCTGGATGTTGTTCTGAAACCAGGTGGCGCCGAATTGCAGGCGCTTTTGGAAAAACGATTGCTCGAAACCGAAGTCGTAGCCGCGGCTCTGTTCCGGTTTGAGATTCGGATTTCCCGATAACGGATCAAAAAGTTGACTGAGCGAAGGCGCGTGAAAGCCCGTGCCGTAGCTTGCCTTGAGCTTCGTTTGCGTCTCCAGGATCAGGAATGCCGGCGCCACGCGCCAGGTGTTGTGGCCGCCGAAAGAATCGTTTTCGTCGTGGCGGACATTGGAGGTCACGAAAAAGCGGTCTGCGAACGCCGATTGCAATTCGGTATAGGCGCCGGTGTTGCCATTGTTGCCCGAGAGCCCGGACGTGTGCGCTCTTTCATCCTCGCGCTCGACGCCCATCAGGAGTGTCTGGCCCTTGGCGAGCGCAAGGTCGGAGCGCCAGTAGTATTTAGTCCGTTCGCCGTCGAAAATCTGCCACGGGCTGTTCGGGTCCATATTCCGGCGCAAGATGTCGGTGAAGGCAAAGCCAACGCGGTTATTGAAGCGGCCGTCGAACAGCCTCCATAGGCCTTCGCCCAAGCCATTGAACTGATGGCTGATCGAAGTGCTTTGCTCGGCGTTGGGAAAAACCAGCGGGAAGCCGCTGAAGTCGTCATTGGTGAAGCGCAGCTTCGTATCGGTGTAGCGGCCGACCAATTTGACGCTAAACACATCCGAAAGGTCGGCACCGACCTTTCCGGAATAAGTGTAGTTGTCGTAGAAGTCGTTATTGCGCTTTTCGCCGGGCGCCAACAATTCAAGCGGCGTTACCGGGGTGCTCGCCGTGCGGTTATGAGCGACGGTGAACGCATAGTTGGTATTTTCCGTGCCGCCGCTCACTTGCGCTGATTGATTGAAGGTGCCGAACGATCCGGCCTCCACGGCCGCGGTCCATTTCGGCGGTCCCGAACCTTTCTTGGTGGTGATCGAGATGACGCCGCCGATCGCGTCGGCGCCATAGAGACCGCTCTGCGGCCCGCGCAAGATTTCGACGCGCTCGATGTCGTCGGTCATCAAGGGACCAAAATCGAATGTGCGCCTTGGTGCGGTCGGATCGCTCACGTCGATCCCATCGATCAAGACCTTGACGTGATCCGCATTGGTGCCGCGTATGAACACCGACGTTTGCCCGCCCGGTCCGCCGGTCTGAACGACGTTCAGGCCGGGCACGGTGGCGAGCAAGTCGGGGAGGGTGCGGCGCTGATCGCGCTGGATTTGCTCCTCGGTGATGACGGTGACCGAACTCGCCACCTCACTGACGTCGGTGGGAAGTCCGGTCGCGGAAATCACCGTCTCGGGCAGGTTTTGCACCTGCGCGAGCGCGCACGAGAGCGGAAAACTGATGATCGGAAGACTTAGGAGAAGCGCGCGCGTGAACTTCTTCGTGTTTGCCATGGATCGCCCCCAGCGATTGTCGTTGGACAAGTCGCGGAAGAGCGCACGCGCGCCGGATTCCGAGTCCGGGCGTAAGCACCTTCGAATTTCGGAAGCGGCTGCATTGGCCCCCCGCAACGGTTGACTTCACCAGTCACCGCTGCGGACAAGCCGCCCCGGACGCGCGCCCCGCGCATCGGAAGGGTGACCGGTGCAGGCCGGTCTCCTGGCTCGCGGGTCGTCGCCCGTCTCCGCCTTCCCGGGTTTTCACCCAGTGGCATTTGGAGGGGGCTTCCCGCCTACAGTTGCGGGGGCAGCCGCGGATTTGGCCCCACAAATCAAGGCCTTACCGCGTTCCCAAAGGGTCCGGCCGCTTGCTGGCCGGACCGCCTGCACCAATGCCAATCGAACCCCTCAATGCTTGTTGTGTCAAGCCGGTTTCCTATATAAAGATATCTTTATATCATTATTATAGGCATGACCCAACGACTAGGTCGGCTTGCTAGGGACATCCCTTTAGAATCGACTGGATCGCGAGGCCCGATGAGCGTCGAAACCTTTCGTCCGAGCCGCGAGCGCTCGAACCCAATTTCGGTCTCCTTCGAATTCTTTCCGCCCAAGAGCGCGGAAATGGAACAGACGTTGTGGGCGTCGGTGGCGCGGCTCGCGCCGCTGAAGCCGAACTTCGTTTCGGTCACCTATGGCGCGGGCGGCTCGACGCGGGAGCGTACGCACGCCACCATTGTGAGAATTCTCGAGGAAACCAAGCTCAAACCGGCCGCGCATCTCACTTGCGTCGCCGCCACCCGCGAGGAAATCGACAAGGTCGCGCGCGGCTATTGGGACGCGGGCGTCCGCCATATCGTCGCGCTGCGCGGCGATCCGCCCGAGGGCGCCGGCAAGCGTTACGTGCCGCATCCCGGCGGCTACGCCTACACGACCGACCTCATCGCCGGCCTGAAGAGGATCGGCAATTTCGAGATCTCGGTTTCGGCCTATCCGGAAAAACATCCGGACAGTCCCTCGATCGAGGCGGAGCTCGACGTGCTCGCGAAGAAGGTGGATGCCGGCGCGACGCGGGCGATGACGCAGTTCTTTTTCGATAATTCCGTCTATTTCCGCTTTCTGGACAAGGCGCGGGCGCGGGGAATTTCCGTGCCGATCGTTCCCGGCATCCTGCCGGTGCAGAACTTCAAGCAGGCGCGCAACTTTGCCGAGCGCTGCGGCACTTCGGTGCCTTCCTGGATCGCGCGGCGTTTCGACGGGCTCGACGAGGACCCGGCGACGCGCAAGCTGATCGCCGCCGCCGTCGCCGCCGAGCAAGTGCTCGACCTCGCCGACAAGGGCGTGCGCGACTTCCATTTCTATACGTTGAACCGCGCCGACCTCGTCTACGCGACCTGCCATCTCCTGGGCTTGCGGCCGGCGGCGGCGGAGGTCAGGGCGGCTTCATGACGGAAGAAAATCCGCCCGTTGACGGCGCCGAAGTCGGGCGCGCGCTCTCCGCGACCGCGCGCGAGCGCATCCTCGTGCTCGACGGCGCCATGGGCACGATGATCCAGGCACTGGGGCTCGACGAGAGCGCGTTTCGCGGCGCCCGCTTCGACGCCTGGAACCGCGAGGTGAGGGGGAACAACGATCTCCTCAACCTCACCCAGCCGAAGGCGATCCGCGACATTCATCACCATTACTTTCGCGCCGGCGCCGATATCGTCGAGACCAACACCTTTTCCTCCACCCGCATCGCGCAGGCCGATTACGGCATGGAGGAAGTCGCCTATGAGCTGAATCTCGCCGGTGCGCGGCTCGCGCGCGAGGCGGCCATGCTCGCGCAGAAGGAAGACGGCCGCCGCCGCTTCGTTGCGGGCGCGCTCGGGCCGACGAACCGCACCGCGTCGATTTCGCCGGACGTCTCCAATCCCGGCTTTCGCGCCGTTTCCTTCGACGACCTGGTTGCGGCCTATCACGAGCAGGCGCGCGGCCTTGTCGACGGCGGCGCCGAGCTGCTGTTGATCGAAACGATTTTCGACACGCTGAACGCCAAGGCGGCGATTTTCGCGATCGAGAAATTGTTCGAGGAGCGCGGCCTCCGGCTGCCGGTGATGATCTCGGGCACCATCACCGATCTTTCGGGGCGCACGCTTTCGGGCCAGACGCCGGCGGCGTTCTGGAACTCGGTCGCGCATGCAAAGCCCCTGTCGATCGGCCTCAATTGCGCGCTCGGGGCCAAGGAAATGCGCGCGCATGTCGCGGAAATTTCGCGGGTCGCCGACACGCTCGTTTGCGCCTATCCGAACGCGGGCCTGCCCAACGAGTTCGGCCGCTACGACGAGAGCCCGGAATACATGGCCGAACTCCTCGGCGAGTTTGCAAGCGCCGGGCTCGTCAACATCGTCGGCGGCTGCTGCGGCACGACGCCCGAGCACATCGCGGCGATCGCGAAGGCGGTCGAGGGAAAGGCTCCGCGCCGCATCCCCGACATTGCGAAGCGGCTGCGGCTCTCGGGGTTGGAGCCGTTCGAGCTTTCGCCGGAAATTCCCTTCGTCAATATCGGCGAGCGCACCAACGTCACCGGCTCCGCGCGTTTCCGCAAGCTCGTCAAGGACGGCGACTATGCCGCCGCCCTCGATGTCGCGCGTGACCAGGTCGCAAACGGCGCGCAGGCGATCGACGTCAACATGGACGAGGGCCTGCTCGATTCGCAAGCCGCGATGGTGACGTTCCTCAACCTCGTCGCGTCGGAGCCCGACATTGCGCGCGTGCCGCTCATGGTCGACTCCTCGAAATGGTCGGTGATCGAGGCCGGACTCAAATGCGTGCAGGGCAAGGGCGTCGTCAATTCGATCTCGATGAAGGAGGGCGAGGAGGCCTTTAGGGTGCACGCGCGCCTGGTGCGGCGCTACGGCGCCGCCGTGGTGGTGATGGCCTTTGATGAGCAGGGCCAGGCCGACACCTTCGAGCGCAAGACGAAGATCTGCGCGCGCGCCTACAAGATTCTCACCGAGGAAGTCGGGTTCCCGCCCGAGGACATCATCTTCGATCCCAACATCTTTGCGGTCGCGACCGGCATCGAGGAACACGCAAATTACGGCGTCGCCTTCATCGAGGCGGCGCGCTGGATTCGAAAGAACTTACCGTACGCGCATATTTCCGGCGGCGTGTCGAACTTTTCCTTCGCCTTTCGCGGCAACGAGGCCGTGCGCGAGGCGATGCACGCGGCCTTCCTCTATCACGCGATTTCCGCCGGCATGGACATGGGCATCGTCAATGCCGGTCAGCTCGCGGTCTATGACGAACTCAATCCCGAATTGCGCGAGGCGTGCGAGGACGTGGTGCTCAACCGCCGCGCCGACGCGACCGAGCGGCTGTTGTCGCTGGCCGAGCGCTACAAGGGCGGCGGCGTGGAGAAGCGCGAGGCCGATCTCGCCTGGCGCGAATGGCCGGTGGAGAAGCGGCTCGAGCACGCCCTCGTCAGCGGCATCACCGAATTCATCGAGGCCGACACCGAGGAGGCGCGCAAGAACGCGCCGCGGCCCCTGGCGGTGATCGAGGGCCCGTTGATGAGCGGCATGAACGTCGTGGGCGATCTGTTCGGCGCGGGCAAGATGTTCCTGCCGCAGGTGGTGAAGTCCGCGCGCGTGATGAAGCAGGCGGTCGCTTACCTCATGCCCTTCATGGAGGAGGAAAAGGAGAGGCTGGGGCTTGCCGAGATGCCGGCGGCCGGAAAAATCCTGCTCGCCACGGTGAAAGGCGACGTGCACGACATCGGCAAGAACATCGTCGGCGTCGTGCTCCAGTGCAACAATTACAAGGTGCTCGATCTCGGCGTGATGGTGCCGGTGCAAAAAATCCTCGAGACCGCGCGCAAGGAGAAGGTCGACATCGTCGGCCTCTCCGGCCTGATCACGCCCTCGCTCGACGAGATGTGCAACGTCGCGGCCGAAATGGAGCGCGAGGGTTTCGACCTGCCGTTGCTCATCGGCGGCGCCACCACGAGCCGGGTGCATACCGCGGTGAAGATCGCGCCCAATTATCTGCGCGGGCAGGCGGTGTACGTCACCGACGCGAGCCGCGCGGTCGGCGTCGTCTCGACCTTGCTCAACCCCGAAACGCGTGCGGGCTACGTCACGAAGACGCGCGGCGAGTACGCCAAGGTCGCCGAAGCGCACGCGCGCGCGGACGACGCCAAGGCGCGGCAGCCGCTCGCGCTCGTGCGCGAGAACCGGCTGAAGCTCGATTTTTCGAACTACCGGCCGACGAAGCCGACCTTCTTCGGCGCCCGGGCGTTTCGCAACTACGATCTGTCCGATCTCGTGCCGATCATCGATTGGTCGCCGTTCTTCACGGCATGGGAACTGAAAGGGCGCTATCCGCACATTCTGGAAGACCCCAAATATGGAACGGCCGCGCGCGCGCTGCACAAGGACGCGATCGCGATGCTCGAGCGGATCGTCAACGAGCGCTGGCTGGAAGCGCGCGCGATCATCGGATTCTGGCCCGCCAACGCGGACGGCGACGACATCGTGCTGTTCAAGGACGACGAGCGGCGCGAACGCCTCGCCGTTTTTCACACGCTGCGCCAGCAGATGCCGCGGCGCGACGCGCGCGTGAATCTCGCGCTCGCCGATTTCGTGGCGCCGCTCGCGGGCAAGATTCCCGATTATCTCGGCGGCTTCGTCGTCACCGCCGGCATCGGTGAGGAGCAGAAGTCCACGGCGCTGAAAGGCGCCAACAACGATTACGACGCGATCCTCCTGAAGGCGCTCTCCGACCGGCTGGCGGAGGCCTTCGCCGAGCGGATGCATCAGCGCGTGCGCAAGGAATTCTGGGCCTATTCGCCGGACGAGAATCTATCGAACGATCAACTGATCGAGGAGAATTATCGCGGCATCCGGCCCGCGGCCGGCTATCCGGCGCAACCGGATCACACCGAGAAGGCGACGCTCTTCCGCCTGCTCGGGGCGGAGCGGGAAATCGGCGTCACGCTGACCGAGAGCTTCGCCATGTGGCCGGGCGCTTCGGTGTCGGGACTTTATTTTTCCCATCCCGAAAGCGCTTATTTCGGCGTCGGCCGCATCGACCGCGACCAGGTCGAGGACTACGCCAAGCGCAAGGGTTGGAGCGTCGCCGAGTGCGAGAAGTGGCTGGCGCCGCTCTTGTCCTACGATCCGGCGCGGCTGCCGCGCGAGGCCGCCTAGGCTCTTTCGAATTATTCTATTTTAAAGCTCGGCAAGCTTAGAATCCATTTAAACTATTGATTTTACTTGACATTTTTTATCGCCCGCTTTGTTCTATCGCAAGGCGGGAGATGCTCTGTCCGCGCCTCATGCGATTGCGAGCGAGAAGCAAATGACCAACGTAAGAACCGGATGGATGGTTGCGGCGGCGCTGGTGGCGGCGCCGTTTTTCAACGCCGGCGGTTTCACGTCGGCGCGCGCTGAGGATTCGGGTCAGAATTTCGTATCGACCGCTTTCAACGAGATCGAAACCAAATATATTTTCGGTTTCACCGAAGGCTCCGGCATCGGGCTGCAGGGCGAAAAGGAAGTTACGACCGAGACCGTCGGCCGTTTTGGCAAGCGAGACGGCCGTTACGCCGCCACCGAGACCAAGCTCGAATATGAGTTCACGCCCAACCAGTTCGTTCAAATCGAACTCGGCGGACTGGTTGCTTCCCATAACATCAGAAACGTGATGGACCTCGAGAATCGCAACGCTTTCGAGTTCAGCGGCTTGTTCGGCGAGATTCGTTATCTTTTCCTCGAACGCGGTCCGAAGTCGCCGATCTCGGGCACGATCTCGTTCGAGCCGAATTGGCGCCGCATCGATGAGACGAGCGGCAATCAGGTCACCAATTACGAATTCGAGACCAAACTCGCGCTTGACATGGAGCTTGTCGAGAACCGGGTCTATCTCGGCTTCAACGCCATCTACGAGCCCGAGGTAACGCATTCGCTGACCGAGGCGATGACGCGGGAATCCAAGCTCGGCCTGTCGGGCGCGATCTCTTTCCGTCCGCTGCCTCCGCTGACGGTCGGCGCGGAGGTCGGCTATTTCCGCCACTATGATGGTATTGCTCTCAATCAATTCACCGGAGACGCGCTCTTCGTCGGGCCCACGATGTTTCTGCAGCTCTCGCGCAAATCCTTCATGACGGCGGCATGGGCGACGCAGGTCAGGGGCCACACGGTTGGCGATCCCAGCCACCTCAATCTCGAGGAATTTTCGCGTCAAAAGGGCAAGCTGAAGTTCGCTTACGAATTTTAAACGGGTCAGGCCAAAAGGCGGGAGAACATCATGTCGACGACGGCAAACAAGACCAAGCGGATTGGGGCGGCGCTCGTTGCCGCGGCCTTATGGCTTTGCTTCGTTGGGGCGCCGCAAGTCAGCGCCCAAACGGCGACGGTGGAGATCTCGATCAAGAACCATCGGTTTCAACCGACCACGATTACCGCGCCGGCCAATCAGCCGATCGTCATTCGGATCAAAAATCTCGATCCCACGCCGATGGAATTCGAAAGCGTTTCGCTGCGCGTGGAAAAAGTGGTACCGGGCAACGGCGAGGCGACCATCAACATCCGCGCGCTCGCCCCCGGCAGCTATAAGTTCTTCGACGATTTTAATAAGGACACCGGCAATGGTGTGCTGGTAATAAAGTAAAAAGGTTGCAGCATGGTTGCCGCACTCGTCATCGTCTTTCGTGAGGTCATCGAGGCCGGGCTCGTCGTCGGCATCGTGATGGCGGCGACCAGGGCGGTCGCGCACCGCGGGCAGTGGATCGCGGGCGGCGTCATCGCCGGCTTTATCGGCGCGTGCCTCGTCGCCTTGTTCGTAGGAGCGATCACGGCGGCCTTTGCCGGCATGGGGCAGGAGCTGTTCAACGCCACCGTGCTCGGGATCGCCGTGGTGATGCTCACTTGGCACAATGTCTGGATGGCCCGGCATGGCCGGGAAATCGCCACCGAAATGCTGACACTGGGGAAGGCCGTCGTCGCGGGTTCGCGCACCTTGCTTGCGCTCGCGGTGGTGGTCGGGATCGCCATCCTGCGCGAGGGAGCCGAGGTCGTGCTTTTCCTCTACGGCATCGTGGCTTCGGAAGGCGGGTGGAACCTCAGCATCCTGCTCGGTGGGCTTCTTGGCCTCGCGCTCGGCGCGCTGGTCAGCGTGCTGACCTATCTCGGGCTGTTGCGCATTCCCGGGCGGTATCTGTTCGCGGTGACCAGCGTGATGATCGCGTTCCTTGCCGCCGGCATGGCGGCGCAGGCGATCGGATTCCTCGAACAGGCGAACATGGTCACCGCGCTCGGCACGGTGTTGTGGGATAGCTCGGGCATACTTTCGGACTCGAGCCTGTTCGGCAAAGTGCTGCACACGCTGATCGGCTATAACGACCGGCCGACCGGAATGCAGGTGGTGATTTATCTCGCGATCCTCGCTGTCACCTATGTCTTGATGAAGTTCGCGGCCCCGGTGCCGATCCCTGCGCACCTCCGGCGCTAGTGCCCCGAACCCGAAGTTCGCACACACCCTGCCGCAAATTCGATTGCGAACTTCGGGTTCAGAAGGGGCACTAGTGGACGGGCGCAAAGGGTTCGGCGATCATCCTCGTCTCACAGCCAATCGCCTCCGCGATTCGGCATTTTCGAATCGGCGGAACAACCGATGGCCGTCCGGAAACAAAAGAATCAAGCCGCGCGTGCACGGGGGCTTCCCAACGGCGTTTTGCTCGCGCTCTTCACGCTCGCGATTTTCTTGAGCGCCGCGCTCATCTTCGCGGTGCAACCGATGTTCACCAAGCTCGTGCTGCCGCGGCTCGGCGGCTCGCCCTCGGTGTGGTCGGTGGCGATGGTTTTCTTCCAGGCGGCGCTGCTCGCGGGCTATGCCTACGCGCATTTGATCACGCGGTATCTGCCCGGACGGGTATCGATCGCCGTCCATCTCGCGGTGCTGTCGCTCGCGCTGTTCTCGCTTCCGCTCGCGATCGCGGCGGGCTGGGGACGCCCGCCGGCCTCGGGCGAGGCGTTTTATCTCATCGGCCTCTTTACGATCTCGATCGGGCTGCCGTTTTTCGCGTTGGCGGCGAACGCGCCGCTGTTGCAGGCGTGGTTCGCGCGCAGCGGCCATCCCTCGGCGCGCGATCCCTATTTTCTGTACGCGGCGAGCAATGTCGGAAGCTTTCTCGCGCTTCTGAGCTACCCCTTTGTGATCGAACCGTTGACGCGGCTCGGCGAGCAGACGCGGTTTTGGACTTTCGGTTTTTACGCATTGATCCTGTTGGTGGCGCTTTGCGGCGCGGTGCTTTGGCCGGTGGCGGGTCGAAAGCCGCTTTCGCCGGTCGGCGCGGGCGCGGCGGGAGCGCCGGGGTGGAAGGACGCGCTGATCTGGACCGCGCTCGCAGCGGTTCCGTCCGCCTTCCTGATCGCGGTCACGGCGCACATCTCGACCGACGTCGCCGCTTCGCCGCTTCTGTGGGTGCTTCCGCTCGCGCTTTATCTCGCCACCTTCGTGATCGTGTTTCAGACGCGCCCGGTCATTCCGCATCGCTTCGCGCTCGCCGCGCAGCCGGTCGCCGTCGCGCTTTTGATCGGCGTCTACATCAACGGCTCGACCGACTCGATCTTCACGACGATTGTCATCAACCTCGCCGCGTTCTTCTTCACCGCGCTGGTCTGCCACGGCGAGCTCGCTCGACGGCGTCCGCCGGCACGCCATCTCACCGAGTTTTATCTGTGGATGTCGCTGGGGGGCATGATCGGCGGCATTTCCGCCGGCCTGATCGCGCCGCATGTCTTTAATTGGGTCGCCGAATATCCGGTGTTGATCGTGCTTGGCCTGCTGTGCCGGCCGGGGATGGCCGAATTCGGCATGCGGCGCGAGCGGCTCATTTGGCTCGTCGTTGTCGCCCTGTTGGCGAACGTAGCGGTCATGGTCGTGCAATCGGATTATCCGTTGCGTCTGTCGCAACTGTTGGCCGTGGCGGCGTGCATTTTGCTGCTGGCGGTCATCTTCCTGCGCGATCCCCTGAAGTTCGCGGCCGTCGCCGCTATCTTGGTGGGCGTCGGCACCATTTACGACTTCCAATCGGATCGCGGCGAGTCGGTGCGGAATTTCTTCGGCGTTCACAAGATTTACGATACCGCCGACGGCTATCGCATCTTGCTGCACGGCACGACCATTCACGGCGTCGAAAAAATTCCCGACGAAGATGATCCCGCTCCCGACGAAAAGCCCGTACCGCTCGCCTACTACCACGCGAACTCGGGACTCGCGCAGGCGATCGACGCCGTACGCGAGAAGAAGCCGGGCGCGCTGCGCTTCGCGGTGGTCGGCCTCGGCACCGGCAGCATTGCTTGCCATGCGCGGGAAGGAGATACGTGGAACTTCTACGAAATCGACCGGAGCATCGTCGACGTCGCGACCGATCCCGGCTACTTCACGTATTATTCGAGCTGCACCCCCGATGCGAAGATCGTGCTTGGCGACGCGCGGCTTACGCTCGCCGACGCGAGCGAGGGCTTCTACGACCTCATCATCGTCGACGCATTTTCTTCCGACGCCATACCCATTCACCTGCTGACGCAAGAGGCGATGGCGATCTACCTTGCGAAGCTCGCGCCCGGCGGCATCGTGCTCATGCACATTTCGAACCGGCACATGGAACTTGGTTCCGTCGTCGCCGGCATCGCGCAGGCGAATGGGCTGGTCACGCGCCAGAACTCGAGGGCGAACGAGAGCGAGGATTCGGACAAATACCTGTTCAGCTCGACCGTCGCGGCCTGCGCGCGCGCGGACGCCGATTTCGGTTCTCTGGTCCAACATGAAAAGGGCTGGGAGCTCTTGCCGGCGCCGTCCCGGCGCGTCTGGACCGACGATTATTCGAACATCGTCGGGGCCATGCTGCGCAACCTCCGGGAATAGTGGTGCCGGCTGCAGGGATCGAACCTGCGACCTCCCGCTTACAAGGCGGGTGCTCTACCAGCTGAGCTAAGCCGGCCGGGCGTTTGGCTTATTCCGTCCGGCAAGGACGGGCCAAGCGAATACGCTAACCATACGCCAGGATCGCTGACGAACGGTAACCCTCCCAGGAGCGGCCGGCGGCAAGATGGCGGCCTCGACGGGAGCGTATCTTGGTCGTCCGCAAACTGATCGCCACTGTCTTTGTCGCCGCGGCCGTGACCTTTAGCCCGCAGCACGCCAAGACCGATCATATGCCGCTCGTCTATCCCGACGGCACGGTGGTTTATGGCGATTGGGGCCTTTACCGGCCGGGCGCGATCGTGCCGTTCGCCGAGGGCCCCTATGTGATCGCGGTCCCGCGCTACGGCACCGGCTACTACTTCCCGACCAATCGCTACGACCCCGCGGCCTATCGCTCGCCGCCGGCGAGGCGGCCGATCCCGGCCGAGCCGTGGTTCCATTCGTGGGGCGCGCAATCCGATTCCGCGCCGGCCACGATCGACGTGCCGTTCGAGGGACCTTCGGTGATCTACGCGCCGAATTTCGGCGGGCATCGGCACGACAAGAAATAAGCCTTCGCGCCTACATCATCGGATATTTGTCGGCGATATCGATCAGCCACATCGCGGTCTTCAAGAGCCCCAGGTGGCGGATGGCCGGGGTCCGCATCCACGTTCGGGTGAGCAGACCCAACGCCTTGCGGTAAAGCGGATTGGCGCGCGGATTGATCGCGCGCACCTGTCGCAGGCGTTCAATCAATTCGTTACGTTGTTGTTCGATTTCGGCGCGACGCATGGATTGGCCTTATGGATAGGATCGCTGCGAACCTTATCCTTTCGAATGAAATCCGTCGAGATTTGCGAATGCGACCTTTCGCTGCGGAGGGCTGCCGTCGCGGGCGAGAGGATCCACGGCCTTGAAGGTTGGCCCACGGAGGCGGGTCCTCTTCTTTCTTGCCGAAGGAAGTTTCGCCACTCCCATGAGAAAAGGGTCGGCTTTTTTGCCGCCCCGCCGATGATTGGATCGCGACCAGAATCAGATCGACATCTTGGCGACGCGGGAGTTCGCGACGATGTTGGTGTCCTGGGTCTCGGCTGGGAAGAGTGCGCCGATAACGAGGGTCATCACCGATACGGTCGGGTGCCAGAGGCCGTAATAATAAATAATAGATGTCGATGTCGCCCTTTGCCGCGACCCATGCGGTGGCGAGTAGTGGCAGCGACCTTGTCGGCATTTCGCGCCTGCGAATAGGGCGTTTCCGCAATTGAACCAGTCGCAGGGGGCGTGGTGCTGGCCGAAAGTCTTATCGCGTTGGCCGAAAGTCTTATAAGGCTGCCTCTCTTACAAATGTTAAGCACGACTTCCTACCTCCAGAGCGGGAGGGAAGCGGCGGCAGTCGGGGGGCGCCGTGCTTTGCTGGAGGTCCCCCTCGCGCAGTTGAAGTTTCGCGCGGCGTCAGCCGTCGCGAACACATACGCGGAAATAATAGAGGCCCGGAGACGGGCCGAACAATAAAGTTAGAGATAGGGAGGACAACATGGCTAAAGTTCCACACGACTTCCGGACCGTGATCGTCGCCGCGTCCGTCGGTAACGTCATCGAATGGTACGACTTCTACATCTTCGGGAGCTTGGCCGCGGTCTTATCGGTCAAGTTCTTCGAACAAACTCACCCGGTCGCGGCTCTGCTGAGCACGATTGCATTGTTCACCGCCGGATTCCTGATCCGTCCGCTGGGGGCGTTCCTGTTCGGATGGATGGGCGACCGCGTGGGCCGCAAATACACGTTCCTCGTTACGCTCAGCGGAATGGGGCTGGGCACGGGGGCGATCGGGTTGATCCCCACCTACGCGGATATCGGTCTGACCGCCGCGTTCCTCCTCTTCGGCATGCGGATGATCCAGGGCCTGTGCCTGGGCGGCGAGTATGGCGGTGCCATCACCTATGTCGCCGAGCACGTTTCGGACGAACACCGCGGCTACTACACCGGCTGGCTACAGACCTCTCCGACTCTCGGCATCGTAGTGTCGCTCGCCACAATCATTGCGACCCGCACCTACTTCGGCAATGACGTGTTCAACGCATGGGCTTGGCGCGTTCCGTTCCTGGTGTCCTTCCTGCTGGTGGCAGTCGCGATCTACATTCGGCTGCAGTTGCAAGAGACGCCGATCTTCGAGGAAATCAAGGCCAAGGGGCAGATGACCAAGAACCCCTGGAAAGAGGCCTTTCTCAGCTCGAATATCAAATACATTCTGATCGCCTGCGTCGTGCTGATCGGGCAAGGCGTGGTCTGGTACAGCGGCCAGTTCTGGGCGCTGTACTTCCTGCAGCAGGTTTCCAAGGTGGACCCGCTGAGCTCGGCCTACATCGTGGGAGCCGCACTGCTTCTTGCGACGCCGAGCCTGATCTTATACGGTTGGCTGTCCGACAAGATCGGCCGCAAGCCGGTGATCTTGGGCGGTATGTTGCTCGCGTCGGTCACCTACTATCCGCTGTATGTCTGGTTGGGAACGGTCACACAGCCGGCCAACATCAACTATCCCATCGCGATCTTCATCATCTTCATCCTCGTGAATTATGTCGGGATGGTCTACGGACCGGTCGGAGCGTTTCTGGCGGAATACTTCCCCGGCCGGATTCGCTACACCTCGGTGTCGGTGCCGTATCACATCGGCAACGGCTGGGGCGGCGGATTGGTGCCGTTCATCACCTCGGCGGCTTTCGCGGCCACCGGCAGCATCGGTTACGCTCTGCTCTACCCGATTCTGGTTCCGGCGGTGTGCTTCGTGATCGCTGTCTTCGTGATGCCGGAGACCCGGAAAATAAGCATCTGGGAGCCGGCAAAGGTTAGAGCCTAACCAGGCAGATCATGTGCGGGGCCACTTCGGCCCCGCACACTCTCCTGCTCCTTGGACCGAGTCCGAGGGACTGGGCGGTCAGAAGCAATCCGGCACTTTCGAGCACCGGCGGAAGGCGAGAAGGCGTCGTCAACGCTCGGCCGCAATCCGGGTGGAGCATCGGCGAAATTGATCTCACCCGATTCGTCGAGGCCGACGAGAAGAAAGCCGCGCGCTTTCAGCTCGCCCATCGCACGGGCGAGATTCTGCACGAGCACGAGCGGCACATGTTCGAGCCCGCCCGACGCGCTCTTCGCGAGCACGCCGGTCGCTTCCGGGCTGTGGCGCGCGGTGGTGACGACGGCGGAGACGGCGAAGGCGGCGGCGCTGCGTACGATGGCGCCGAAATTATGCGGGTCGGTGATCTGGTCGAGCACGAGCACGATGCCGTCGGGCGCAAGGTCTTCGAGCGCCGGCGCGGGCAGGGGGTCGGCCTCGGCCAAAACGCCCTGATGCACCGCGTCGGGCGGCAGCAACCGGTCGATCTCCTCGGCCCGCACGATCTCGGGCGTGAGGGAGGGTTTGATCCCCAGCTCTTCGAGCCTGCGCGCGCCATTCGGCGTGACGAGCAAGCGCCTGATCCGGCGTGCGGAATTTTCCAGGGCGGCTTGCACCGCGTGCCAGCCGTAGATCAGGGCAAGGTCGTCATCGCGGCGCCGCTCCCGCTTCCGCCAGGGCCGGCCGCCGCGGCCTTTTTCCCGTTTGCGCATGAGCGGTTCTATTCATGCGCGGCGGCGTTTGGCAATTTTCTCCGCCTCGGCGTGAGATCCCGGAAAGGCTTCGTTTCACGGGCTTTCGCGCGCCCCGCGGGGTTGACAGGAAAGGGGTCGCTCCCCATAACCGCCTGGAATTTCCTGCAATTTCCAGCGGGTTTTGTCGTTTTCTAGAAATCTGCCCATCGGCCGGAGGAGTTTCCGGGGGAGTGTCCCGAGCGGCAAAGGGGGCGGACTGTAAATCCGCTGGCTATGCCTTCGCAGGTTCGAGTCCTGCCTCCCCCACCACGTATTCGAAGACCGTGCGGGTGTAGCTCAATGGTAGAGCAGGAGCCTTCCAAGCTCACGACGAGGGTTCGATTCCCTTCACCCGCTCCAAGTCAAACCGAGTAAGCCGAAAACCGCCGCAGTAGAAAGAGAGCACGCCATGGCCAAGGAGAAATTTCAGCGCAAGAAGCCGCACTGCAATGTGGGCACGATCGGACACGTGGACCACGGCAAGACGTCGTTGACGGCGGCGATCACCAAGATTTTGGCGGAGAAGGGCCAGGCGCATTACACGG
>WNFC01005953.1_pt1 | contig 17540 bp, 10 predicted proteins | sample 5400541 | NCBI WGS metagenome assembly WNFC01 (sample SAMN13153342, study PRJNA577476) | soil metagenome | isolation source: 120 cm saprolite under Douglas fir tree site 2 hole 2 replicate 1 | place: USA:California | collected 2015-04-18
AGGCGCTGGAGATAGGCGCGCTTCTGGCGACTCAGAAGAGGGCCCAGGTCGCCGTTCGCGATGCGGGTCGCGAGCAGTAGCTTCACGTAGATGTCCTCGTGCAGCTGCTGCGGCCCGGAGTCAGGTTGCCCAAGCCACTGGTCGAGCGCCTTCTTGCCTCCGGGCGAAAGCCGGTAGAGAAGCTTGCCGCGATCACCGCGCTCGCCCACCGGCTGGACGAGGCCGTCGCGCTCGAGGCGCTGGAGGGTCGTGTAGATCTGGCCGATATTGACTTCCCAGGTCCCGCCCAGCATCGACTCAAACCGGTTTTTCACCTCATAGCCGTGCAGCGGCTCCTCCGCGAGGAGCCCCATCACGCCGTACTTAAGGGACAATGCCTTCTCTTACATACACAGTATGCATGCTTAGTATGCATACGCCAAATCGCATGTCAAGCCCTGATCTGATCCGCCTCAGCGAGCCGCTGCCGGAACCGGAGAGAATCGCCTGCGTGGCCCTGCCGACCGCCCTGGCCCCGCTTCGAGAACGGAACTTCCGCCTACTGTGGACGGGCCAGGCCGTCTCCGCAGCCGGCGATGCGCTTACGCCGGTCGCGCTGGCATTCGCCACCCTGCAGATCGCACACTCCGCGAGCGCGCTCGGGCTCGTCCTGGCGGCATCGACCACCGCGCGTGTGGTGTTCCTCCCCATCGGCGGCGTGTGGTCCGACAGGCTGCCCCGCCAGCTCGTCATGCTCTCGTCGGACGCCATCCGCGCCGCCGCCGAGCTGACCCTTGCCGCCTTGCTGCTCACCGGCCACGCCCAGCTCTGGATGCTGATCGTGCTCTCGGTGGCGGATGGCGCGGCCGGCGCGTTCTTCTTACCGGCAGCGGGTGCTCTCGTTCCGCAGACGGTCAGTGCGGACCGGCTGCAGCAGGCCAATGCGCTGATAGGCCTCTCACGAAGTACGACCTCGGTGGCAGGACCCGCGCTCTCCGGCATCCTGGTCGCGCTGATCGGTCCCGGTTGGGTGTTCGCCATCGACGCTGCGACGTACGCCATCAGCGCTGTTTCGCTCGCGATGCTGCGTGTGCCGCCCAGGCCGGCCAAGGCTGGCACCAGCTTCTGGTCTGAGCTGGCCGAGGGCTGGCGCGCGGTGTCGAGCCGCAGGTGGTACCTCATCAACCTCTGCTCGCACGCGTTGTGGAACTTCGCCATCGCGGCCTTCTTCGTCCTCGGTCCGATCGTGGCCAAGGAGCATCTCGGCGGTGCCTCGGCCTGGGGCCTGATCTCCGCGGCTCTGGGCGGTGGTTCCGTCGTCGGAGGACTCATTGCGCTCCGCGTGACGCCGAGGCGGCCGCTGGTGGTCGCGAACCTGGCCCTGACGCTGACCGCGCTTCAGATCCTCGCCCTGGTGCCACCTCTGCCGACGGTCGCGATCATGGCCACCTGTGTAGTCGGCTTCGGCGCGCTGACCTTCTTGAACGAGGTGTGGTTCGCCACCATCCCGCAGCTAATTCCAGCCGACGTGCTGGCACGGGCGAACTCGTTCGACTGGGTGTTATCGCTGATCGCGATGCCGGCCGGGTTCGCGATCTGCGGCCCGGTCGCCGACCACATCGGCATCCCGGCCACTCTCATCGCTGCCGCGGTCATCCTTGCGCTGCCGAGCTTTTTGATCGTGCTCCATCCCGGAGTGCGGGCCGTGAGACGGACGCCGGAAGGTCTGATCGTCGCCGGCGGCACGTAATCACTGCAGGTAGCCGTCGTGCCACAGCTCGAAGGCGAACAACGTCCACAGCTGCTTGCGGTTGTCGCGCCGGCCGGCCAGGTGGTCGGCGATGAGGGCCGCCACCGCCGGCGCATCGAAAAACCCCTTGCGCGCGATGCGCTCCGGCGACAGGACCGACAGCATCTGCTCACGCAGCGGGCCGCGAAACCAGTTGGCCACCGGGATCCCGAATCCCTTCTTCGGCCGGTTCAGGATGCTGTTCGGAAGCAGCCCCCGCAGCGCGCGTTTGAGCAGGAACTTCGAGCGCAGCCCGCGCAGCTTCAGGTTGAGCGGGAGCTGCGTGGCGTACTCGACGAAGTCGTTGTTGAGCAGCGGCACGCGGCCCTCGAGCGAGGCCATCATGCTGGCCCGATCGAGCTTGACCAGGATGTCGTTCTCGAGATAGAGCCGCATGTCCATCAGGAGGACCTGATTGAGCGGGTCAACCGCGTCGATGCCGTCCAGGCTCTCGAGCCGCACATGGCCGCTCGCCGAAAGCCGCTCGCGGACGTCCGCCGACAGCAGCGCCGTCCGCTCCTCCGCGGCAAACGACCCCATCCAGCGCCGGTGCCGTTCGGGCAGCGGGTGCGCGGCTCCGCTCACGAACCGCTTCGCGCGGAAGTCGAAGCTGAGGTTGTCGCGCGACACCGGCAGCCGCCGCACCACGGGTTCGATCAGGCCCTTGCGGAGCAGGCGCGGCGCCCGGTTGTAGTAACCCGCCAGCCGGTGCGCCTGCACGGTGGGATAGCCCGCGAAGAGCTCGTCACCGCCGTCGCCGCCGAGTGCGACCTTGACGTGGCGCCGCGTGAAGGCCGACAGAAGGTATGTGGGGATGATGGACGCATCGCCGAGCGGCTCGTCGAGCAGTGCCGGCAGCCGCGGGATGAGGTCGAGCAGCATCGAGGGCTCGAGGGTGAGCTCCTGATGGTCGGTGCCGAGGTGTCGTGCCACCTGGCGCGCATATCGCGACTCGTCGAATGAGCGCTCCGCAAATCCGACCGAGAAGCTCTTCACGTCGCCGCCCAGCTGGGTCATCATCGCGGTCACGGCGCTGGAGTCGATCCCGCCCGAAAGGAACACGCCGAGCGGGACGTCACTGATGAGCTCCTTACGCACGGACTCGCGCAGCACTCCGCGCAACTCCTCGCACCGCTCGTCGAGGCTGGGCCCGCGCGAGTCGCCCCCGTCCTCTCCCAGGGTTGGCGACCAGTAGCGGTGGAGCCGGTGGATCGCGCTACCCAGATACCACTCGAGCGTGTGGGCCGGAGGGAGCTTGCTGATGCCGCTGACGATGCTGCGAGGCGAGGGCACGAACTCGAGCGCGAGGTATTCGTCGAGGGCGACCGGGTCGATCTCCTTGCGCAGAGCTGGATCGCAGAGCAGCGCCTTCAGCTCGGACCCGAACACGAGCCGCCGGCCGTCCACTGCGTAGTGCAGCGGCTTGATGCCCATGCGGTCGCGGGCCAGCAGCACCCGCCCGCGGCGGCGATCCAGAATCGCGAACGCGAACATCCCGTTCAAGCGCTCGACCATCGCCTCCCCCCACTCCTCGTAACCGTGGACGAGAACCTCGGTGTCGGACTCGGTGCTGAACGAGTGACCGGCCGCCCTTAGAAGGTCGCGCATCTCCAGGTGGTTGTAGATCTCGCCGTTCTGCACGACCCATACGGTCGAGTCTTCGTTGTGGATCGGTTGGTGGCCGCCCTCGAGGTCGATGATCGACAGGCGGCGCATGCCGAGGGTTACGCCGTCGAGCTGGACGCTCCCCTCGTCGTCAGGGCCACGGTGGACCATCGCGTCGCACATCCGGGCCACCAGCTCGCGACCCTCGGAAGGATCACCGCCGGCGACCCCGCAGATCCCACACATCTATTTATTACGAGTGCGGACTGCCGGCCTCCCGTTCGTGGCGACGTGTTTGCGAGGCGCCCCTCCAATAACCTCGCGCACCACGTACACGGTCTTGCCCTGCGACTCGTGGTATGTGCGGATGGAGAGCTCGGCGAGCAGGCCCATCAGGATGAACTGCACCCCCACGATGGCAAGGAACACCGCAAGCAAGAGCAGCGGGTTGTTGTGCGCGTATGGATAGGGCGGCAGGAGCTTCTGGATGATGACGATGGCGGCGAACACGAGCGCCAGCGCCCACAATCCGAACGCGGCGAAACCGAAGAAGTAGATCGGCTTGGTCGAGTAGCTCCCGAGGAGCTTGACTGTGATCAGGTCGAGCAACACTCGCGAGGTGCGCGACAGCGAGTACTTCGAGCGCCCGAACACCCTCTGGCGATGGTTCACGGGCACCTCCGTGATGCGTGCCCCGACCCACGATGCGTAGACCGGTATGAACCGGTGCATCTCCCCGTACAGCTTCACGTCCTGGATCACCTCGCGGCGGTAAGCCTTGAGCGTGCAGCCGAAATCGTTCAGGGGCACGCCCGTCACGCGCGCGATGACCCAGTTGGCGATCTTCGAGGGCAGCACGCGTGAGGCTTCGTCCTTGCGATCCTTGCGCCAGCCGCTGACCACGTCGTATCCCTCGTCGACCTTGTCCAGCAACCGGGGGATGTCGTGCGGGTCGTTCTGCATGTCGCCGTCCATGAAGACGAGGATCTCTCCCCGGCTGTTGTCGATGCCCGCCTGCACGGCGGCGGTCTGGCCGAAGTTGCGGCGGAAGCTCACCACGCGCACGTGGGGGTCTTGGATCGCGAGCTGGGCCATCTTCTCGGTGCTGCCGTCCCGGCTGCCGTCATCGATATAGACGACCTCGTAAGGGACGTCGAGCCCTTCGAGGACTCCGCTCAGCTCCTCGTGAAGGGGCGCGATGCTCTCGGTTTCGTTGTACACGAGGACGATCACGGAGAGCTGCGGGTCCGTCACGAAGCCGATTGTAGGTAAGCTCGGCGGGGCGATGACCGTCGGAGCCGTAAGCCTGGATGCCCCCCGCCTAGAGCGGATACAGCCCGTGGCGTGGTGGATCGCGCCGACCGTCCCGCTCCTGGCCGCCGCGCTCGCATTCGCGTGGACCCTCCACGGCGAGCTCCAGCGCCTGTACGGCATGACGGGCTCCGCCTGGGACCTCGCCTACGACCAGCAGGTCATCTGGAATATCTCGGTCGGGCAGGGCTTCTATTCGAGCTTCGCGCGCGCGAACTTTCTCGGCATTCACTTCGAGCTCATCTTCGGCGCCCTGGCGGCCGTGGAGAAGCTGTGGCCGAACCCGGCCGTCCTGCTGATCTTCTCCTCCGCGGGCCTGGCCGCCACCGCGCCCGCCGCATTCCTCTTCTTTCGCGCGCTCCTTCCGGCGGACCGTCCGGCATCGCCATGGCTGGCGGTGGCACTGTCGGCCCCCATCCCCTTCTGGGCTGCCATCCAGGAGACCGCCCGCGACTTCTTCCACCCGGAGAACATGGCGCTCGCGTTCGCGCTGCTGGCCGCATGGGCCGGCATCCGCGGCCACCGTGTGGCCATGTGGATCCTCTGTGTGCTCGTGCTCACGTCCAAGGAGGACCAGGTCTACACGGTTGGCGTGATCGGGCTGGTGATGCGCGCCTATGGTGCCCCCGAGATCCGCAAGCACTGGCGGTTCATCGTTTACCTCGCGGCGGCATGGTTCCTCATCGGCATCGGGATCGTCCAGCAGCATTTCCGCAATGCCGGCTACTCCGATTTCATCTATTACCGCTGGCTTTTCGGCCTGGACCCCTCAATGCCGGTGACGCCGGCCAATATCCTCGCTGCGATCTTCAATCCGCGAGCCCTCCTTGTTGTGGCCGGGATCATAGCCGGCATGTTCGCGCTGCCTCTCCTGGCGCCTCGGTGGTTGCTGCTCGTAATTCCGCCCTACCTCGCCAACACTCTCAGCGGCCACAATCCACAGAACGTCCTGCAGGTCCACTACGTCATGCTCCTGTTGTTCCCCTTGATCGTCGCCGGGGCGGTTGGTGCGCGCAGGTTGCTCGAGATTCAATCCATCCGACCCGCCTATGCGCTCGTCGCGCTCATTCCTCCGCTTCTGCTTGGATGGGGTACAGGTCGATTTCCACCCATGCTAGGCTCCAGCCCCAGCGATTACTCACGCCCGAGTGCCGTCGCCCAGCTGGAGAAGGCGGCTTCGATCATTCCAGCCGGCGCACCGGTGTCGGCGGACAACGGCCTGGCGGTCTGGCTGGCGAACCGCCATACCATCAATGACTTTCCCGACAAGCTGGACCCCACCTGCTACGTGGTGATCCAGCGCGACGGATACCAACAGTTCAGGAATCCGACTGATGTGGTCAATCCGGCCGTGCGGCAGAGGGCGATCGACGAGCTGGCCGCCAGCGGCCGGCGGCTCCTCTACGACGATGGGGAGTTTCAGGTCTGGAGCCCCGTGGGAGACTAGCCCGGCACGTCCTCGTACTCTTAAGGGTCCCCATGGCCACTGCCACCCCGGCGCGCGCATCTACCCGTGAGCGTCTCGATCGGCTGTTCAAGCAGCGGATCGCGATCTTTGACGGGTCGATGGGAGTCATGCTCCAGCACAAAGGCCTCAGCGACGAGGAGTTCCGAGGCAAGCGTTTTGCAAACCACCCGAAGCCGCTGCGCAACAACAGCGACGTCCTTTGCCTCACGCAGCCGGCTCTGGTCACGCAGGTGCACCGCGACTACCTGGAGGCGGGAGCCGACATCATCACGACCAACACGTTCACCGCGACGCGCGTGTCGCAGGCCGACTACGGCCTCGAGGACTTCGCCTACGAGATGAACCTCGAGGGGGCTCGCCTCGCCCGCAAAGCGGCGGACGCTTTCGAGAACCGCTTCGTCGCCGGCTCGCTGGGCCCGACCAACGTCACGCTCTCCCTCTCGCCTCGCGTCGACGATCCTTCCTACCGCGAGGTCACGTTCGACCAGCTGAAGGACGGCTATGCGGAGGCGGCGCGCGGGCTGCGCGACGGCGGCGCCGATTTCCTGCTCATCGAGACCGTGTTCGACACGCTCAACGGCAAAGCCGCGATCGCGGCGGTGAAAGAGGCGGCGCCCGAGCTGCCGCTCTTCGTGTCGGTCACGGTCGTCGACCGCAGCGGCCGCAACCTGTCGGGCCAGACCGTCGAGGCGTTCTGGACCTCGGTTGAGCACGCGGAGCCGTTCGCCGCCGGCATCAACTGCTCGCTCGGCGCCACGGAGATGCGGCCGTACATCGCGGCGATGTCACGCGTGGCGCCCGTGTACTTGACGTGCTATCCGAACGCAGGGCTGCCCAACGCGTTCGGCGGCTACGACGAGGAGCCACCCACCACCAGCCGCCTGCTGAAGGAGTTCGCCGAGGCCGGCTATCTCAACGCCGCGGGTGGGTGCTGCGGTACCGGGCCGGAGCACATCCGTCAGATTCGCCAGGCGCTCGAGGGCATCACCCCGCGCGAGGTCCCCCAGCGGGTCACCCGCACGCAGTTCAGCGGCCTCGAGCCGTTCGAGATCGGCCCCGACTCCGGCTTTGTGGTGGTAGGCGAGCGCACCAACGTCACCGGGTCCATCCGGTTCCGCCGGCTCATCGAGGGAGGCGACTTCCCCGGCGCCGTGCAGGTCGCGCTCGAGCAGGTCCGCGGAGGCGCCAACCTGCTCGACGTGAACATGGACGCCGACCTCCTCGACTCCGAAGCCGCCATGACACGGTTTCTCAACCTCATCGCCACCGAACCCGAGATCGCGCGCATCCCGATCATGGTCGACAGCTCCAAATGGACCGTGCTCGAAGCCGGCCTCAAGTGCGTGCAGGGCAAGGGCGTGTGCAACTCGATCAGCCTCAAGGGCGGCGAGGAGTCATTCCTCGAGCAGGCCCGGAAGGTGCGCGAGTACGGGGCGGCCGCGGTGGTGATGGCGTTCGACGAGGCGGGCCAGGCGGACACATTCGAACGCAAGGTCGAAATCTGCAGCCGCGCTTACCAGCTTCTCACCCAGAAGGCCGGCTTCCAGCCCGAGGACATCATCTTCGACCCCAACATCCTGCCGATCGCCACCGGCATCGAGGAGCACGCCGGCTACGCGAAGAACTTCATCGACGCGACCAGGGAGATCAAGAAGCGATTTCCCAGGGTGCGCGTCTCCGGGGGCGTGTCCAACCTGTCCTTCTCCTTCCGGGGCAACGACCGCGTGCGCGAGGCCATCCACTCGGCGTTCCTGTACCACGCGATCCGCGCCGGCCTGGACATGGGCATCGTCAACGCCGGGCAGCTGGTCGTCTACGAGGACATTCCGAAGGACCTGCTCGAGATGGTCGAGGACATCATCTTCGACCGCAGGCCGGACGCGACCGAGAGACTCGTCGAGTTCGCGAAATCGGTCTCGGGCGCCGGCACCAAGCGGGAGAAGGACCTCAGCTGGCGGGAGGGCACGGTGGAGGAGCGGCTGGCCTACGCCGTGCTCCACGGAGAGGTCGAGTTCATCGAGGCGGACGCCGAGGAGGCCCGCCAGACGTACAAGAAGGGACTGCTCGTCATCGAGGGTCCGCTGATGGACGGCATGAAGGTCGTCGGCGACCTGTTCGGCGCCGGCAAGATGTTCCTGCCTCAGGTCGTCAAGAGCGCGCGCGCTATGAAGCGCGCTGTGGCGTACCTCGAGCCGTTCATGCAGGCGGAGAAGGAGGCCTCGGGAGGCCAGCGCGTGCGCGGCAAGCTGGTGCTCGCGACCGTGAAGGGCGACGTGCACGACATCGGCAAGAACATCGTCGGTGTCGTCCTGGCGTGCAACAACTACGAGGTCGTCGACCTCGGGGTGATGGTGCCCGTGGACAAGATCCTTGACGTGGCGATCGAGCTGAACGCCGACGTGGTTGGGCTGTCCGGGCTCATCACGCCGTCACTAGACGAGATGGTCGTGGTCGCCAAGGAGATGACGCGGCGGCAGTTCACGATCCCGCTGCTCATCGGCGGCGCGACGACCTCCAAGCAGCACACCGCGGTCCGCATCGCGCCGGCATACGACGGCTCGACCGTCCACGTCCTCGACGCCTCTCGAGTGATCGGCGTGGTTTCCGACCTGCTCGACAAGGACCGGCGCCACACCTTCGACCGCGACAACCAGGCGCTCCAGGAGAAGCTGCGGACTCAGCACATCGCCTCGCGACGCACGCTGCTCACGCTCGCCGACGCGCGCCGGAAGAGGCTGCGCCCGTCTTTCGACGACCTACCTACGCCGCCATTTTTGGGCACCAGGGTCATCGAACCCAGGCTCTCGACGCTCCGCGATTACATCGACTGGACTTTTTTCTTCCACGCCTGGGAGCTCAAGGGCAAGTTCCCCGCAATCCTCGACAGCCCGTCGCACGGCGCCGTGGCACGGGAGCTGTTCGACCACGCCAAAGAGATGCTCGACGAGATCGAGCGCAACGGATCGCTGCAGGCGAAGGGCGTCTACGGATTCTGGCCGGCGAGCTCGGCGGGCGACGACCTGGCGCTCGAGAACGGCGTCCGCTTTCCGATGCTGCGGCAGCAGGTCGACCACGGCGACGAGAAGCCGTACTACTCGCTGGCCGATTTCGTGGCGCCCGAGGGCGACCACATCGGCGCTTTCGCGGTGACAGCGGGGCTGGGCGTCGACGAGCTGGCGGCGCGCTTTGTCGCGGAGCACGACGACTACCACGCCATCATGGTCAAGGCGCTGGCGGACCGCTTGGCCGAGGCGTTCGCGGAATACCTGCACGAGGTGGTCCGCCACTCGTGGTACGAGCACGGGCCGAAGCTGACGAGCGAGGAGCTGATCGGCGAGAAGTATCGGGGCATCCGGCCCGCTTTCGGCTATCCGGCCTGCCCCGACCACACGGAGAAGCGGACGCTTTTCGATCTTCTGGACGCCCGCTCGATCGGCATGGAGCTGACGGAGTCGTTCGCGATGACGCCGACCGCAGCCGTCGCGGGACTCTACTTCGCACATCCAGACTCGCGCTACTTCATGGTCGGCAAGGTCGGCCGCGACCAGGTCGAAGACTACGCACGGCGAAAAGGCATGCCGCTGGGTGAAGCCGAGCGGTGGCTCCGCCCGATCCTGGGCTACGAAGAGGCCGCCGGCTAGGGCGCTATCTCAGCGTAGCTCCAGGCGGATGATTCGGAACTCGCCTGAAGAACTCGAACGGGTGTCCCGAGGAGGACTTTCCTCCTCGGAACGTCGCTCGCTATCCCAATCAGCTGAGAGGCGGAGTTATCGGCGACGGTGATTGGTACGCAATGGTCGCTTGCTCGGTGCAGGTTGTTGAAGGGGCGTAGTTGGAGCCGGCAGAAGGTGTGAAATCGACCTTCCACGAATACGTGCCGGCGGAGTTGACAGGCACCGGCGTCGTTGTGCTGGCCATGCCGTTCGCGTCCAGGGTCCCGTTCTGGGGGCTTGATACAGGAGTCCCAGTGCAGTCAACGGATGGGTACAGCGTGAAGACGACAGTGCCACTTACTGGACCGGCGCCGGTCACGCCTGTGACCTTGACCGTGTCGCTCAACAGGATGGTGGTCGCCAACGACGGAGTAGCCGGCGTCACCGTGACCTGCTCACTGGTGTCGCCGCAGCTCGTCGAGGCGGTCAGGTTGTTGGAGTTCCCGTTATAGGTCGCCACGAACTGGTAGATGCCGACCTTCGCGGGTGTGTATGGAGTGGCTGAGGTCGTATAGGACGCGCTGGTCGCGTCCGAAGCCGTTGCCGCTACGTTGCTCGTCACTTGAATGGAGGCCGTGCAAGAGCCCGCGGTGGGGGTCGACGTGAATGGTCCGTACAGGTTGAAGGTGACGGTCCCATCTGGGCTGGTACCAGCGGCGGGGAAGTAGCCGCCTGTCACGTTGGCCGTGTCATAGAAGCTGTTGCCGCTGCCGATCACGATCGTGCTCGACGAGACTGTCGTCACGATGTTCGGCTGGATAGGCGCCACGACCAACAGCTCTGATGTGCAGGCGCTGGTCGCACCCGGGTTGACGCCGCCGCCACTGTAGACGGCCTGCCAGTAGTAGCTGCCCGATTGCAGGAAGGTCACGGGCTGCGAGTTGGGAATGTTTCCGCTGCTATCGAGCGTGACGGTCGGCGGCTGAGCATTGACCTGGGTGGTCGCCGCCGTCTTGCAGGCGCTGTCGACGTAGACGGTGTAAGTCACGGTTCCGCTTGGGGTGCCGATGACGACACCGCCCAGGGTTGCCGAGTCGATAACACTCTGGCCGACCGTGATTTGGCTCTTGGAAAGCGTGGTGTTGATGGTCGGTTTGCCGCACGTCGGCAGGAAACCGGAAACGAAGTCGAACAGCGTGGCTGTGGTCGACTGCGAGGACCGGGTGTCGTTCAGGAAGGTCGCGAAGCACGGGGCAGTCTTACCGAAGAGGAAAGCCACGCCCGTGATGTCGATGCCGCCTTCGAAGAAGGTCTGAGCACCGACCGTTGCCGGGACGGCGAGCGAGCCGCTGCTGGCCTTGTTGGGGCTCGACCATGGCGTGGTGATCGAAGACGTGCTGTTGGTGATCGCGCAGGCCAGGTCGCCTGAGGGCGCGGAGCTGCACAACTGGCCGATGTCGATCGGCGCGCTCATCACGCCGGTCAGGTTGTCACCGTTCCAGCGGTAGGCCACGATGTCGGCCGAGGTCGGCTTACCACCGCCACCGGTGAAGGCCGCGGCGAACAGCAGGTCGCCATCCGTGTGGACGCCGGTGAACGTCTTGGTGCCTGAAGCCGAGCTGCAGCTTACAGAGGGGTCCTGGAGCAACCAGATGCCCAGGTTGCGGTCGCCGTTCGGCGATGAGTTCTCCATCCCAAAGTAGAGGATCGTGTGTGGTACCCCGGTGGGTGCAGCTGATGTCGCTCCGGCGTTGGCAAGGAATACTGTCGCGTACGCGTTGACTATGTCGACCTTGTCGCCGACATTGTTCGCCGATGCGCACTGCCAGTTGCTATTTCCGTTGCCGCTGATCGGAAGGATGTCCTTGCTGCCCGTGGCGAAGGTCGTCGGATCCGGCAGGGCGTAATCGGGGAAAGCCGCCCCGTTCAAGAACTGCCCGTTTGTAGTTACCTTAGGGAACGCTCCGGGGATGATGCTGATGGCGTTCGTGCCGCCGTTGTACGACCCTTTTCCTTCAAAGAAGGTGGTCCAGTCATTGGGCGAACCGGTGACGTCACCCTGGAGCGCGAAGTCCAGGTTGTGGACCGCCAGCGCGGTGATGTTGCCGGTGATGCCGACGAGAAGCACGGCAATCCCAATGACAAGCCATCGGAAGCTCGCCTGACGTGGTGGAAGCCTCATGGGGAGATCCTCCCCGGGCTGGTGATTTGCATGCGTCGTCTCCCTTGGTGATCATGTTCGGGGCGACTTCATATCCCACCCAGCTGATGGGTTGAAGCAGTCGAATTTGATCCCCCCAGCTCACAGCGGAGGGGCAATCCGTCATAGGCGTTCCTCCTCGGCCGCCGTTGAACAAACGGAAGATTGAGGACGTTCTGACTTCAGGCGCCGGGCCCGACCCTGCTCTCTCGATTAGCTGCCCAGGCTCGAGTTAAGGCTCCCACCACCCCACAGCTATGCGGCCTTTCCGCGATCAGTGTGCTAACCCATGTTGGCCGCGCTGGGTATGGGCGGCAATGGCCCAGATGTCCCATGCGGCGACCCTGGTCAGCGGCCTAGAAGTCCACCCCTGATGGCGCTAGCGACCGCTGCGGTGCGATTGGTGGCGCGGAGCTTGCCGAATGTGTGACTCAGGTGGTTCCGGACGGTTGTCCGACTGATGCCCAGCTGCCGCGCGATCTCTTTGTTCGACAGACCAGCCGCCACGTGACCGAGCACTTCCACCTCCCGATTGGACAGGTCCGACCCTACGGGGAGCGGCGGCACCTGAACGGCGACGCGAGCCAGGATCCTGGAGACCGCCGCCTCCACCGTTGCTAGCTCGCTTGCCAGCTCATCATCAGCGATGGTGTGTTCGTAAAGGACCTTTAGGCCGGCGATGACAGACATGAGCGACGGCGCGACCAGGCCGTAAAGTTCGTCGGCCACGAGGGTTCCCAGATGTTGTGGCGAGGCCACGATGACTGCGACCTCAGGCACGCGCATGCCTGTGTCATCGCCGTCCAGAGTCTTCGGAAAACCAAGGACCAACGCCCGCCCTTCCCCTCACGTCGCTTTTCGATTGTTCGCGGAGCATGAACTCTACTCGCGAGATTCAAAGTGTATGTCAGGACTGGCTCCAGTGCGTAAGGGTCGTGAGCTCGTTGGGCTACGGCCCAGCTGGACTACCTTGCGCAAAGCCGCGACCAGGTCGACGACTACGCCCGGCGCCGGCGCGCGCCACGTAACGCGCACCCGGCTGCTTCGTTCCTTAGGCATCTCGAGACGCTCGCGGCCGGGTTCCAGAAGGTGTTCGCCTTCAGCGTGCTCGGGAACGATGTGAACTCGATCTTCCCGGTCGGCTTCTGCCGCTGACTTTCACCTCCCCACCATGTGGGGAGGCTGCCTCCCGCGCCTGCGGCGCGGGGACCCCAGAGGTCGGCTCGCCGGGCGGGGAGACAGAAGCTGTCGGAGCGCTGGAGCTAGCTGAGGTCCATCATCACGCTCTTGACCTCGGTGTAGAGGTCGAGAGCGTTCGGGCCGAGCTCGCGCGCCCAACCGGATTGCTTGTAGCCGCCCCAAGGCGCGGCCGGGTCGGTGGGACCGTAGCAGTTGACCCGCGCGATCTTCATTGCCCCGTCGACCTGGGCGAAAACAGTCGGCTGAACGAAATATCCGCGAGCGAGCGCCCCGCCCATCCGCTCGCCACCGGTCGTCAGGGTCGCGCCTTCCTTCTTACCGGAGTCGATGTAACCGAGCACGCGCTTCATCTGCTCCTCGGAGACCAGCGGACCCATCTGCGTCATCGGATCGATGCCCGGTCCCAGCACCAATTCCTTCGCAGTGGACGCCAGGCTGCCGAGCATCTGGTCGTACACCTTCTCCTGCACGTAAAGGCGTGACCCCGCCGTGCAGACCTCGCCCTGGTTGAAAAAGATGCCGAGGTGGGCGCTCGAGGCGGCGCGATCCAGGTCGGCGTCGCTGAAAACGATGTTAGGCGACTTGCCGCCGAGCTCGAGCGAGACCCGCTTCAGATTCCCGACCGAGGCTTTGACGATCAGCTTGCCGACCTCGGTCGAGCCGGTGAAGGCGATCTTGTCCACGTCTGCATGCTCGGCCAGCGCAGCGCCGGCGGTCTCGCCGAAGCCGGTGATCACGTTGAACACGCCGGCGGGGACCTCCGCCTGCTGCAGGACCTCGGCCAGGAGGAGCGCCGACAGCGGCGTCTGCTCGGCGGGCTTCAATATGACCGAGTTGCCGCAAGCCAGCGCCGGCGCGACCTTCCAGGCCGCCATCATCAGCGGGAAGTTCCAGGGGATGATCTGCGCGACCACGCCGACCGGCTCACGCAAGGTGTAGTTCAGATAACGGCCGGGGAACGAGATCGGAGTCGTGACGCCCCCCAGCTTGGTGACCCAGCCGGCGTAGTAGCGAAACGTGGCGGCCGAGATGGGAACGTCAAAAAAGGACGTCTCGGTGATTGGCTTGCCGTTGTCGAGGCTGTCGAGCTCGGCGAATTCCGCAGCCCGCTCCTCGATGATGTCTCCGACCTTCCACAGGATGCGAGCCCGCTCCGCCGGGGGCAGGTCCCGCCAGGATCCGCGCTCGAAGCTGGCCCGGGCGGCCTTGACGGCGCGGTCGACGTCCTCGCGGTCGCCTTCGGCCACCTCCGCGAGCACCTCACCGTTGGAGGGATCAAGCGTCGGAAAGGTCTTGCCTGAAGCGGCCTCGACCCAGCGACCGCCGATGAACAGCTTCTTCGGGCTGCTCCTCAGGAATGGTGCGACGGCGAGGCTTTCTGCGACTGCCATGGGAGCATCCTACGCCCCGACCAGATACGAGTTAGAGCGCCTCGAGGTTCTCCACGATCGCCTCTTGAGTGGAGCGAGCGATCACGACCACCGCCTCCTCGTCGGAGTGGGCGTTGGACTCGATGTGATGGACAAAGGGTGGCACGTAAATGTAATCGCCGGGTTTCGTGTGCAGCCGCACCTCGTGCCCGTCCTCCGAGTAGATGAACTCGGGGCTGCCCGCGACGATGTAGATGCCCGTCTCGCTCTTGCCGTGGTGATGCGGTCCCGAAGCAACGCCCGGCGCAACGCGCGTTTCGCCCATCCAGATGGCTCGGCTGCCAACCGTGTCGCCGGACAGCGCAGCCGTGCGAGACATTCCAGGCGTCTGCGCCGTGGCGGGCGTGCACGCCTCGGCGGTCACGTGATGGAGCTTGCCGGCCGTACCTCTCGTCATACGGGCGAATGGTAGCTTGGCTTAGTGGCCCGCCACTGAGCATGTTTGACCGCGCTGGGCGTTGGGGGATCCTGCCCTCCTATCACGGATGGCAGGGCAACCTGGTCGAGACGCCTCGCGCCACCGCCGAGGCCATCCTCGCCGCCATCGGTGGCACTGCCGAGCTCCCGTCCCGCACCCGCCGGCCGAAGCTCCCGGACGTCCGCTGCGCTCCGGCGCCGGAGAGGGCGTGGGGCTGGGCGATCCAGCTCTACGCGCTGCGCTCGCGCGCCAGCTGGGGCATCGGCGACCTGGCCGACCTGCGCCAATTCGGTCGCTGGTCGCGGCGGCGCGGAGCCTCCGTCATCCTCCTCAACCCGCTCGGAGCCCAGACACCGACCTTTCCCTACGAGCCGTCGCCCTACTACGCGTCGTCGCGGCGCTTTCGAAACACCCTTTACCTGCGCATCGACGAGATCGAAGGGGCAGAGCGATGCGCGGTTGAGCTCGAGCCGCTACGCGCCGCGGCCGCCGCGCTGAATCAACAGCGCCTGATCGATTACGACGCGGTCTTCCAGCTCAAGTCGAAGGCGCTGGAATGCATCTTTGAAACCGCCCCCGAGCCGCAAGGCCTCAGTGGGTGGGTCCACCGGCAGGGTCGCGCCCTGTACGACTTCGCCACCTTCAACGCACTGGCCGAGGTGCATGGACCCGCGTGGCGCAGTTGGCCCGCGTATCTCAAGCACCCACGCAGCGATGGGATCGAGCCCAGCCGCCGCAGGCTCGCCGGCCGCATCGCGTTTCACGAATGGCTGCAGTTCCACGTCGATCGCCAGCTCGCGAGGGCATCACGCGAGATCGGGCTCATCACCGATGTGCCCATCGGCTTCGCCGCGGACGGCTTCGACGCGTGGCGATGGCAAGACCTGCTAGCGCCGGGCATGCGTGTCGGCGCACCCCCAGACGAGTTCTTCCGTGACGGCCAGGACTGGGGACTGCCGGCCTTCAACCCGTGGCTGCTGGGCGGCGCTCACTGGGAACCGTTCGTGGACGCCATTCGCGCCGCGGCCACGCATACCGCGGGCGTGCGGCTGGACCACGTGATGGGACTCTTTCGGCTTTTCTGGATTCCCGACGGCATGACCGCGGCCCAAGGAGCCTACGTGCGGTACCCGGCCAAGGCACTGCTTTCGCTCCTGGCCATGGAGAGCGGGCGCGTTCGGGCATTCGTCGTCGGCGAAGACCTCGGCCTGGTGCCGCCGGCGGTGCGCAAGCACCTGCGGCGGCGTGGCTCGTTGTCATATCGACTGCTCTGGTTCGAAGGCTCTGAGGCCGGACGATGGCCGCGCGACGCGGTCGCCGCGGTGGGGACCCACGACCTGCCCACCGTGGCCGGCATCTGGACCCGGAGCGAGCCCGAGCATCGCCTCCACCACCTGCGCGAGAAGCTGGTCAGCATGACCCGCCTGCCCGACGAAACCTCGCCGGTCGACGTCGCGGTCGCGGCCTACACCGCGCTTGCCCGGGGACGCCCGCGAATCGTTCTCGTCTCGCTCGAGGATGCCCTTGGTGTGGCGGAACGGCCAAACGTGCCGGGCACGACGACAGAGTTTCCGAACTGGCGGCTCGCGCTACCGATTTCCCTCGAGGACATCGAAAACGCGGACGGCATGAACCGGATCGCCGATGCGATGAATGCCGCGGGTCGGTCGGCTAACCTCTCGCATTCATGAGCGGGAGCTTTGCCGCCACGGTCGGCAACGGGCGGATCCTGGCGAGGATTGGCCGCGACGGCAGCCTCATGGGAATCGCGGCTCCCCATCTCGACCACCAGCTGATCGAAGCCCGCATCCATGGAGTCGTCGAGTCGGCCGGCGGACCGCGCAGCCTCAGCGGTCGGGCCTGGAAGCACAAGCTCGACTATGTACGCGGCACCAACGTGCTCCGCGTGAGGTCGAGCCACTCGCACGGCACCACCGTCGAGCGGCGGCTCGCGGCGATCGGTGAGAGCCTGCTTTCGGCGTTCCGTGCCGAGGACGGCACGGAGGTGGGGTGGGATCGGGGGCTGGAAGGAGTCGTGCCCCAGGCGGGCGTGCGCGTTGACGGTGCATGGCCGGAGGAGTTCGACCCGCCTCCACTGGCTGGGGCCACCCGCGCTTCAGTGGTGGCGCGCGTTCCTGACATCGTCGATCGCGCGGCAGTCACCGACCTGTATGCACGCAGCATCCTCGTCCTCGCGCAGCACCACGATCGGTCGGGGGCATTCATCGCGAGCCCGGGCGAGGACACGGTCCTTGCGGAAGCGCTCGATGCCTGCGGCGAGCGCGGCGCCGCCCGTGCTTTCTTCGAGTGGGCCGCATCTCGTGCGGATGCGCCACCGCCGCAACCAGCCGCCGCGGGAACATCCGCGACCCTCCGGAACGCATGGCAGGACGCCGCCTCAGGACGCCGTGATGACGCGCTGGTGGGCCTACACAGGGCGGTCCTGAATCGATCGTCTGTCGGCCTCTTTCTCATCTCGGGCACCGT
>WNFC01009340.1_pt1 | contig 17540 bp, 15 predicted proteins | sample 5400541 | NCBI WGS metagenome assembly WNFC01 (sample SAMN13153342, study PRJNA577476) | soil metagenome | isolation source: 120 cm saprolite under Douglas fir tree site 2 hole 2 replicate 1 | place: USA:California | collected 2015-04-18
CGCCGGTATCACTCCTGAGTTGGAGCCCATCGCACCGACCCCGCCTCGCCTGGGTGATATTTTAGTGGCAGAGGGCAAAGTTGATCGGCAGAACGTCGAAACGGTCGCTGCAGATTGTGGGGCACTCCCCCTCGGTGTGGCGCTGTTACGTGCTGGTACTGCCTCACTCCCAGATGTGGCCCGCGCTCTCCGCGCCCAACGGCGCCTGATGGGTGGCGAGGGGGCCATGGAGTCCTCGGTGCGCGTGCGTACTGAGCACCTGGACCACCTGGTGGAGATGGTCGGCGCATTAGGTATGGCGCATGCGATGATCGCCCAGGATGCGGCGATCTTGCACAGTGGCGCACCGGCATTACGCGCCAAGGTGAGGCAGGTTAGCCAGATTGTCCGCGCCCTGCAAGACCTGAGTATAGCCCTCCGCATGGTCCCATTAACCATAACATTCCAGAAGCTGCTACGTGTGGTGCGCGATGCGGCACACAAGAGCGGTAAGCTCGTCGCGTTCTGCACGGAAGGAGAGGAGACGGAAATTGATCGTCACATGGTGGCTAGCATCGCTGATCCCCTGGTGCACATGGTACGCAACGCTGTTGACCACGGTCTGGAGAGACCTGAGGTCCGTGAGCGCCTTGGCAAACCACCCACCGGTCTCATACAGCTACGTGCCTATCACAGCAGTGGCCAGGTGGTCATTGAACTCGAAGATGATGGACAAGGACTCGACGACGAGAAGATCGTCCAAAAGGCTTTAGCGAGGGGGCTCATCCGCTCTACCCAAGGTCTGTCAGAGACCGACATCTGGCAATTGATCTTTGCGCCCGGCTTCTCCACCGCTGACCAGGTTACAGACATCTCCGGTCGGGGGGTTGGCCTGGACGTGGTCAGGAAAAGCATCGAAGGTTTACATGGCCGCATTGATGTGCGTTCGCGGCGCGGCTGGGGGACCATGTTTGTCCTTTCCCTGCCAATCACACGGCGAACACCGGTAGCGAGGCGATAAGGAGGAGCAATCGTATGCGTCAGAGCACAAGTACAGTGGGGCAGCAACAGCAGGCAGGCGGGGCATTTCTGACATTTTTTCTTGATGATGACGAGTACGGCTTCGAGATCCTCAAAGTCCAAGAGATCATTGGCATGATGAGCGTCACACCCGTGCCGCGGACCCCACCCTTTGTAAAGGGTGTGATCAACCTGCGCGGCAAAGTGATTCCGATTATTGATCTGCGGCTGAAATTTGCCATGCCGGCGGTGGCGCAGACTGAGGAAACCTGCATTATCGTGGTGCGGGCGCAGGGCGTCGCCATGGGGATTGTCGTCGACAAGGTATCAGAAGTGCTCGACATTGCGCCGGAAGATATCGACATCCTATCGTGCGGGGCTGCGGTCAATACGGATTACATTCTGGGTATCGGCAAAGCCGCGAGTAAAGTCACAGTGCTCTTGGACATCGACAAAATCCTTTCGACGGATGAGGTGGTGGAACTGCGTACCACCGCCCTGGAAGAGTAGCATGCTGATGCGCCTCGATACACATGGTGCGGTCACAGCCCGAGAGATGACAGGAAAGGATCCCGAGCATGGCCATGATTGACGATCAGGAAACCCTGCAAATTTTTCTCGAAGATGCCCGCGAGCACCTCAGTGGGATCGAAAAGGACTTCCTGGCTATCGAGGCGGCTGGTACCGCCGTGGATGTGGACCTCGTCAACAAGGTGTTTCGCGCCGTCCATTCGATTAAGGGAGGAGCGGGCTTCTTAGGCTTGGACGCCATCAAAGAGCTGGCCCACGCCATGGAAAACCTCCTCAACCTGATGCGTAATGGCGCCCTGGTCCCGACGCCAGCCATGATCAACACGCTCCTCGCCGCTGCCGATGTCCTCACAGGGTTAGTGCATGATCCCGCGAGCAGTGAGGCCGTGGATATTACGCCGCACGTTGCTGCCCTGGAGGCCGTGCTAGCGTCGCCGCCCCTTGAGGCAAGCGCGATGCCGGTAGAGACGATGCGGGACGTGACCTTGCCTGACGGGCGCGTCATCTTTACGGTCGCGACAGCAGCAGTAGAGCAGGCACGGAAAGGCGGGAAGGAGGTCTATCTTGTCATACTTGATCTCCTGGCCATGGAAAGACAAGGCAAAACGCCCCAGGAAGTCCTCAAAGAGTTTCAAGACACGGGGACGATCATTGCGAGCACAGTCGATGTTACTACCACACCGCCTCTGCCGTTCTGCGTCCTGTTTGCAACCCTCCTCGATGCGGACATGATTTGTGGTCTCTTCGAACTCGATGCGCGTTGTGTCCAGCGTCTTACAGCTACTGCCCCACAGAATTCATCGGCTCCGCAGAGCCCCCCTACCCCGCCGCCGGCGCCAGACATTGCTCATATGCCCCCAGCGTCTCCTACACCTGCCAAACCGCTGCCAGGTGCAATGGCTGAGAATACCCTGCGCGTGCATGTAAAGCTTCTCGATAGTCTCATGACGCTCGCCGGTGAGCTGGTGCTGACGCGGAACCAGTTGCTCCGTGCCGTCGCCTCAGGCGATACGCCAGCCATTGAGGCCACGACCCAACGTGTCGATCTCGTGACCTCTGAGCTCCAAGAAGCCATTATGTCGACGCGCCTGCAACCCCTTGGCAATGTCTTCCATAAGTTTCAGCGTGTGGTGCGTGATCTGGCGAAGGAACTGGGGAAGGAGGTCACGCTGGTCATCGAAGGCGAGGAGGTGGAGCTTGATAAAGCCGTCCTGGAAGCGATTGGGGATCCCCTGACGCATCTGGTGCGCAATGGCATCGATCATGGCATTGAAAGGCCGCTGGCGCGCCAGCAGGCTGGGAAACCGATACAGGGCACCTTGAAGCTCAGCGCCTGGCATGAAGCCGGACAGGTCATCATCAAAGTCACCGATGATGGGGCTGGGATCGACCCGCACACCATCAAAGACAAAGCGCTGCGTATGGGGCTCCGTGAGCGCGCCCAACTCGATGCTATGAGTGGCAAAGAACTGGTCAATCTGATTTTCTTGCCAGGCTTCTCCACCGCCCAACAAGTCACGGATATTTCTGGACGTGGTGTCGGGATGGACGTCGTCCATACCAACCTGACGAAGCTGGGGGGCACGATCGAGATCGAGAGTCAGGTGGGACGTGGGAGCACTTTCCGCATCAAGCTACCCCTCACCCTGGCCATTATTCCCTGCCTCCTGGTAGCGGTCGCCGAGGAGTGCTACGCCGTGCCCCAGGTCAACCTGGTGGAATTGATCCGTGTGCCGGCAGCCCAGGTAGCAGACCGTCTCGAATACATTGGTGCAGCGTTGGTCATGCGTCGCCGCGGGAGTCTGTTACCGATCGTGTCCCTGCGCGACCTCCTTGGGCACAGTGCACCGACGCCAGAGCAGTGCTCCGCAGGGGCGGTCCATATCCTTGTCGTTGCAGCCGGGGACTTGCACTATGGGCTTATTGTGGATGCCCTCCTCGACTCGGAGGAGATCGTGGTCAAACCGCTCGGTCAGCACCTGCAGGGCTGTAAGAGCTATGCCGGAGCCACCATTCTAGGCGATGGGCGGGTTGCCCTCATCCTCGACGTCATGGGGATTCGCACCATGATGCATCTGGCAGAGGTCAAAGCCACTCCTGGGGCAGAACGGCAGCAGGCCGCACAGCAGGACCAGGCACGACAGGATTTCCAGAGCTTGTTACTGGTACGCAACGCGCCGCATGAGCAATTTGCTATTCCACTCAGTCTGATTTCACGTATCGAGAGGATCTCCGCTCACGCCATCGAGAGCAGCGGCGGACGTCGCTACATGCAATATCGCGGCGGGACGCTCAGACTGCTGGCCCTTGAGGAAGTGGCCCACGTCACGCCACGGGAAGAGACGGAGACGCTGTCAGTGATAGTGTTTACCACGGGTGGGAGAGAAGTAGGCCTGATGGTTTCATCCATCATTGATGTGCTGGAAGCAGAAGTCACGTTTGACAGTATGACCTTCCGTCAGCCCGGTATCCTCGGCTCTGCCGTCCTCATGGGACGCACCACACTCTTAGTCGATCTTTTTGGACTTGTGGCGGCTGTCCTCCCCGACTGGGTGGTGAAGCCTGAGCGAGTGGTGACCCAGCTCGGCACGCAGCCAACTGTCCTGATTGTCGAGGACTCGCACTTCTTTTTGCATCACATCAAAAATTTTGTCGAAGAGGCCGGCTATCAAGCGGATCTTCCCCTCAAAAAAGCTCTAGAATTTCAAGTATTATCCAATATTTCAGCCAGTTACATGGATCGAGCATAGTCTCGATGTGGCCACTAAAAATCCCCCAGCCTGTCTTGACCTAAACGGCATATGCGGTGGGCTGGAAGCCCTCCAAGTGCTGGAGAAGTATGGCGACAAGATCAATCTGGTGTTGACTGACATTGAAATGCCCAACCTGGATGGCCTGGGATTGACCGAGCGTATCCGGCACGATCCGCGCTTTGCGTCGCTGCCGGTGCTTGCCGTGACCTCAGTATGTGGGGAAGGGGCTGAAAAACGCGGTTTAGCGGCGGGTATTGATGAGTATCTGATTAAACTCGATCAAGAAAAGCTCCTGGTCAGCATCGCACATTATATGACCTGTGATCGTGCTGCGTAGCCAGAGGATACCAGCAGAGTAAGGAGAGAAGTGTATGGGAGAGACGTCAGCACTGCTCGCGCCGGCCCAGGTACGCGAGTGGATTGTTCTCGAAGTGGGCAATATCCGGTGCGGCATTGCTATCACGCAGATCCAGGAAATTAACAAGCAGATCGACATGACCCCTGTACACCACGCTCCTGTCTATGTCAGAGGCGTCATCAACTTGCGCGGCCAAATCGTCACCGTCGTTGATCTCCGGGTCAAATTCGGCTTGCCGCCACTGGAGCTCGACGAGGAACGCTGCATTGTCGTTGTCAGGTGGTCGGGGGAGAGTATTGGTCTGCTCGCAGATAGGATTCAAGACATTGTGGTGGCTGACGCGGCCGATATTCTCGACCCTCCTGCCAATATCCGTGGCGTCGCAGGAGCATTTTTTGCCGGTATTTACCCGATGGAACAGGGCCTGGTCGCCTTCTTGCGCCTGCCTGAGCTGCTCAAATATGAGGCGCAGGCCAGGTTGTCATGAGACCACAGGAGGCTGTGCTTTTCTGTCTCAAGCTGGGTCTACGATGTGCCGATAAGAGACCAAATTGTGCCTGGTCTGGTATGGCGGATAGAAGGAGAAAAACCGTGGGCTTTCTGGCGCATATGAGCATAAGAAACCGATTGTTGATGACCCTTGTACTGCCGCTGAGTGTGTTGCTCTATTTCTCCATCAGCGCACTTGTCGACCGCACCACATTCTTACGAGAGACGCAGGTCTTGCAGGGACTCTCCGCCTTCGCTGGGATTACCAGTGATTTCGTGCACGAGTCGCAGAAGGAAAGAGGGGTCACAGGTGTGTTCATGGGGAGTCAAGGGAAGAAGTTCGTCACCGAACTCCCCGTGCAGCGGGAAATCACCGATCAGAAGGTGCAAGTGCTCGAAACGTTTCTGCAACAATTTAACGCCAAACGCTTTGGTCCCGGGTTTACACAAAAACTCGACGTGGCCATACAGCAGCTCGCTGAGCTTGGTGCGCATAGAGACGCGGTTAACGTTTTGCGCATTCCTGGTGTAGAGGGTGTGGACTACTATACGAAGATGCACCTCGCCTTCCTCGATGTGATCGCGGAAATCTCCAAAGTGAGCCCAAGTGCCGAACTGTCTACGCTAGTCACAGCCTATGTGAATTTCCTCCACGCCAAGGAACGGGCCGGGCAGGAGCGGGCGTTCATGGCCAACATTTTCGGTCTGGGGAAATTTTCTCCCGGGGCGTTGGTCACATTTAGCTCCTTCGTCGCCCAGCAGGACGCGTACACGGATGTGTTTTCCTCCTTTGCGACTCCCGAGCAGCAGGCGTTTTACACGCAGAAGATGACAGGTCAGTTTGTCGAAGAAGCGGCCCAGATGCGTCAGATCGCTTTTGAGAAGGCCAACGCAGAACATCTGGGGGTCGATCCGGCACACTGGTACAACATGATGACCGGCAAAATCAATCTGCTGAAAGAGGTCGAGAATAAGTTCGCGAGTGATTTAAACGCCAAAACAGCCACGCTCAGAACCAAGGCGCAAGGGGGGGTAGGGCTCTTCGTTGGCCTGATGCTGCTGGCGATTGTCTCCTACTCGGTATGTGTGCGTTGCCTCACCCGTAGCCTCATGCCGCTCAGACTTATGGCGGAGACCGCCAATCGCATTGCCAGTGGTGACCTCGAACAGCATATCGATTACCAGGGGCAGGATGAAATCGGTGTGCTGTCGCGGGCCTTGACTCAGATGGCGAGCAGCCTGCGCCGGATGTTCACGAGCGTGACGACGCATGCCGCGGGCCTCACTACCGCTTCCGGTGACCTCGCCGCTCTCTCACAGCAAGTGAATGCGGCCGCCAGCACTATGCACGAGCTCTTCGCGTGTACCGCCTCTGGAGCGAAGCAACTGAGTGCCAACATGACGGTCGTCGCCACGGCGACGGAACAGGCAACGATCCAAGTCCAGAGTGTCTCACAGGCCGCCGAGCAGACCACGGGGGACATCCATAACGTCGCGACGGCTGTCGAGGAAATGACCGCGACGATCAACGACATTGCCCAGCGTGCCGAACAGGCACGCCACGTCACTGCCAACGCTGTGGCGAATGTCACCATCAGCCAGGTCACTGATGTCATCATGGAAATCGCCGAACAGACCAAACTGCTTGCCCTCAATGCCACAATCGAAGCCGCCAGAGCCGGAGAGGCTGGCAAAGGCTTTACCGTGGTGGCCAACGAGGTGAAGGAGTTAGCCAAACAGACCAATGCCGCGACCGAGGATATTCGCACCAAGATTGCGACGATGCAGCGCTCCACGGCTGGCACGGTCGCGGAGATTACCCAAATCCAGCAAGTCATGACTGATGTCAACGACCTGGTCATGGGCATTGCCACGGCTGTGGAGGAACAAGCCGTGACGACGCGTGATGTTGCCGATCACATTGGCCGGGCTGCCGCAGGGCTCCAGGAGATGTCGAAAACAGCCACACGTGCTGCCACAGACATTCAGGAGACCTCGGGGATCGTGACGCAGGGCACACGGATCTCTGACAATATCGCCACCGCCATGGCGAGTGCGAGCCATCATGGCGAGGAAGTCTCGACAGTCAGTGCGCAATTTCATAGCAAGGCCGCAGGACTGGCGCAGATGGGGAGCGAGCTGCAACACCTGGTGGAGCAGTTCCAGGGCACCGCCACAGCTGCGAGCCCGACCAACTGAGCATGACCAGGCAAGGCATTGTCTGCTCGTAGGACCAACTTCGTATGCTGACTGAGCCTCGCGCCACCGTACCACACACGCCACTGTCTGGGGCCGATGATATTGTGAGGCGCATGCAGGCGTTGCAAAGCCAGGCGCCCATTGAGATCGTTGCCATAGGGGTGTCGACCGGAGGACCACAGGCCCTCACAGAGGTTATTCCGTATCTCCCGGCCAATTTAGCCGTGCCAGTGGTCATTGTGCAGCATATGCCCCAGACATTTACTGGAGCTCTGGCCGCATCCCTCAACGACAAAAGTGCTTTAACGGTTGTGGAGGGCCAGAATGGCCAGACACTGGAGACCGGGATGGTGTATATCGCCCCGGGCGGTAAGCAGATGAAGATCGTCCAGCGGAGCCAAAGACAGGCCCCGAGCCTCCTGATGACGGACGACCCACCAGAAAATTATTGTAAACCATCGGTGGATTACTTGTTCCGGTCCGTCGCGCACCTCTATGCCAATCGTGCCCTGGGAGTAATCATGACCGGGATGGGCGCGGACGGGGTCCGAGGGCTCCGCCTGATGAAACAGCAAGGCGCGAAGATTCTGGCGCAAGACGCCGAGTCCTGTGTGGTCTTTGGCATGCCCATGGCGGCCATCAAAGCCGGGGTGGTAGACGCCGTGGTGCCTCTCAGGCAACTTACTACGGCCATCATCCAACACGTTGGTAGGCGGTGATGGCATGACACTCGCAACGATCACGACCCTCGAAGTCGATGTGTTGGGCCGCTACATCTATGGGCTGTGCGGCATCATGGTGGATCAGAGCAAAGCCTATTTGCTGGAGAGCCGGCTCGGACCGTTGCTTGAGGAATTTCAGTGCCGCAGTTACTGTGAGTTGTATACACGCGCGCAACGTGATGCCAGTCAGCACATACCCCAACGCATCATTGATGCGATTAGCACCAAAGAAACCTCCTTTTTCCGTGATCAGACACCGTTTGACTTGCTGAAATTCAAACTCTTGCCCGACTACTTTGACCGCGTCAGGGGCACGGCCAACGGCACTGTTCCCCACCTCAGCCTCTGGAGTGCGGCGTGCTCCACGGGTCAGGAAGTCTATAGTATCGCGATGACACTCAAAGAATTGCCCAGCGATGTTGGGCACTATCGCAGCACGATCTTGGGGACAGACATCTCCGATACGGCGCTGGCTCAGGCGAGTTACGGTTGCTACAACAAGGTAGCAATGGCCCGTGGACTGTCTCCAGAGAGAATCACCCGCTATTTTCAGGCCGTGGGCTCGCAGTGGCGTGTCAAAGACGAGCTGCGTGCCCTGGTAAGCTTTCGCAAGCTCAATCTCCTAGGATCCTTTGTTGCGCTTAGAACCTTTGACATTATCTTCTGCAGAAATGTCGCGATCTACTTTAGCCAAGCCGATCGCACGCGGCTCTTCGAGCGTCTGGCCAAGCATCTCCATCCCGCCGGGGCCTTGCTCATTGGCACGACAGAATCGCTGCAGGGCATCACCACCCGTTATATACGGAAGGTCTATCACAACACCGTCTTTTACCAGTTGCGCTAGGCGCCAGATAATGGAGTAAGGAAGCCATGGAGGAGCGGTACCCCGGAGAGCACTGCACACCATACTACCTTGAGGAACTCCGTGCCAATATGCAGGCTGAGGATCGTATCAAGGCGCTGGTATTGTTGTCCTATTTCCCACCCCTCGACCCCTCACTCCAGCACCGTGCGCTGTTTGAACTGAGTCGGCATACCAGCGATTTCGCAGTCGCCTTACTGGGACATCTGCTCGCAAACCTGGCTCCTTTAGGTTCCATAGCAGCGGCGGTGCGCTCGGTACTGCTCGAAAAAATCATCGATCAACCCGCGCGCTTGCTCACGCTCCTCGCCTGCCCCGACTACAAGGACAAGACCGTCTTCATCGAACTGGCCGCGGAACTGCAGATGACCGCGGCTGTGCCCCAGCTCATCACGATGCTGCGGCGCGAGACAGACCGACATGTGCTCCTCACGCTCTTAACTGCTCTTGGAAGCATCGGACATGCAGCGGCAACACCTGTCCTTACCGACTACCTCTATGCTGACACCCAGGCGCTGGTGCGGGCGGCAGTGCAGGCTCTGACGCACATCGCGACACCCACGGCCGTGCAGCGCCTCGTAGAGCGTATGGGTACGGACAGCGAACTGGCTTGCCTCATCCTGGACGCCTTGGCGACAGCGCAAGACAGTCTGGCCCTCAGCAAGCTGAGTGAAGCGCTGCGCTCCCACCATGCCAGGATAAGAAATCATGCTAAAACAGTTCTACATCGTCTTGGCCCAAAGTTATGCCCCTTCTGATCGAGAATTTGCGTTATACTGATGACGCGGATCGGCTCATTCACTCTCTCAATGTGCTCGGGGCTATTGGCGATAGCAGTGCCGCCGTCCCTATCCGCACGCTGCTCCACAATGAACCACGCGACCCCAACGTCCGCTTTGCCGCGTATGAGGCCCTCGGGCTCTTACCGCTACACAAAGGCGCGTTCATGCTCGCCGCAGGGCTCGCAGACCCCGTTGAGCACGTACGCATCGCCGCTGCCAGGGCCATGGAGCGTCATACCAACGAGATCATCCTCGCTGGGATCAACAATGTGCTGGCGCAGGATGATACCCAGGCGAGCAATACTGTGGTGGCGCTGTTGCAGGCTGAAGCTGATGCCCTCGTCATGCATCTGCTCGACGACCCGACATTCCAGCGCCTCGCCGTGCCCTATCTGGGGAGCGTCGCCCATCCTGCGCTCCGTCTCCATTTCGACAAGCTCTGGCGGCAGCACGGCTATAGTGCCATCGCGCCTAACATACGCCTCTGTGAACAGTCTCCACGGGAGAAGGGCCACGGTCTCATCTATGCCGTGGATGATTCGCGCATGATGCTGAAAATCTACCAAAATAGTCTCCATCAGCTTGGCTTTACTTCCGTCCTCTTCAAGTTTCCCGCCAGTGCTCTCGCACAGGTATGTCAGGCCAAGCCTGACGTGCTCCTCACGGATCTCAACATGCCAGAGATCACGGGCCTCGAACTCACTGCCCGGCTACGCGCCCTCTATACTCCCGAGCAACTCCCCATCGTGCTGATCACAACGCAACAGGACCAGGTAACTCAGGACGCTGCCTATGCTGCGGGCGTGAGTGCTATGCTCTCTAAACCCTTCACCGTTAAACAGTTAGGTGCTGTACTACAACGCTTTGTGTAAGCCTACTCACGAAGAAAGTATATTGCCGCTCTAGTCCCCAATGAATTTCCATTACCTTGCGCAGCCAAAAAGTGTTAAAATTTTGACACCTCTTAAAGAACTGATGACAGGTGAGCACCGTCATCGGCCAGCAAAGGGAAAGCACTATGGCTGCGGAACGCATTTTGGTCGTCGATGACGAAGAATTGAACCGTGATTTGCTCCAGCAGATGCTGGAGCGCGAAGGGTATCAGGTAGCCATTGCTGCCAATGGCCAGGAAGCCCTAGCTCTGCTCAGACAAGAGACATTTCACGTGGTGCTCACTGACCTCAAAATGCCTGGCATGACGGGCGTGGAGGTGATTCGGGAACTGAAGATGCTCGCCCCTTCCACCGTGGGCATTATTCATACGGCCTATGGTTCGGTCGAAACGGCTGTGGAAGCGATGAAAGTGGGGGCCTTCGACTATGTGACCAAGCCTGTCAGGCGCGATGAACTGCTGGTGGTGATCCAACGTGCCCTCGAATTTCAACGCCTGCACCATGAAAACTTCAGCCTGCGTAAGCAGCTGAAAGCCAAGTACAAGTTCGATAACATCATCAGTGACAGCGAGACCATGCAGGCCATCTTCACCCAGGTCGAGAAGGTGGCGGATACTGACAGCACGGTACTCATCTACGGAGAGAGCGGTACGGGCAAGGAACTCATCGCGCGGGCGCTCCACTACAACAGCTATCGCCAGGACAAACCGCTCGTCCCGATCAACTGTGGCGCCATTCCTGAAGATCTGCTCGAAAGTGAGCTCTTTGGACATGAGAAGGGAGCCTTTACGGGCGCCATCGCCCAGCGCCTGGGGCGTTTTGAACTGGCCAACGGCGGGACCATTTTCCTCGACGAAATCGGTGAGATGCGCCCCTCGTTGCAAGTCAAAATTTTGCGGGTGCTGCAAGAACGCGAGTTTGAGCGTATCGGTGGCACACGTACGATTAAGGTGGACGTGCGCATCCTGGCCGCCACGAATAAGAATCTTGAAGACCTTGTAGCCCGCCAACAGTTCCGCGATGATCTGTACTGGCGTCTCAATGTCATTCCTATTACCCTGCCCCCCTTACGGGAACGGCTTTCGGACATGCCGCTGCTGGTGGCGCACTTTATCGCCCGCTTCAACGCCGAGAAAAAGCAACACCTGACGGGTATCACCCCAGAAGCCCTGCAGATGCTGCAAAGCTATCACTGGCCCGGCAATGTACGCGAACTCGAAAATACGGTGGAACGCATCGCCATCCTGAAGGGGATCGGCATGATTATGCCGGAAGACCTCCCCGAGAAAATCGCCCGCCCCAGTCTCTCCAGGATTGTCCCCGGCGTTACTATCCCAGACGACGGCATCGACTTTGACGCCATGGTCGAAGCGTTTGAAAAACAACTCCTCACGCAGGCCCTTGTGAAAGCCAGTGGGGTCAAGAGCAAGGCGGCAAACCTGTTGCGTATGAATCGTACAACCCTGGTCGAAAAAGTGAAAAAACTCCGCCTCGAGAATGACTAAAACTCGTCCTTCAGTCCGTCATCCCAGCCCACATGGTGTTGCCATTTTTCTGACAGTTCTGGCCTCCCACTAGCCCTTTCATCCAGTTCGACATGTCGGCGCGAGGCGCTAGAAACGGCCTCACACCAGCCACTTCCAGAGTCCATAGTGCCCTGGTACGCTTATTGCACTTTCTGTGGCACGTCGTGGGCATACATGCCGTCGGACACAGAGAGGATATCGTACGTATGGCACTGCATTCTATGGTCGTGTTCTTGCTCCTGGTGGGCCATCTGTGCTACACGTCTCAGGCCGCTGCCAGCACGCTCCCTGGGGTACGCTTTGGCCAACAGGGGGACCGTTCCCGTGTGGTGTTCGAGCTGCAAGAGGACGTGCCTTATCACCTTGAAGCAGACTCTGATCCTACCCTGATCCGTATCATCTTTCCAACCCTGAGATTCACCCCCAAGTCCCAGGTGGCGCGTGCCCGTACTGGACTCATTCAAGAGGTACGGTGGAGTACAAACGCCTCCCAGGTCATAGCTGACATCGTGTTGAAACAACCAGGCACAGTGCAGCATGCAGCGCGGTTGCATGCGCCACCGCGTGTGGTCGTGGATATTGCTCGGCGGAATGACGGAGAGGCGCAGAAAGAGAGCGAGGGGGCGAAGGGACAAGGCACAGTGACAGCAGCGCCGCGAGCGATAGACGAGCACCCCCGAGAGGGAGCTGCGACTTCCCCTCCACAAGCAGCAAGCCCCACAGCCCAAACGCCGCTGCTGCCACCAGCGTCAACCCTGACCTCCACCCAACTGCTGGAGCGCGCTGAAAAACAATGGGAAGCGCGCCAGTTCGAGGCCGCCCAGCGGTCGTACACGGCGTTCCTACAACGCTATCCTGAGCACCCGAGCAATCACCTCATTGCGGCGCGTGTAGCAGATATTCTCCGGGCCCAGGAACATTATCGCACCGCGCTGGAAGCCTACGTCGTTGTGGTGCAAGGTTATCCCGGCAGCGAAGGCGCTATCATCAGTCAGATCCGGATGGCAGAACTCGGGACTATCTTGCCTGATCTTCTCCCCGCCGGCGATGAGCCGCGTTATGCAGCCTATCGCCATCCCCTGGAGACCTTACGACGCTTGACGTCCGACTATCCTTTTAGTCCCTTGGCAGACGTGGCGCGTTTCAAGTTGGCTGAGATTATACTCCAGCAACAAGACATCGCTGCAGCCATGGACCTCTTGCAACAATTGCTGCGCCGGCCCTTGCAAGACGCCCTGCGCCGTGACGTCGAGCAGCAGTTGCGCCGGGCCGTGGGACGTCAGCTCGATGCCTACCAACGCCAGGGCGCGTTCTTCGATGTGCTCCGTACCTTCTTTGCCTATAAACCCTCTCTCCCCCCCACGGAGGCAGGACATCCCGAGCTCTTATACCCCCTGGTAGCAAGCTATGTCCGGCTTGGCCTGCTTGACGAAGCGCAAAGCCTGCTGCCAACCCTGCTGAACGCGGCCGCCACGCCAATCCAGCGTGCCCATATAGCGCTCGTCCAGGCCATGTTCTTCGCTCAAAATGGCCGCGATGAGGTCGTCACCGCCCTGCTGAGTCCGCTGCAGCAGTTTACCGACCCCACCATGCGTGGCCAGGCTCTCTTCCTCCTCACAGAAAGCGCGTGGCGCGCCCAGCGCACCGACGACGTCGTGCGTTATGCAGACCTGGGTGAAGCCATACTCACAGATCCTGTGGAACGGACAAAGTTTTTCACCATCCTGGGGCAGGCTTATGAAACCCAGGGCGAGGTCAACAAGGCGATGCAGGCATTCCGCAAGTGCGCTGAGGTGCCCGATGCCGGAGAGCGAGCGGAGACGTGTCTGCTGCGGGCTGCGGTGCTGCATGCGGCGCAGGGGCAGCACGAGCAAGCCCTGGCGCTGTATGAACGCGTGCTCCAAACCTTCCCTCACAGCGACAACGAGGGGCTCTTATTTCGCATCGCCGAGAGCCATCGGCAACAGTTTGACAAGGCCCAGATGCTGGCCACTTTCACGCGCCTGCGTGAGCACACGCAGGAGGCTTTCTGGCAGAAAGTAGCGACGGAATACCTGGAGCAGGCACAGTGGCAAGAACGCTTACAAGAGCGTCTTGCTACATTCCAAAACACTCTGATGCGGTGACACCACATGATACGCGACCTTTTTTCTTCCACTCTCGACGTGCTGCACAAGACGCTGGACCTGCGTCAGCAGCGCCACACGGTGCTGGCATCCAACATCGCTAATGCTGAAACGCCCGGTTTCATTGCCAAAGACCTGCGTTTCGAAGAGACCCTGCGGGCCGCTGCGACGCCACCACAGCCATTACCGCTCAGGCAGACCCACCCCGAGCACTTGCCCCTCATACACCCGACCAGCATTCGTAACGTGCAAGGGACATTGGTCGCGACACCGTCTGACGATGTCGGGCACGATCTCAACACCGTGTCCATCGACCGTGAAATGGCCAAGCTCGCGACCAACACCTTGCACTACAACGCCTCGGCAGAAATTCTGTCGCGGGCTTTCGACCAGCTCAAGCGCACAGTGAGTGAGACCCAGTAAGGGAAATCAGGGGTCGCTAAGACACCAATATTGAGGGATTGATCATGGACATGATGGCAGGATTACAGGTGAGTTTTTCGGCGCTGAATGCACAGCGGACACGGATGAATGTGATCGCCTCGAACCTGGCGAACGCGCAGTCGACGCGCACGCCGGAGGGGGGGCCATACAAGCGCCAGGAGGTGATCTTTGCCGCGCAACCCCAGGGTTCCGTGTTTGAAGGGATGCTCAACGAGCAACGCCGGGATGGTGTCAATGCAGTCCACGTGCTGAATATCGTTAGCGACCCCAATGGTACGCGGTTGGAATATGAACCAGACCACCCGGACGCCAACGCGCAGGGATATGTGGCCTACCCAAATGTGAACGTCATGCGTGAGATGGTTGACCTTATCTCCGCCACACGTGCTTATGAGGCCAATGTTACCGCCATTAACTCGTCCAAGGACATGGCCCTACGGGCATTGCAAATTGGCCGTGTATAAGGTGGAGAGGGACAGAGTGTAGGTGTAGGGAGGAGGGAGCGATGGACGCCGCGCCTATTGCCAGACTTGGTATACCACAACAGCTTGAGAGTGTGAAGCCATCTCCAGAGCGGCTCGGAGATGTGCAGCCGTCTCCAGAGTTGCCCGGCCAAGGCGGGTCATTTGCGACCTTGCTGCAGCAAAGTCTCGAGCGGGTGAATGGACTACAGCATGAGGCTGACGCTGCGGCGCGTGCGTTTGCTTTGGGTCAGGCTCCGAGTGTCCACGATACGATGATTGCCATGGAAAAAGCTGACCTATCACTCCGTCTGACCACGAAAGTACGGAATAAGGTCGTTGAGGCGTACCAAGAGATTATGCGGATGCAAGTATAACTGCTACGAGTCATCTGAGAGAGCGCAAGCATGTTCGACCACATCAACCATTGGCTCCGGACACTACCAGAGAAGCTACGGCAACTGCCGCCGCTCCAGCGCTTTGCCTTGCTGGGGGTCCCAGCGGCCCTGCTGGCCGTGCTGGTCGTAATGGTCACGCTGTGGGGGGCTGGAGAGAAAGAGCAGCAGCAGGTGCTCTATAGCCAGCTCAACATGCAGGATGCCGGAGCTATTGCGGTGAAACTCAAGGAGATGAAAGTCCCCTACACGCTCAAAGGGGATGGCACGACCATCCTCGCGCCGGCTGCGATGGTCCTCGACGCGCGCTTACGCCTCGCCACGGAGGGACTCCCGCAGGGTGGCGGGGTGGGCTATGAGGTCTTCGGCAATAGTCCTCTGGGGGGCATGACAGATTTTATGCAAAAGCTGAACTACCGGCGGGCACTCCAGGGTGAGCTGGCGCGCACTATTGGGCGCATAGCCGCGGTGCACAGTGCCCGCGTGCATCTAGTCATCCCTGAAAAGGCTCTGTTCCGCGACCAGCAAGAGAAGACCACGGCCTCTGTCGCGCTCACGCTCGTGCCTGGACGCCGTCTCGCCTCTGAGCAGATCCGTGGCATTACGCAACTGATTGCCAGCAGTGTCCCTGGTCTGGATCCACAGGACGTGGTCATTGTGGACGATACAGGCCAGATCTTACGCAAGGACGAGCGCACCAATAGCCTCACCCAGCCCGAGGCACAGCTGGCGCACCAGCGGGCCCAGGAAAGCGACCTGGAGCGCAAAGTCCAGACGCTGCTCGAACCAGCGGTCGGGAAAGGCAAAGTCCGAGCCCGCGTGTCAGTGACGCTCGATTTTCAGCAACTCGAACGTACAGAAGAGCGTTATGATGCTGACAACCCTGCAATACGCAGCCAGCAACGCGTCAAGGAAGAAGGGACTGGCACGGGGTTCTGGCCCATGGGCACACCCGGTGTCCGTACCAATGTCCCAGAGGGGGCGCCCACAGCAATTACCCCGGGCGTCGGTGACAAAAATACCTCATCACGCCAGACTGAAATGGTCAACAACGAGTTGAGCAAAACCATCACCAAGGTGGTCGCACCGACGGGCGAGATCAAAAAGCTGTCCGTCGCCGTGCTCATCGATGGGATCTATCAAGTCGGGGTGAAAGGCGAACGCCAATACGTCCCGCGGTCAGCCGAGGAACTCGCAAAATATCGGGAGATTGTCAAAAGCGCCGTCGGCTTTAACGAGTCCCGTGGAGACCGGGTAGACGTGGCCGATGCTCATTTCGATACGCAGGACGATCCAGAGGCCGCGATGCAGGGGGAAGCCCAGCGCGTGTTCTGGGTCAAACTCAGCGGCTATGGCGTTTATGTCATCCTCGGCCTGCTGTTCTGTCTGTTTATTGCCCGCCCTCTCATCCAGATGCTCACTAGGCGTCCAGTGGAGACGGTGGTAGAGACCATGTTCCCGCGCACGGTGCAGGAACTGGAAGCTGGCCTGGAGACGTCTGGCATGCTGTCAGCATCTGAGGACACGGTTGTGGGCCACTTACCGGCGAGTACTGTGCCTGCCAGGCCAACGGGTGACACCCTGCGCGCCCGGGCGACGGAGCAGGCGAAACGCAATCCAGAACACGCGGTGGAAATCCTCCGCCTATGGTTAAAGCGAGGCTAATCTCATGGCAGCTCCTACGGAAGAGCGAGAACTCACAGGGGCAGAAAAAGTGTCGATCCTCCTCCTCGCCCTCGGCGAGGAGGTGACTCCGTTGCTGTTGCAGAGGATGAGCGAACAGGAGATCCAACGCATTAGCAACCATATGTCGTACATGCGTGATGTGAAGACGACTGTCGTGGAACGGGTGCTCGATGAATTTTTCACCATGGCGAGCAGCGCTGAAGGCACGGTCGCCGGTGGCACGGACTACGTCAAAAAACTGCTGATGAAAGCGCTCGATCCTGGAAAAGCGTCATCGATCATCAACAACCTCTCGATGCCGACGATGGAGACAG
>WNFC01003269.1_pt1 | contig 17538 bp, 18 predicted proteins | sample 5400541 | NCBI WGS metagenome assembly WNFC01 (sample SAMN13153342, study PRJNA577476) | soil metagenome | isolation source: 120 cm saprolite under Douglas fir tree site 2 hole 2 replicate 1 | place: USA:California | collected 2015-04-18
CAGTTTCGCCCCCCTGGGTGATGACCGGCGCGCCAGGGAGTGGTTTCGTTGCCTGTGGAGGTGTGAGCCATGTTTCCTGCTGCCTTTGATTACCAATCTCCCGCCACGCTCGACGAGGCACTGGGGGTGCTGGCCAAGCGCGGCGATGACGCCAAGGTCATGGCCGGCGGCCAGAGCCTCATCCCCCTCCTCAAGCTCCGCTTCGCACAGCCGGCGCTGATCCTCGACATCGGCCGGATCCAGGACCTCAACGGCATCAAGCGCGACGACGGCCATGTGACGATCGGCGCGCTCGCCCGGCATGTCGACATCGAGCGTAGCCAGGAGCTCGCGAAGCTCGTCCCGTTGATGGTCGAAGCCGTCCACTGGATCGCCGATCCGCTGGTCAGGAACCGCGGAACCCTGGTGGGCTCGGTCTGCCACGCGGACCCCTCCGGCGACTGGGGCTCGATCATGCTCGCGCTCAACGCCGAGCTCGTGGCCAGCTCGGCCAAAGGCGAGCGCACGATTCCGATCGACGGCTTCTTCGAGGGCCCCTTCACGACTACCCTGCGGCCCGACGAGATCGCGACCGCGATCCGGATTCCGCTGCCCTCAGGGCACGCCGGCGGCTCGTATCACAAGCTCGAGCGCAAGGTGGGGGACTTTGCGACCGTCGCCGTTTCGGTGCAGGTCGAGCTCGACGGCCGCAAGGTGAAGAAGGCCGGCATCGGGCTGACCTCCGTCGGGGCCACCAACCTCAAGGCGAAGAAGGCCGAGCAGTCACTCGTCGGCCACGAGCTGACGGACGACGTGATCGCCCAGGCGGCGAAACTCGCCGCGGAGGCGGCGGAACCCAAGGACGACATCCGCGGAACCGCCGCATATAAGAAGGACGTGGTTCGGGTCTTCGTGCAGCGCGGCCTCAAGGCAGCCCTCGCCCGAGCCCAGGAGGGAAAGGCGTGAAGGTGACGATGCGCGTCAATGGAGTAGAGCGCAGCGGCGACGTCGAGCCGCGCGTCCTCCTCGTCGACTTTCTGCGCACGAACCTGGCGCTCACCGGCACGCACATCGGGTGCGACACGACGAGCTGCGGCGCCTGCACGGTGCGGATGGACGGCGACCCCGTGAAGTCCTGCACAGTGCTCGCCGTCCAGGCCGATGGCCGGGAGATCAAGACAGTCGAGGGGCTGGCGAACGGGGCGGCGCTGGCTCCGATCCAGGTCGGGTTCCACGAGGAGCACGGCCTCCAGTGCGGGTTCTGCACGCCCGGCATGATGATGGTCACCTCGGCTCTGCTGGAGAGGAACCCCAATCCGACCGACGACGAGATCCGCTGGGCGATCAGCGGCAACATCTGCCGCTGCACCGGTTACATGAACATCGTCAAGGCGGTCAAGCACGCGGCCCAGATGCAGGCCGAAGCGGCCAAGGCGCCCGCGGGTGCAGCGGTCGCGGGAGGTGGGAAATGAGCTCGACGATGCACATGCACGGGGGCATCGGCGAGTCCATCAAACGCAAGGAGGATGGGCGCTTCCTGCGTGGGAAGGGCAGCTACCTGGACGACTTCGTACTTCCCAACATGCTGCACATGGCCATTCTTCGCAGCCCGTACGCGCATGCGCGCATCAAGTCGATCGACACGGCCGCCGCTTCGGCCAAGCCAGGCGTGATCGCGGTGGTCACCGGCGAGCTGATGGCCCAGCACAAGCTCGCGTGGATGCCCACCCTGAGCGGGGACACCCAGGCCGTGCTCGCCACCGACAAGGTTCGCTTCCAGGGCCAGGAGGTCGCTGCGGTCGTCGCGGAGACCAAGTACCAGGCCGAAGACGCCCTGGCCTCGATCGAGGTCGATTACGAGGTCTTGCCTGCCGTGATCAGCCCCGACAAGGCGAAGGCCCCGGGCGCGTCGATCATCAGGGACGACAAGGACGGGCAGAAGGACAACCACATCTACCACTGGGAGTCGGGCGACCAGGCCACCACCCAGGCGGCGTTCGCCAGGGCGCACAAGGTGGTCAGGCTGCATACCTTCTATCCCCGGTGCCATCCCGCACCCCTCGAGACGTGCGGGTGCATCGCCGACGTCAACGGGGCCACGGGCAAGGCCACGATCCATATGACCAGCCAGGCTCCGCACGCGATCAGGACGGTGTTCGCGCTGGTGACCGGCCTGCCGGAGCAGAACATCCGCATCATCTCCCCGGACCTCGGTGGGGGCTTCGGCAACAAGGTCCCGGTCTACCCGGGCTACGTGGTGGCGACGGCCGCCAGTCTCCTGCTCGGCCGGCCGGTGAAGTGGATCGAGGACCGGAACGAGAACCTCATCTCCACCGGCTTCGCGCGCGACTTCCACATGACCGGCGACCTCGCGGTGGACCAGAACGGCAAGATGCTCGCGCTGCGCGTCCACCTGGACAGCGACAACGGCGCGTTCTTCGCCGACGCACAGCCAAGCAAGTTCAAAGCGGGCCTGTTCCACATCGTCACGGGCTCCTACGACATCCCGACCGCGCACGTCACCGCCGATGGCTACTACACGAACAAGGCGCCAGGCGGCGTGGCGTATCGCTGCTCGTTCAGAGTTACCGAGGCGAGCTACCTGATCGAGCGCCTGGTCACGAACGCAGCCCTCGAGCTGGGCATCGACCAGGCCGAGTTCCGGAAGAAGAACTTCATCCAGCCCGAGCAGTTTCCGTACCACTCGGCAACGGGCTGGGTCTATGACAGCGGCGAGTACGAAAAGGCGATGGACGTCGCCCTCGATCAGCTCGGGTACGCCGAGCTCAAGAAAGACGTCGAGGCGCGCAGAAAGAAGGGAGAAGTCACCGGCATCGGCATCGCGAGCTTCACCGAGGTCGTCGGCGCCGGACACGGCGCGGAGTTCGACATCCTCGGCTTGAGGATGTTCGACAGCGCCGAGCTCCGCGTGCACCCGACGGGCAAGGCCATCCTGCGCATGGGCACCAAGTCACAGGGCCAGGGCCACGAGACGACGTTTGCGCAGATCGTGGCCGAAGAGCTCGGCATCCCTGCGCAGGACGTCGCGGTCGAGGAGGGCGACACGGACACCGCGCCGTATGGGCTCGGCACATACGCCTCCCGCAGCACGCCGGTGGCGGGAGCCGCGACGGCGATGGTCGCGCGGCAGCTGCGCGAGAAGGCACGCAAGCTCGCGGCCCATCTTCTGGAGGCCGACGAAGAGGACCTCGTGTGGGAGCGCGGCAAGTTCTACGTCAAGGGCTCGCCCGAGCGCTCGAAGACCATTCAGGAAGCTGCCTTCGCCGCATACACGAACCTGCCGGAGGGGATGCAGGCCGGGCTCGAAGGGGTCTACTACTACGACCCGCCGAACATGACCTACCCGTTCGGCACCTACGCCGTGGTGGTCGACGTCGACAAGGGCACCGGCCAGGTCAAGGTGAAGAGGATGGTCGCGGTCGACGATTGCGGCGTCCGCATCAACCCGATGATCGTCGAGGGCCAGATCCATGGCGGCCTCGCCGAGGGGTACGGGATCGCCTTTATGGAGCTGATCACCTTCGACGACGAGGGCAACTGCATCGGCTCAAGCCTCATGGACTACCTGATTCCGACCGCGTGGGAAACGCCCAAGTTCGAGCTCGGCGAGACCTCGACTCCGTCTCCGCATCACCCTCTTGGCGCCAAGGGAGTCGGCGAGTCGCCCACGGTAGGATCGCCGGCCGCCTACGTCAACGCGGTGATCGACGCCTTGTCTCCGTACGGCATCACGAACATCGACATGCCGGTAACCTCAGACAAGGTATGGGCGGCCCTCCGGTCCAAAGGAGTCACGGAATAGCCGCCGACGTATTCGAGCTGCTCCACAAGTACGCGGTAACGGGCACACCGCATGTGCTCGCGACCGTGGTACGCACCGAGGCGCCGACCTCGGCGCACCCTGGTGACAAAGCGGTCGTGACAGCCGACGGCCGGCTGCACGGATGGATCGGCGGCAGCTGCTCGGAGCCGATCGTCCGCCGCGAAGCGCTGCGCGCGCTGGCTGAGGGCGTGCCTCAGCTGGTGCGGATCGTGCCGGCGCCGGAGGTCAAGCAAACGCGAAAGCGCGGCGAGCTCATGGTCGCCACGACGTGTCCGAGCGGCGGCGCCCTGGACATCTTCATCGAGCCACAGCTGCCGCGGCCGCTGCTGCTCGTTTTCGGCGACAGCCCTGCCGCGCGCACCCTCGCCCAGATGGGATCGCTGGCCGGCTTCCGGACCTGCGCGGTTCACCCGGGGGCCAGAAGGGAGGACTTTTCGGCTGACGTCGTGTTCGGCAGCCTCGAGGTTGCCGGCGCCAACCCTGGAGCCGACACCTGGGCGGTCGTGGCGACGATGGGCCACTACGACGAAGACGCGCTAGAGGCCGCCCTGGCGTACCCCGACGTCGAGGTCGCGCTCATCGCTAGCACGCGACGCGCGGCCGCCGTGCGCGATGGCCTGCGCAGCCGCGGGATGGACGAGGCGACAGTCGATCGCATCCGCACCCCGGCGGGGAAGGTGCGTGGCGGCAGCCAGGAAGAGATCGCCCTACTGGCGCTCGCCGAGGTGGTGACGGCCCGGCGCAAGCGCGGCCACGTGCATGCATCGGCGCCCGCCGAGGCTGCGCCGGTCGTCTTCGCCACCGACCAGGTGTGCGGCATGACCGTCGACCCGCTGACTTCCCAACACAGAACTGTGTACCGCGACACGATTTACTGGTTCTGCTCGGCCGGGTGCCAGGCCGAATTCGAGAAGGAACCCGAGCGCTATCTGAGAGCGATTGAAGCCTAAAGGCATGCGCAGCACCGGCCTGGTGCTGGCCGCGGGATCCTCGCGGCGGATGGGGAGTCCCAAGCAGCTGCTCGTAGTCAGGGGCAAGCCCCTGCTCGAGCTGGTCGTCGGGCAGGTGTGCGACTCGGGGGTCGACGACGTCGTGGTCGTTCTCGGGGCGGCGTTTGACGAGATCCAGAACCGCGTCGACCTGGGCCGGGCGCGTGTGGTCGTGAATCCCGATTACGCTGCCGGCATGGCCTCCTCGCTGAAAGCGGGCCTCGCCTCGCTCGAGGCCGGCGTCGATCGCGCGGTGGTCATCCTCGGGGACCAACCCGATGTCGATTCGAAGCTGCTGAACCGGCTCCTGGATCTCCAGGAGAGCTCGGGCCTGCCGGCGGCGGCGCTGGACTTCAACGGCCTCCTCCACCCGCCGGTCGTCGTCAAACGTGAGCTGTGGGGAGACCTGATGTCACTGGAAGGCGACGTCGGCTGCCGAGCAGTGATCCGAGCCCGCCCGGACCTGGTGGCGAAACTCAAGGTCAGAGGAGACCTGACCCATCCGATCGACATCGACACGCCGGCGGATTATGAGCGGGCCAAAGCGCTGACTGGGTTCTAGAAGTTCAGCGGGGCCTCGGCCTCTCGCAGCTCAACAGCGGACGTGGTGCGGGACAGCGGTAAGGCAAGCGCGAAAACACTGCCCTTGCCGGGCGTGCTGCTTTCGACCACGAGGCTGCCGCCATAGCTTTGCGCAAGCTGGCGGCAGATGTAGAGTCCAAGCCCGAGGCCAGGGACCACGACCTGCGGATCCGCGACCCGATAGAGCCGGTCGAAGACCCTCTCGCGCTCGGCCGTGCGAATGCCGACACCGTTGTCCTCGACGCGAACAATCGCCTTTCGCGAGCGGGTGGACAGGCCGATCACGACCCGCGGTGTCCGGATGGTGTAGGTGAAGGCGTTATTGATGAGGTCGTCCATGAGACGGCCCAGATGGTCCTCGTCGACCTCGACCGGAACCGGGTTCGAGGGAAGGTTGACGATGACCTCGGCGCGAAGCAGCTCGGCTCGTGGGCCCGCTCGCTCCACCCCGCTCTCGATCACTTTTCTCAAATCGATTGCGGCGGCCCCGACCTGGGGGTCGACGACCTCGAGGCGAGAGGCGTTCTGCAGATCGCTGATGATCCTCTCCATCTCACGTGTCTTTGAAATCAGGATGTTGAGAGGCGTCTCCCAGGCATGTGGCGGCTTGCCGAGCGAACCGCCTGATAGCAGCGACAGGTATCCCGTGAACACGGTCAGCGGGGTCAGCAGCTCGTGCGCCGCCATGCTCAGAAAGGAGCTCTTGGTCTGGCTCGCGGCGGTGGCGGATACGTAGAGTCGGGTCATCTCCTCAGTACGCGAACGCGCCTCGATGAAGGCGGCCAGCACAAACGAGCTGAGAGCGAGGAACACGTTGAAGACCTGGAGGGTGACCATCTTGTCGAACAGCGTCTCGTCGCCGAAGGGACCAGCTCCTTGCACGGCGGCCCAGATCGCGATCCCCGACGCGATCAGCGCCGCGGGGGCCGCACCGCGCAGGCGGAAGCGCCAGGCCGCCAGCATGATCAGGGGAAAGACCAGGTATTCGAGGCGCAGGCTGTTCTGGAAGAGTACGAAGGTGACGATGCCGATCGCAAACAGCAATGCGACCAGCTCCGCCCCCGAGCGCAGCGTCGGCTCGGGAGCTCCTGCGTTGGGCAGAAGGCTGAGGATGAACGGCGCCACCAGGAGCACCCCCATCGCGTCGCCGGCCCACCAGACCGCCCAGGTCGACCAGAAACCGGCCACGGGCACAGCGCCCGAAACCGCCAGCACTGTGGTCCCGATGGTCGCGCTGATCGTCATGGCAACCAGGGCGCCGAGCAGGATGATGGCGGAGGCATCTCGCAGCCGGTCCAGCTCGATTCGGAAGCCTGATCGTTTGAGGAGAGCCGCCGCGGTCAGGGGCGCAAGCGTGTTGCCGGCGGCGATGAATGCAGCGCCCAGCGGGGAAGGGCCGATCGGGAGATTGACCGCCAGGGCTGCCACGAACACCGCCGGCCAGACACGCCGGCCGAACACGAGAATCGCCACCAGGGCGATCCCGGTGGGAGGCCAGATCGGTGTCACCTGGCCGTGCACGAGGGCCAGCCGCAAGCTCGCGATGGCCGCAAGCCAGTACGCCAGCGTGACCACGGCCAGCTGCAGCACGACGCTGAGCCCGGTCACCCGGCCGGCTACGTTCCTCACCTCTACCTTTGAGACGCGATCACTCATCGGCTATCTCGTATAACGAGTCTACGCAGGGTTTCTCACCCCGGACTTACACTCGATCCGGTATGGGATCGAATCATCCGATCATTGTTGCTCCGCACGACGCCACAGGTCAGCGAGTGGAGATCGATGGCCAGACCATCTGCATCCACGAGTGGCGCGGCAGCGGGCCCGCCACCATGCACGTGCATCACGATGATGACGAGGCCTGGCACGTGCTCGAGGGCGAGCTTCGCTTTCGCTTCGGCGATCGCACGGAGGTCGCCCCGGCCGGTTCCACCGTCTTCGTGCCGGCGGGAGTGGCTCACACCTACGAGGCGCTGCCCGGTGCGCGCTACCTCATCATCCTCACGCCGCGCCTGCGGGCGCTGATCGCCGAGCTTCAGTCGACACCGCACCCGGAGCACCCGGACGTCTACCGGCGGCACGCCTCGGAGCTGCTCGAGTAACGGCCGGACGACCAGGTCGAAGGGCTAGCCGGACGGCTGGTCGGAGTCCGCGAGCACGTCCCCGGCCCGCAGCCGCTCGAGACTCTGCATGCGCGACTGCGCGCGAGGGCCAAGCCGGCTCAGTACGGCGGCGACGACCCCCTCGACGACTGCCATGGCTCCGACCAACGAGTCAAAGGGCCCGACCATGTCGACGCTGGTCACGATCACCTGCCGCGCAAATCCCGAGGCGGGAGACAGCCACGGATCCGTGAACAGGATGACGTTGCAGCCCTGCGCCGCAGCGACACGGGCGCTCTCGATCGTGTCCGCCTGGTAGCGCCGGTAATCGAATACGACGAGCACGTCGCCCTTTCTCATGTCGATCAACTGCTGCGCCGGCCCGCTGCGCTCCGAGTCCACGAGCCCGATCCCGGGCCGCAGCAGGTGGAGCTGCGCGGCAAGGTATCGAGCGAGCGGCGCGCTGACTCTTCCGCCCAGCACCAGGACCCGGCGCCGCACGTCTCCGATGATCTCCACCGCCTCGTTGATATCTCGATGCGACAGCACGTCCACGGTCGCCTTCAAGTTCTCGGCCGCGACGTCGAGCGCGTCGCTGAGCACCGAATCGGTTTCGCGGGCGGGCTGGTCGCCGCGGTACCGGGTGAGGGGCGAGCTGAGGCGGGCCTGCACCTCGTGGCGAAGCGTCTCCTGGAACTCCGGATAGCCGCGAAAACCGAGCTTCGTGATGAACCGGGTCACGGTCGGGGGGCTGACCTGGGCCCGCTCGGCGAACCTGGCGACGCTCTCCAGGCCGGCGATCGGGTAGGAGGCCAGCAGGACCCTGGCGAGCTTGCGCTCGGCCGGGCTGAGGTCGTTCAGCCGCTGCCTCACCAGCTCGCCCACACGAGTTTCGTGGCCCGTGACGTTTATTACATCCTCGCCCATCTAGCCCCCGTTCGAATAATTCTTGACAACGATCGTAACCCCTGTTAGCTTCGCCGCAACGCCAACATCGGTCGAAGGCGCTCGTCGGGAAGCGGGCGCTCGAAAGGGGAGAGATCAATGAGCGTCCAGGCCCATTCCGCCGACGTCGACACACTCCACAAGCTGGGTTACGCCCAGGAGCTCCGGCGCCGGATGTCGACGTTCTCCAACTTCGCCGTGTCGTTCACCATCATCTCGATCCTGTCCGGCTGTCTGACCCTGTACGGCTACGGGATGAACACAGGCGGCCCAATCGACATGAACATCGGCTGGCCGGTCGTCGGTCTCTTCGTGCTCATGGTCGGCCTCGCCATGGCCGAGCTGGCGTCCAGCTTTCCGACGGCCGGCGGGCTGTACTACTGGTCGGCCAAGCTCGGCGGCAAGAACTCTGCCGCCTGGAGCTGGTTCACCGGGTGGTTCAACCTCCTTGGCCAGGTCGGGGTCACGGCCGGCATCGACTTCGGCCTGGCCCTATTCGCCGATGCGCTCCTGAACGCTCTCTTCAACTACCCAAGCACTCCGGGCTGGATCGTGCTGATCTACGCTGTCGTGCTCTTCCTGCATGGGCTGCTGAACACCTTCGGCGTGGGTGTCGTCGCGCTGTTGAACGACATCTCGGTGTGGTGGCACCTGATCGGGGTCGCCATCATTTTCGTTGTCCTGTTCTTCGTCCCCGCCCATCACCAGTCCGTGTCGTTCATCTTCACCAACTTCGTCAACAACACCGGCTTCGGCAACTCCTACTACGTCTTCTTGATCGGCTTGCTGCTGGCCCAATACACGTTCACCGGTTATGACGCATCCGCGCACATGACCGAGGAAACGCACAACGCCGCCGTCGCCGGCCCACGGGGCATTGTCTGGTCGATCATCGTGTCCTTGATCGCCGGATGGATTCTCCTGATCGGCGTTACCTCCGCAATCCAGAACTACGGCGCCGAGTCAACCGCCGTCACTCCCGCAGCTCAGATCTTCATCGACGCGGTTGGGCACAATCTCGGCCTGTTCCTGCTCTTCATCGTGGTCGGCGCGCAGTTCTACTGCGGCATGTCTTCGGTGACCGCAAACTCACGCATGATCTACGCGTTCTCGCGCGACGGCGCGGTCCCCGGCTCGCAGTTCTGGCACAAGATCAACCCGCGCACACGCACTCCGACCAACTCGATCTGGTTTGCGGCGGTCGGTGCCTTCATCCTCGGGCTGCCGTACCTCTGGAGCCCGGTGGCTTACGCCGCCGTCACCTCAATCGCGGTCATTGGCCTCTACATCGCGTACGGCATCCCGATCCTGCTTCGGCTGCTCGCGGGCGAGAAGTTCCAGCGCGGTCCCTGGCATCTCCGCCAGTACAGCTACATCGTCGGCTGGATTGCGGTCGTCTGGATCGGTTTCATCGCGATCCTGTTCGTCCTCCCGCAGCTGACTCCCGGAAACACGCTGACAACCTTCAACTACGCCATCCTCGCGGTCGCCGTAGTCTTGATCTACTCAGGTGGCTACTGGTTCCTCTCCGCGAAGAACTGGTTCAAGGGGCCAAAGGTTCAAGGGACGGCAGAAGAGCTTGCCAAGATCGAAGCCGACCTCGCCGCCGCTGGATAAGCCGGTGGCGGCAGACGACCGTCCGAAGATCGGGATCACCGTCCAGCCCCGGAGGGGCCTCGAGTATTACGTGCCTTACCGCCGTGCCGTGACGGCGGCCGGCGCCGAGCCCGTGGACCTTGTTCCGGGAACCAAGACGCTCCCCGAGCTCGACGGCCTCCTACTGCCCGGAGGCTGGGATGTCGACCCGTCCTTCTATGGAGAGCGGCGGGACGAGAAGCTTGGAGAGACCGATCCCGAGCTCGATGAGACCGAGCTGGATATGTTTCGTCAGGCCCGGGAACGAGAGATCCCTGTGCTTGGCATCTGCCGCGGCCAGCAGGTGATCAATGTCGCCATGGGTGGATCGCTGGTGCAGCACCTGGAGGGCCACGAGGTCCGGTCGCTCGGCCGCCGCCACCTCGCTCACACCATCGAGGTCGACCCGGCATCCGAGCTTGGCCGGGCGGCTGGTGAGCACAAGGTGCGTGTCAACAGCCTCCATCACCAGGCGATCAAGAGGCTTGCCGCCGGGCTGCAGCAGACCGCCAGCGGCGAGGACGGAACCGTGGAGGGCGTTGAATCTAACGACGGGCTGATCGTGGCGGTCCAGTGCCATCCCGAAGAGCTCACCACCGACCTGCCATGGGCGCGCAAGCTGTTCGAGCGCTTCGTGGCGCGGGCTCGCGGCCGCCACCAAAAGCGATAGCCATGGCGCGCAAGCGGCGATAAGGATGGGACCATCTGATTGCTGACGAAAGAGCACCTTTCGCACGCCGTCTCGGCCGGCGAGATCGACACGGTGGTGGTCGCGTTCACAGACATGCAGGGACGCCTGATGGGCAAGCGGGTCGACGCCGAGTATTTCGTCGAGACCTCGTACGACGGCGAGTCCACCGAAGGCTGCAACTACCTGATGACGGTCGACATGGAGGGGGAGGTCGTACCGGGCTACAAGATGGCCAGCTGGGAGCAGGGCTACGGAGACTTCGACATGGTGCCGGACTTCGAGACCCTGCGCATCGTGCCCTGGCTGGACGCGACGGCCATGGTCCTGTGCGACGTCGCCTGGCACGACAAGAAGCCCGTGCGGCCCTCACCCCGGCAGGTGCTGCGCGCGCAGATCGAGCGCGCCCGCAAGCTCGGTTTCGAGCCCATGTTCGGGTCTGAGCTCGAGTTCTACCTTCTGAAGGAGACGTACGCCGAAGCTCACGCGAAGCACTACGTCGACCTGACGCCATCGGTGCCGTACATCCTCGATTACCACGTCCTCGCCACGACCTACGACGAGCCATTCATCCGCGCCGTGCGCAAGGGCATGAAGGCCGCCGGCATCCAGGTCGAGAGCTCGAAGGGCGAGGCCTGGCCGGGACAGCAGGAGATCAACTTCCGCTTCTCGGACGCGCTGACGATGGCGGACAACCACGTCATCTACAAGAACGGCATCAAGGAGATCGCGCACCAGCACGGCTGCTCAGTGACCTTCATGGCCAAGCCGGACCACCGCTGGATCGGCAGCTCGTGCCACATCCATTCGAGTCTCTGGAAGGGCGACCGGAACGTATTCGACGGCGAGTCGGAGACCTTCAAGCAATACCTCGCCGGCCAGATCGCGCACGCCTCCGAGCTAGCGGTCTTCCTTGCACCCAACATCAACTCGTACAAGCGCTATGCGGCCGGTACATGGGCGCCGACCACCCTGGCCTGGGGCCACGACAACCGGACCTGCGGGTTTCGCATCGTCGGTCACGGGCAGCACCTTCGAGCCGAGTCGCGCATACCGGGAGCCGACGCCAATCCGTACCTGGCTTTCGCCGCCCTCCTCGCGGCGGGACTACACGGAATCGAGAAAAAGCTCGTGCTGCCGCCCGAGTTCAAAGGCAATGCGTACGAGTCCGACGTGCAGCGTTTCCCGCACTCGATGCGTGACGCTATCTCGGAGTTGGAGCGCGGAAAGATGGCGCGACAGGCGTTCGGGGAAGACGTGGTCGACCACTATCTCCACTACGCCCAGACCGAGCAGGCCTTTTTCGACAAGGTTGTCACGGATTACGAGCGCGCGAGGCTCTTCGAGCGTGGCTAGACAAAAACTATGAGATTGGAAGGGAAGGTCGCCGTCATCACGGGCGCGGCCGGCGGGATCGGCCGCGAGGCCGCGATCCTGTTCTCTGCTGAAGGCGCGCGAGTGTGCGTCGCCGATGTCGGACAGGACGCTGGCGAGAAGACCGCATCCGAATGCAGGGATGCGTTCTTCTTCAAGGCCGACGTCAGCGACCCCAAGAGCGTGCAGGCGATGTACGACGCGACTGCGTTGCGCTACGGCCGGGTCGACATCCTCTACAACAACGCGGGCATCATGCCGCCCGACGACGACTCCATCCTCACCACCGAGCCCGACGCGTGGGATCGCGTGCAGGCGGTGAACGCGAAGGGCGTCTACCTCTGCTGCAAGTACGGCATCCCGCACCTGCTGAAGGCGGGCGGCGGCTCGGTGATCAATGTCGCCTCCTTCGTCGCGCTCGTCGGGGCGGCGACGTCCCAGATCTCGTACACCGCCTCCAAGGGCGCGGTCCTCTCGATGAGCCGCGAGCTCGCGGTGCAGTTCGCGCGGCAGGGCGTTCGCGTCAATGCGCTATGCCCGGGCCCTGTGGAGACGCCGCTGCTGATGCGCCTCTTCTCGGAAACGCCGGGTGCGTACGAACGGCGCCGCGTGCACCTACCGATGGGACGCCTGGCCAAAGCACGCGAGATCGCAAACGCCGCGCTTTTTCTCGCTAGCGACGAATCGAGCTACGTCAACGGCTCGACCTTCCTGGTCGATGGCGGCCTGACCGCGGCCTACGTAACCCCGGAGTAGTCGTAACCCGGATCAGTATCCGGTTGCGTGCAATCGAGACTATCAATCGCGGGCGCCATCGCATCGGCGCTGCTGGCCGCGGCGTGCGGCGGAACATCGCCGGCAACGGCGGCCGCGAGCCCATCGCCGAATCCGTCGCCGAGCCCGACCGCGAGCCCGGCCGCAACCGGCACCACGATCGCGGTCGCGCCGTCCAAGCTGGGTCAGATCCTGGTCGACGGAAAAGGGATGACGGTTTACCTGTTCGTCGTGGACACGGGCACGACCTCGAACTGCTACACGTCCTGCGCCACGATCTGGCCGCCCGTCCTGACGACCGGCGCGGCCCAGGCCGGCGCCGGGGCGAATGCGTCGCTGCTCGGGACCACGACCCGAACGGATGGCAAGACCGAAGTGACCTACGCGGGACACCCGCTGTACTACTTCGTCCAGGACAAAGCCGCCGGCGACACCACCGGACAGGGCATCAACGGATTCGGCGGTCTTTGGTGGGTCGTGTCGCCGTCAGGAGCCGCGATCCACTAGCCACCGGTTAACTTCTGCGGGTGGATTCGACCGTCCGACGTGGGGTGATTCGCGACGCGCTCGGCATCGGCACCGCCACCGGCGCATACGCGCTCTCTTTTGGGGCGATCTCGACCGCGGCCGGACTGTCCGTTCTCCAGACGTGCGCCCTGTCGGTACTGATGTTCACCGGCGCGTCGCAGTTCGCTCTCGTCGGGGTGGTGGGCGCTGGCGGGAGCGTCTGGGCCGGGGCCGCCACTGCGGCGCTGCTCGGCTCGCGCAACGCGCTCTACGGCATGCGTTTGTCTTCGATTCTGGACAGGAGCCGCTGGAGGCGGGCGGCCGCCGCCCACTTCGTGATCGACGAGACGACGGCGATGGCGATCGCGCGCGATTCGGTTCCGGAGAGCCGCCTCGCCTTCTGGGCCACCGGACTGGCGGTGTTCACGCTGTGGAACCTCGGCACCCTGATCGGGGCGCTCGCGACACACGCGCTGCCGGACCCCAGGGTGCTCGGTTTCGACGCGGCCCCGCCGGCCGCGTTCCTCGCCCTGCTCGCGCCGCGCCTGCGGGCCCGTGAGCCGATGGCGATCGCCCTGGGCGCGGGCGTGGTCGCGTTGGTCTGCCTGCCCTTCGTGCCGTCCGGGGTTCCGCTGCTGATCGTCGCGGTGCTCGTAGCGATCTACGGTGTGCTGAGGTCGGGCAGATGATGTGGGCAGGCGTGCTGGTCGCGTGCGCGAGCTGCTACGTGCTGAAGCTCGCGGGCCTGTCGCTACCCGCCGCCGTGCTGCAGGACGCGCGAGTGCAGCGGACGGTTCCGCTGGTCCCGGTCGCGCTGCTCGCCGCGCTTGTCGCGACGCAAACCTTCTCCACCGGCCATCACCTCGTGGTGGACGTACGCACGACTGCTCTCATCGTGGCGGTCGGGATGGTCTTGCTGCGCGCCCCGTTCCTCCTGGTGGTCGCAAGCGCCGCCGCAACAGCAGCCCTGCTCCGTCTCATTTAGCCTGTTTGGGATGGTCCGTATCGAGCCCGTGACCGAAGCCACGCCCGAGGTGCATGCGGCGCTGAGCCTTCTGCTGCCCCAGCTCAACCCCCAGCTGCCGGTGCCAACGATGGAAAGGCTCCATCTGATGGTCGCCGACCCGGCCGTCACCCTTCTCCTGGCCCGCGACGGAGAGCAGATCGTGGGCACGACCACGGTGATCGTGTACACCACCCCGTTCTGGATCAAGGCTCGACTTGACGAGGTGGTCGTGGATGAGTCGGCGCGAGGCAAGGGCGTCGGCGCGGCGCTCGTGAAGGCAAGCATCGACCTTGCCCGCGAAAAAGGAGTTGAGGTGGTGGAGCTGCAGTCGGGCGTCCAGCGCGAGGAAGCCAACCGGCTCTATCCCAGGATGGGTTTCAAGCTCCGAGAGACGAACGTGTACCGCATCGTCCTCTAGTCACCCAAACCCGCTTCGCCAGTCCTATGCGGGTTTGGGTCTGGCCCAAATACCCGCATCCGCACGCCGATGCGGGTTTCGGCGACCTCCCGCGCTAGCCCGTCAGCTCCTCCAACCGGCTCACCATCCGGGCGAGAGTCGCGAACGCCGCCTCGACCGGCTCCGGAGATGTCATGTCGACTCCCGCCATGCGCAGCCCCTCGAGCGGGTACATCGAGCCGGCGCTCCTCAAGAAAGCGAGGTATGACTCGACGGCCCTCGAGTCGCCTGCGGCGACACGCTGGACGAGGTGGTCGGCGCCCGCGATACCGGTCGCGTACTGGTACACGTAGAAGTTGCTGTAGAGGTGGGTGTGGAACTGCGCCCACGTCGAGCCGATGCGCCGGCGATCGCGCTCGGTGACCTCGACCTCCGAGCCGAAGACCTCCATCATCAGGTCGGCCATCAGGTTGTTCAGATAGTCGGCGGTGACGGCCCCGCCGCGTTCGACCTGCTCGTGCATCTCCAGCTCCAGTCGGGCCAGCGACGGCATGATGAAGAAGTAGCGATAGAAGTTCGACATCGCCTCTTCGATCACAGCGACCTGGAAGGCCGGGTCATGGTCATGGGTCGCGAGCAGGTGGCGGCGCACGAGCGCCTGGTGCATGTTCGAAGCCACCTCGGCCTGGAACAGCCCGTAGTTCGAATAGATGAACGGCTGCGCGTTGCGCGAGTAGTACGAGTGCATCGAATGGCCCAGCTCGTGTGCGAGCGTGCTCATCGAATAGATGTCGTCGTTGTAGCTCATGAAGATGAAGGGAAAGGTGTCGGGAACGCCGGTCGAAAATGCGCCCATGCGCTTGCCCTTGTTGGGATAGACGTCGACCCACCGGTCCTCCAGCGCCCCACGACGAAGGATGCGCACATACTCGTCGCCAAGCGGCTTGACGCCTTCGGCGATCCAATCGACCGCCTGCGCATACGGCACGTTGAGCGTCGACTGACCGACCGGCGCGCGGGTGTCGTATGGCTTGAGCACGTCAAGGCCCAACGCCTTGCGCCGAGCCCGCCAGTAGCGATGCCACGTGCCAACGTTGTCGCGGAAGGTCTGGATTACGTTGTGGTATACGTCGGGCGGGACGTGGCTCGGCTCCAGCGCCGCGGCCAGGGATGACGGGAACCCACGTGCGCGCGCATAGAACACATCGCGCTTGATGCCGCCTCCCAGGCTCGCCGCGAGCGCGTGCTCCACGGCGATGTGCGAGTCGGCGTAATTCTCGAAAGCCGTCCGCCGGACCTCGCGATCCGGGCTCGTGAGCAACGCTCCGATGGTGCCCTGAGCCACCTCGTGATGGTCGCCGTTCGTGCCGACCGCTGGGGCGAACTTGAGGTCGACGTTGGCGAGGACGCCGTGCACCGACAGCGCCGTCGCGAGCGGGTCCGAAACCTGGTTCAGGAGCTCCTCCACCTCAGCGCTTCTTATGCGCTTCTGGAGCTTCTCCAGGCGGTCGAAGTAGTGACCGAGGTGGGCGAGCCTTGGCGAGCCCCCGACCCATTCCCGCAGCTTGGGGATGCCGATCGCGATCATCTCCGGCAGCGCGAATGACGTGGCCGCGCCGAGCTGCGCGGCGACCGATCGCGCCCGGTCCGCCCGGGCGAGGGCGGCCTGGTCCCCGGTGTCGACCGAGTACGACATGGTGCTGTAGACCATCACCTTGCCCATCAGCCGGTGCACGCTCTCATTCGCGTCGAACCAGTCGGCGAGGGCGTCGGGTGAGTCTCCGAGATGGCCGTGAAATTCAGCCAGGTCGGGGAGGCGGGTGACGATCGTTTCGACCGCATGCTCCCAGCCCGCCTCGTCTGGAAAGACGCTCTCGCGGTCCCACGTAAAGCGCTCGTCCACCTGTGAGCGGGCGGGCAGCGTGGTGGCCACGATCTGTAAGGGTAGGGGGCTACGATGAGTCCGTGCCGCGCGCCAGAACAAACGGAATCGAGCTCGAGTACGAGACCTTCGGAGATCCCGAAACTCAGCCGCTGGTCCTGATCGCCGGCCTTGCCGTGCAGATGATCAGCTGGGACGAGCCGTTTTGCGAGCTGCTGGCCGGTCGTGGGTTCTACGTCATTCGCTTCGACAACCGCGACTGCGGTCTATCCACCCGGATGGAGGCCGCGGGCCCACCCGACATAGCGGCAGCGTTCAGCGGCGACGCGCACCCCGCCTACCAGCTCGACGACATGGCCGACGACGTGGCCGGCCTCATGGACTCGCTCGGAATCGAGGCGGCCCACGTGGTCGGCGCCTCGATGGGCGGCTTCATCGCCCAGCTGGTCGCGCTCAACCATCCAGGCCGCGTCCTCTCGCTGACGTCGATCATGTCCGGCCCTGGCGGGTCAGACGAAGTAGCTCCCAAACCCGAGGGAGCGGCCGTCCTGGTCGCGCCCCCTCCGCCCACACGCGAGGAGCGGATCGAGCTCGCGATGGCGATCCACCGCGTCCTCGCCGGCGCCGGCGATCAGCTCGACGAGGCGACCGAGCGAGCTCGAGCCGAACGCTCTGTGGATCGCGCCTACTATCCGCTTGGCGTCGGGCGGCAGCTCGTAGCCATCCTCGCCGCCAAGAGCCGCCTCGAACGCCTGAGGCGGCTGCGCGTGCCCACCCTCGTGATCCACGGAATCGACGACATCCTGGTCCCGGTGGAAAACGGGCGCCTCGTCG
>WNFC01020213.1_pt1 | contig 17534 bp, 15 predicted proteins | sample 5400541 | NCBI WGS metagenome assembly WNFC01 (sample SAMN13153342, study PRJNA577476) | soil metagenome | isolation source: 120 cm saprolite under Douglas fir tree site 2 hole 2 replicate 1 | place: USA:California | collected 2015-04-18
TGACGCCTTCTTTGCGGTTCACCACTTCCAGGCTGAAGAAGCGCCAGGTGACATCTACCGGGCGAACCTCGCGCACTTCGCGCATCCACAGAGCCGTGCGCCAGGCCAGCGGGCATGCCGGGTCAAAGTGGAAATTGATGCTGGCGGGGGTGGTCTCTCTTGTGGTCATTGTAGTAACCTTTCCTTAGTATGGCTTTTATGCTCATTCTTACGGTGCTTCATTTTGTGAAGTATACGGTAATAGCATACGTTGCATCATCGGAAAGTGTCAAGGCACTTGTGCTAGTGGACTGTCCAGTTTGAATTTTGCGGTGGGGCCTGACACCCGCAAGGAGTGTCACTACATTTCTGCCTCACAAACCTAACCGGACTGAGTACTAGGGCTTACTTTCAAGCTGTTGGGCTTTTTCATATGCCTGCCTGGTTTCTTCTAATCTTCCAAGTTTAGCCAGCACGACACTTGTATTGTAGTAGAAGAGACTTTCACCAGGCTCCAGCTCAATAGCCTGCTCGTAAGAGCGAAGCGCTTCGGGATAGCGCTGCATCAATTCCAGCAGAAATCCCATGTTGTTGTAAATCGTAGCGGAGGAGGGATCGAGTCGAAGAGCCTGTGCATATGCCGCGAGGGCTTCTTCATAGAACTTGAATTCGCTGTAGACATCGCCCAGGGTGCAGTAGTTGCTGGCGTTGTCAGGCTCTAGCTCGATGGCTTGCTTAATGGCACTTATGGCCTCTACGGAGCGGTTAAGTGTCATGAAGGTTTTTACGATGGAACGGTAAGCATACGCGGAGCAAGGGTCCTGCTGAATAGCTTGTGCATGTGCGACAAGGGCTTCTTGATAGCGACCGAGATAATGGAGGCAGTTTCCCTTGCCGCTGTAGGCGGAGCTATGATTGGGGTCAAGTTGAATAGCATGTTCGTAGGCATGAAGGGCTTCTTGATAGCGATCGAGGCAAAAGAGGCAGTTTCCCTTGCCGCTGTAGGCGGAGCTATGATTGGGGTCAAGTTGAATAGCATGTTCGTAGGCATGAAGGGCCTTTTCGTAGTGCCTGGCTTTGTAGCGAGAACGGCCCTCATTTATCCATTGTAATGGTGTTTGTAGAAATATATCGAGCGTATTTGTTTGTTTTTGCATGAAGTTTTTTCCCCAGAAAAATCTTCCAATGACTCAGCTGGCTCTTGTACTATACACTTCATACGAGCTAGCAGTCAATATTTCAATATGTTCCAATAGATGTCACCTGCGCCGCCAGGAGCACTATCACACTTTTCGAGGACATACACAGGCGCTGCATGCGCGAATATGTTGACTTTCTATCATGGAAAACGTATACTTACATCATAACTGATCATATCTCACTTTAACCCTGGGCAACGGACTGGTAGTGCTCTTTCCAAAAAGGTGTGATAGGACGACTGCGTCGCCTATCAGCTATTGAAAGACACCAACCAACGCCGCTACGCGGCTACTGACTAGCGTCAGTCAGGTTGGTGAAAGAAGGTAGATGCGAGCTGCTATGGAAACGAAAATGCGACGGGTCGATGTGCTTGTAATCGGTGGTGGGGTCGTGGGTTGTGCAATACTCCGTGAATTGTCGCGCTATGATGCGACTGTCGCTCTGCTGGAACGAAATCCCGATATCTGCGAGGGCACCAGTAAGTCGAATAGTGCGATTGTGCATACAGGCTTCGATGCTCCCCCCGGTTCCCTTGAAGCTCGACTGCTGGCGGAGGCGCGTGGGTTATGGCCGGACATCATTGAGAGCTTGCATATCCCCTATTTGCAAACCGGCGCGCTGATGGTAGCGACCAGCGCCGAGGAGCTTGCTACTATCGAGAGCGAGATCATTCCCAAAGCCGAACGCAACGGTGTTGTACTCCAGCGCCTGGCCCGCGAGGAGATACTGGAGGCCGCCCCCTATGTCAACCCTCGTGCCGCAGGTGGCGTACTTGTCGAAGGTGAAGGAGTTATCGATCCGTTCTGGACAACTCGTGCTTATTGTGAGAACGCTGTCAGCAACGGCGCGCAAGTCTTTTTGGGAGAGCCTGTTACCGGCATTGATGTAGCGGACGAGTGTGTATATGTGCACGCCGGTGGAGGCGGGGCGATTGCTGCCTCGATGGTGGTCAATGCCGCCGGCCTATGGGCCGATGAGGTAGCGCGCATGGCGGGGGACGATTCTTTCACCCTCACGCCACGGAGAGGCCAGTTTATTGTGGTCGAAGAGGATCATGGCATCTCTCAGATCATCCTGCCTGTGCCGAATCGTATCTCCAAGGGTATCCTGGTAACGCCTATCGTCTTTGGCGGGGTTTTACTTGGCCCTACGGCCGAAGAAGTGGATGCCAAAACGGACCTTGCAACTACAGCGCAAGGGATGCATCAGATACGAGAGGGAATCAGTAAGCTGGTGCCCGTTATGGCCGGGGCGGAGAGCGTGCGCCAGTTTGCAGGCCTGCGAGCGGTGAGTAGCACGGGGGATTATATCATTCGGGCATCTGCGGTCAGCTCGCGCATTTTGCATGTAGCGGGCATCCGTTCGACGGGGTTATCAGCCTCTCCCGCGATTGGTCGTTATGTCAGCGGGCTGGTTCGTGATGAACTGAGCCTCTCGCAACGTAATCATTTCATGGATGAGTTGCCCGAGTACCTGACCGACATGCACCCGGACGAGGGTGATGTAGTATGCCTGTGTCGCTCGATTACCCGTGGCGAGATACTGTCTGCGCTGCGCAGTCCACTACCCCCTGCTACGCTCGATAGCCTCAAGCGGCGTACCGGTGTAATGCTGGGGGATTGCCAGGGAAACCTCTGTATGGCGCGCCTGATCGATTTATTCCAGGAGCAGCTTGGTCGCGATCCCCTGACCCTCAATAAAAACGTTGCCGGCTCGTGTCCAATTGCAGGTCGCCTGCCCGGTACCAGGTTCCTTCTAGAAGGCCAGGAGTCGCTGGAACTCGATGGGAGGGACAGGGATGAGTAAGTTGTATGACCTGGCCATCGTGGGTGCGGGCCTGAGTGCCCTGAGCGCTTTGCAAGCGGGCATAGCAAGCGCACGAACTGTGGTGCTGGATTACCAGGAGCATCCTGGTGGATTCCTGAAAGCGGCACTGCCCGCGCCGGGATTTGAGGAAGCCTGGGAATTGGTCCAGTCATCGCGCATCCCCCAACGGGTCACGACCTTCTATGGGACAACGGCGGTCGGTTTACTGCCCGCGTTTGAAGCTGGCGAGCCGCATGTGCTTATCGTGCGCCAGAGGCAGGGTACGGAGGAAGTACATGCACAGCGGGTCTTGATCGCCTGCGGCGGATTGGAATTGACCCGCGAACACGCACAGATTCCAGGGACTCGCCCTGCCGGTGTAATCACCCCGGTGCTCGCGCACCAGTTATTGTCTCGCGGCTACCTCCCCGGTAAACGCGCGGTGGTCTACGGCGACTCTCGATACGCACGTTGCCCACTGAGGAGACACGCACGGCTGCCCTCCCTCCAGTTGCTAACACGGGTAGATTTTTTCATGAGAGCGCATTGGAAAGAGCAGGGGGAGGCACGGCGGGCGACCATTGGCACTTATCCGTCTTGCCAACGCTGCTGCGCAGCTACCCTCCGGGTCAGGCAAGACGAAAGGAGCAAGGCCCACCCTTCCCAACCCCGCCGCCCTCGCCCCTACGGACTGACGATGACGCTTCCAATAACCCTACCCGTGAAAGCCCTCCGATTGACCAGCCATCGCTAACCGGCGCTGAGCTTATCGCTATCGAGGGCTTTCCGCGCCTGGAGAAGGTCAAATTCCGGCGCGATGGCGAGTTTTTCGATGTACCGGCAGATACACTCGTTTATGGGACAGGGATGATGGCGAATACGCACTGGCTATCAGACGAATGTGCAGGGCGTTTACGCGGTTGGCACGGTCATCGCGCCTTCGCTCGACCATGCCGGCTCGATAGCGATGGGAAAGGAGGTGGCTTCGCTTCTCATTGGAGGTACACAATGAAATTGAAAGGTGCAGTAACCGTTAATGCGCCCCAGGAGCAGGTCTGGCGGACCTTCGTGGATCCAAAGCAGTTCTGCCGCGTTATGCCTGGATGCGAAAACGCAAAGCAACTGGACGCAACTCATTACGAGGCGATCCTCACGGTCAAAGTTCAGTTCATGACCATCCGCGCGAAAGCTCTAGGGACAGTGCTCGAAGCCGAGGAACCTCGCCACCTGGTGGGAGAGATGGTAGGTGAACCGCAGGCGATGGCTGGAGCTTTCCGAGCCAGGGTAACCATCGATCTCGTGCCTGTTAACAACGGAACAAACGTCCAGTATATCATGGATATCACCATGCTTGGCAGGCTGGCCAGCCTGGGCGAGGCCATTGTCCACTCGACCGCCAGGCGGATCTCAATGGAATTTGCGGACAATATCTCGAAGCAATTTAACAATCCTCACGGGCCGTAATTTTTTATCTGACCTTATCTCTACCGATTGAAAGGAGCAGATCATGTCACTCGCTGAAGACCAGCAAAGCGGTTACGCCGAAGAGGCCCTGCAGAAATATGGGTACCGGCCGGAGTTTCGACGTGAACTCAAACGCTTTGCCTCGTTCGCCATCGGTTTCTCATTCATTTCCATCACCACCGGTATCTTCACCACGTATGGTTATGTACTTGCCAATAGTGGGCCACTGGGCATCTGGACGTGGCCCCTGGTCATCGTCGGCCAGTTGTTTGTGTCGCTGGTCTTTGCCACGCTGGCGTCACGTATCCCACTGGCGGGCTATTCTTACCAGTGGGCGTCGCGCCTGGCGAATCCCAAGGTGGGCTGGCTCATCGGCTGGATTTCTTTCTTCTTTCTGATCGTGGACGTGGTTGCAGTTGATTACGCAGTAGCTTCGACAGTGCTGCCCAGCCTTTTCGGCTATACTGAGACCAATCAAAATGCCTGGTTGGCTACGGCAATCGTGGCATTGGTGCAGATGGCGCTGATCATCTACTCTACACGCTGGTCAACGCGCGTCAATAACACTGCGGTCGGAACGGAGATCGTTGGCATCGTGGGGCTTACCCTCCTCCTGGTGATCGTTGGGGCTGTGCGCGGACTGCTCCAACCTGGTCATGTTTTCACCACCGGGAGCGCTGCATCGCCGTGGTTCACGCTTGGAACCTGGACCTCCTCCGGGCCTTTTATGCTCGCATTTCTGCTGGGAGCCTTCACGATTGTCGGCTTCGAGGCGGCGGCCAACCTCGCCGAGGAGACGCAGGATGCCCATCGAGCTGTTCCCACCGCCATGTGGTTCTCGGTGTTCTTGAGTGGTATTGTCGGCTTTGTGTTCCTGATCGCGCTTAACCTGGCATCGCAAGACATTGCGAAATTGACTTCCTCGGCAACACCGGTAGCAAACATTGTCACCGATATGCTGGGCACGGTGGTCGGCGATATCTTCCTGGTATTCGTCACCTTCTCGATCTTCGCGTGCGGCCTGGTGATTTTTATTACCGTTTCACGCCTGACCTGGGCCATGTCAAGGGACGAGCGCTTCCCCGGTCATCAACTGTTCAGGCAGGTCAATAGACAGACAGGCACGCCTGTAGCCGCGACGCTGCTCTGTGGCATTCTGATCGAGGTCGTACTGGCTGGTTTTGCCTTGCTGGGCATCCTCGTTCCAAGCCAGAGCACGACGCTGGGTAACCTGTTCAGCGCGGCGACCTTGCTGCCGGCGATCATCTACCTGGCGACGGTCATCCTGTACATCTATGCGCGGCGCAAGTTACCGGAGGCGCGCGGGTTCAGCCTGGGAGCCTGGGAGTGGCCGATCATCGTTCTTTCGGTCATCTGGCTGCTCTTTGAACTCTCAATTTTCCGCGACTCGTCGTTTGCCGCGCCCTGGGTCTACTCACTTGTCATGTTCGGTATCGGCTTGATCTACTTCATATGGATGCTCGTAACGCGACCCAAAGTGTTACAGACAGCTCCCGCGCAGGGTGCGCCTGACACGGCGGCATAACTCTCAATTTGGAGCCTTTTTCTCCTGAAAACGAAGTTTCAGGGAGACGGTCTCCCCTTGGGGGAGGGATATCCTTCCCCCAAAGGAGGGGATGATGATTCCAGCCATACTTGCTGTAGATCAGGGCACTACTCGCACCAAAGCCCTGGTGTTTGATGCGGAGGCGCGTTCCCTGGCCGAATCCGCGAGCGAGATACCGCTCACTTATCCCCATCCAGGGTGGGTTGAGCAGGACCCGCGAGATTTGTTACGAAGCGTTGTAGAAAATGCTCGCGCCGTCCTCGCGGCCACCAGTGCGCACATCGTGGCGTTTGGCCTGGCAAACCAGGGTGAGACTGTGGTGATGTGGCATCGAAGCAGCGGGGAGCCGCTTTACAATGCGATCAGCTGGCAAGACCGCCGCACCGAAGATTTCTGCGACCAGTTGATGCACAGTGACGGTGGCCGGCTGATCCAGGAGCGCACCGGCTTGCCCATCGATCCTTACTTCTCTGCCACGAAGCTGCGCTGGCTGCTGGATAACGTGCCGGATGCACGCGCGATGGCGAAGCGTGGTGAGTTGCTGGCTGGAACGACGGATGCCTGGCTCTTATGGTGTCTCACAGGTGAGCATCGCACCGACGATACCACGGCCTCGCGCACGATGCTCTATAATCCGCGTAGCCGCGATTGGGACCAGGATGTACTGGATGTGCTGGAAATACCGCGTTCGATTTTGCCCGCTGTCCAGCCATCCTGCTCTCTTTTTGGCCCTGTGCGGGCTGACATTTTCGGCCGGCCCATACCTGTCACTGCATCGCTTGTGGATCAGCAGGCGGCACTATTCGGTCAGACCTGCTACGCGCCCAACGATGTAAAGGTGACCTATGGAACAGGCGCATTTATCCTCATGAACGCAGGCGGTGATATTCCCACCTCGCACTATGGGCTGGTTCCGACCGTGGCCTGGTCGTTCGAAAAGAGTATCACCTATGCCCTGGATGGGGGTATCTACGTGGCGGGAGCAGCAGTACAGTGGTTACGCGATGGCCTGGGTATTGTGCGGAGCGCGGAGGAGTCGATGGAGCTGGCGCTGTCGGTGCCCGACAGCGGCGGGGTCTTCTTTGTGCCGGCCCTGGCCGGGCTTGCTGCTCCCTACTGGGATAGCTATGCCCGCGGTATGATAATAGGCATCACGCGCGGCACTACACGCGCTCACCTTGTGCGAGCGACGCTGGAGGGCATCGCCTTGCGTACCCGCGATGTGCTGGAAGCGATGGCCAAGGATACTGGCCGGCCCATCAGGAGCATCAAAGTGGATGGTGGAGCATCCGCCAATGGCTTTCTGATGCAAGCGCTGGCCGATATCTCAGGCGTTGAAGTGCATGTAGCGGCCATCCGCGAGACGACTGCGCTTGGCGCGGCATTCATGGCCGGGTTAGGTAGCGGGTTATGGAAGGATCAAAGCGAAACGTCGGCCTTGTGGCGCGAATCCGCCAATTTCAGCCCGCGCAAAGACCGGGACGTTGAGCTGCTCTATCAACTGTGGCTCCGTGCAGTTGAACGAGCCAGGGGTTGGGCGGCACCTGTCTCGTTACCGGCATGATTGTGTGAATGGTCATTATCACGCGAGGACTACCCTGACGCCTATCTGGTGCAGGCGCGTCACGATCTCGCCATCTACCTCTTTGCCGGTGATGATCGTGTCAACCACGGCCAGCGATGCGACTGTGGTCAGCATGACTTTACCGAATTTGGTGTGATCTGCTACCACGATGCGCTGGCGCGCGCGTTCGATCATCGTGCGTTTGGTCCCGGCCTCCTCGAAATTGAACTCGGTCAGTCCATGTTCGATAGTGATGCCGCCGACGCCGATAAAGGCTTTGTCGACCTGGAAGCTGCGCAGTGTTTGCTCCGCGAGATGCCCGACCAGCGAAAGTTCACTGGCGCGCAGCTTGCCTCCGATCACGATGACCTGGATGGCTGCCTGGCTGGCGAGTTCCAGGGCTGCACGAAGATTGGTTACCAGCACCGTCAGGTTGCGTTTACCTTTGAGCGCGCGCGCGATTTCTAAGGTGGTCGTGCCTACATCGAGGATGATGCTGTCGCCATCGGTAATCATTTCTACGGCTTTGGCGGCAATACGTTTTTTCTCCGGGGAATATTGCGATTCGCGTGCAATGAAAGGCGGCTCATAGCTGGCGCCGCGCACACTGATAGCGCCGCCATGAACGCGCCGGATCAAGCCTTCCTGCTCCAGTTCTTGCAGGTCGCGCATGATGGTGATGTGCGAGACTTCGAAGCGCTTTGCGAGGTCGCGCACGGAGGCGATGCCGCTCGTTTCGATATCCTCGAAGATGCGTTGGCGCCGCTCCTGGGCAATCATCTTACTCTCTTTCGCGGATTTTCCTTCCATGCCTACAAGATAACATGGATGTGGCGTTCCAGCAAGCCTCTATTGGTCTCTCTACCTTTTCTGCTCAGGCTATATGTCAACATGATCCATGCTATGTCATGTTGCGTACCTATGTTTAGCACTGGCATACTCTATAGTGGATGTGGTATGTTTATGTATGAGAGTTGTATTCCTTCTCTGGAGCCTGGGAAAGAATAGTTCTTTAAGATGGAACGAGCCTGTATCCTGTGAAGGAAGACAATGTAGGTGTTGTACGAGTAAAGAAGGGACGGTTCTTGCCGATGATGAAAAAAGCCGAGAAGAAACGTGCTATGTTACTGGCTTATCTGGGCGACCTTAACCGGCCTTTGCGAGTTCGACCTGTAAACGTCATGGGACGTGATTGGTGGGCGGTTGATGGCGAGGACACCTGGCCAGGTATGGTTATGGATCTGCGCCGCCTGGGTTATGAGTCGATAGCATGGGGGGAAGAGGTGCTGGTACGCGAGGGCATGACAGCGTACGAACCGCAGATGGATAGTCCGGCTGGTCAGGAGGGGCTGAAGCCTTTCCCGCTCATCCATCCGACTATTCAGATCCGGAGAGAGTCATATTCGACCGACATTCCAGAGGTGAGTCACCTGGACGAGTATGGCGATGACGAGGAAATTGAGGAGGACGAGATCGCGCCTGACGAAGACCTTCAGTATGAGTAGCGCGCGAAGGTCTTTTTGATAGATGCGCTAAACTGGCACATAAGGGGTATCCTGCCATTAACAGCTTCGTTCATGGTAGTGGTGCCCCTTGTGTATATCGTATCCCACTCAGAGGGAGGTGTGCAGTGTCAGATAACAGCAATACAAGGCTCAGCTTCGCCGATGGACTCAGTCCCGAATATATTGCGAATCCCTATCCCCTTTACCAACAGCTTCGCGAGCAAGACCCGGTGCTGTGGGATGAACGTGTAGGTGGCTGGGTACTCACAGGATATGCTGATGTAGTAGCCGCTTTGCGCGATCCAAGATTTTCCGTTGCAGGATTTATGGAGAACACATCGTGGATACCCGAGGAGATGTTAGAGACGCTGGGACCACCCGTCCGTGCCATTACCCGGCAGATGCTCTTCCTGGACCCGCCAGACCATACGCGCCTGCGCGGGCTGGTAGCCAAGGCTTTCACGCCGCGAGTAGTGGACGCCATGCGGCCGCGCATTCAACAGGTAGCCGGTGAGTTGTTGGACGCAGTCCAGGCAAACGGGTGCATGAATGTCGTGCCGGATTTCGCCTACCCCCTGCCCGCCATCGTGATTGCAGAGATGCTCGGTGTGCCACCGGGAGACCGCGATCAATTTCTCAAGTGGTCGAGACAGTTCGGCGCACTGCTTGGAGGAGCGAATCTCACACTTGAAAGCGTTTTCCAGGCGCTGGCCGGCGTTTCCGAGTTCATTGAGTATTTTCGACAGATTATCAGGCGGCGGCGTACCGATCCCAAGGATGACCTGATGCAGGCTATGATCAATGCGGAAGAACAGGGTGGCGTACTGAGCGAGGAAGAGCTGCTTGGGAACTGTGTGCTCTTGCTGTCCGCAGGACATGGCACAACCACGCATCTGATAGGGAATGGCATGCTGGCATTGCTCCAGCACCCCGACCAGCTCCAGCAATTACGGGATGATCCCGCACTGATCTCACCGGCGGTCGTAGAATTATTGCGTTATGATAGTCCTGTCCAGTTGACCTCGCGCCGTGCCAAAGGCAACCTGGAGATCGGCGGTAAGCAGATCAGTTCAGGGCAAGAAGTCCTTATGTGCCTGGGAGGCGCAAATAGAGACCCTGCGCAGTTTGCAGAGCCGGACCGGCTCGACCTGCACCGGCAGGAAAACCGGCATCTCTCGTTCGGCCAGGGTATCCATTTTTGCCTGGGTGCGCCGCTTGCACGTGTCGAAGCGGAGATCGCCTTCAGCACTCTCCTGGGCCGCTTTCAGGCACTGCACTTAGATACTGAGATACTGGAATGGCAGCCAAGCCAGGTCTTCCGGGGGCTGAAAGAACTCCCTGTTAGTTTTGCGTAGCGCCATATATGGATAGATTGTTACACGCCCCCGATTTGAGCATGATGCCGCCTGGTTAGCTTTCCAGGCGACCCTGCACGTAAAGCCAGCGGACAAACGCCAGTCGATTCTGCTCGGAATCGGTCTCGTCATAGACTCCTCGCTGATAGAGCGCTTTGACTCTGAGGAGGCCAGCAATCTCATCGCTCGAAAACCCCCCCTGCTCGAGCTGCCAAATGTCCGTCATGACTGAGAAAGATTCTTGTGATTCCATGTTCATCGTCCTTATCTCTTCTTTCTAGAAGATTGGGAAGGCCCTGCACTAACCTTCTTTTATTGTGCGCAGGCACACCTGCAAACGCAGCGTGTGCCCTCTGATTCAATATTGCTGGATTCCATCACCCGCGAGCAGTTCCAGCCAGTATAGTGGCTAGCACACTCCCCACCTGGACCCAGGTGGGGAGTGTGCTCATCCAGGCTGTGTCCGACCTGAATTGCCACGGAACGGTAGAGGGATCTTGGCTCACTTCGATGGCGGCCATTGATAGGCTTTCGGAATAGCACCAGCATGGTTGTTCGTGCCAGATTCAGGCTGCCCCAGTATGGGCCATTGATAGGCGCTCAATACGTCCATCTTGCTCTGGTTGACCGTCTTCCAGTCGTACTCCAAGATGCCACCGGTATCTCCCGAGTCCGGATTCCACGACCAGTAGGTATAGCTCATGTTATTCGTTTTCAGGAACTGCCAGGAGACCTCCGGCCCGTAGTCATGGGCTGAGTACACCAGCTTGTCCGGCTCCGACAAACGCACGGGGTACTGCGCTGCTCCTTCGAGGTTGCCGCCCCACCAGTAGAAGTCGTAGTGAAACTGCTCGATGCCCTCGACGATAATCAACCAATCTGGATTGACGGCCAGGATGGCATTGCCCGCCTGCTCGGCAGCCAGACGCCAATCGGTGTTGGGGTTACCATCGCCCCAGGTCGCTGGACCGTGCGGTTCGTTGGCCAGGTCAGCCCCAATGATGGTATCATTCCCGCGGTAGTGCTGGGCCAGCATGACCCAATCATTGATCCAGCGCGACTGGCTCATTTGATTAGTGAACCACATTGGGGGCCGCAGGTCGGCCGTGGGATCATGCCGGTCGAGGATGACCTTCAAGCCAATCTTGCCGGCACCCTGGATAATGCGATCCATGAGTGCCAACCCGCTCAGGCCTTTGAGGTCAGGGTTCAGCTGGTAGTTGATCCCATTCGCCTTGTTCCCAGGGTCGAAGAGCTGATTGGTGAAAGGCAGGCGGATAGTGTTGAAGCCTGTCTGTGCGATCTGGTTCAGCATGTCTTTCCAGTTGCGCGCCCACAGCCCATGCGGGGCGAAGGTACTGGTCTCAAACCCAAACCAGTTAACACCTGAGAGATGCACTACGCAGCCCAACGAATCCACCAGCTCACTATGGAAGGCCGTGAGATACCCTACTCGATGAGCAGTTTGGCACGACCCTGAGACTTTATCCGAAAGCAAAGTAGTAGCAGGGGTACTAGTAGTGGGGGTACTACAGGCAGATAGGATTACTACCCCCAAAATAACTGCAAGGAAGGCTTGTATGCTTCTTCCGCGAAAGCCGGCTATGCAGAGACGTTTCAAATCACTTTTCCTTTCTATGTGATCAAAAAAACGGTTTACGTCCAGTCGGCAGGCGTTTTCCTTTCTAGTGATACCGGGTAACGATCAATCCATCCATAAGTCGATAGAATATTACTATCGCTCTACGAGTATGATGTGTGAGATATTTATGTAACTTTATGTCCCTAGGAACGGCATTAATTTAAGAGGAGTTTCATTTAAGGTGTAACCGCGATATGACAAAAAATTATAGACCTGGGAAGGTGATCAAGGATGCAGGCAGAAATATTTGACTCTTGGGTTGGAACGGTTGCCGCATCCCGAATCATTGGGATTCTCTACACTGAGTTCCGTGGATTGTGAAGGAACAGACATGTCATATCACTTAGCACTAGTATACACATTTTATGCTTGACTTTCCTGAAAAGCGCATCACGGATTTAACGCGAGCATCTCATGGTTGTGAGGATATATCCCTGCGGTTCGGTGCACGATGTCATTGCCGATGGCCTCATACATATATAGGACCCGTGCCCATCAGTCGTTCCCGTTCAGGACGATGCTCATGACGCTTTCATGGCGCTTCTTTCTCATATAAGACTGTGCTGGCGAATGTAAAGAAGAGGGACCATCTATAGAGGACCCGTTTCACGGGATAATGGGCGATCCTTTTCCGTTCATGACGATGCTCATGACGCTTTCATGACGCGCCCTGGTCATACTAGCAAGAGAGAAGACGGTGTGCGGCCAGTCGTGGCAGGAGCAATGAGGCTACCAAGACATAGGTGGGGTTTCATGGGGTATGTCGGACCAGGCCAGGATGCACACAGAGAGCAAACAAGCAAAAGGAGCGTTGTCTTATGGCGCAGCTAGAGATCGCCTATCTCCTACGACCGGGAACCCAGGAGTATTGGCGAAGACTTTGTCAGGAGGTAGCGGGATCACGCAGGGTCCAGTTTGAAGCATCCTGCCAGGAAGTGGGGATCACGCAGGTGCGTGGCCGGCTGGTGCAAATGCTTCGGGGCGAACTTCTGCTTGTGACAGTTCACATGCGGGAGCCGCACCAGGCCCTGCAAGAGTTTGCTAGCTCCCAGCGCCCGTTTGATGGCTGGCTGCGAGCGCAGCTCCAGGTCTTGCTCGGATGGAACATGCAGGATGTGTTACTTGACCCGCAAGGTGATCTGATCTTCGCCTGGCCAGGCGAACAAAGTGAAAGGCAGGGAGAGGCATATTCAATGCGAGACACTACGTTCTCACCAGAGATGTGAGATGACGTTCCTTGAGCAGATTTGAGGACGAACCTGGTAGTAGACTCATGTAATGCGGAGAGCCCTGGTGCCTGGAAAGCATGCCTGCTAGATGTGGGAGGAGCGGTAGGAAACGGGACTGTCGCGTGATCGCGCAGGCCCCCTCCGCTTGATTACCTGCAGCCTGGCACGTACTGCACCTACGGCTCACGGGTTCCAGGTTGGACAGACAGCGTGGTCGCCAACCCGGAACTCCGAGCAAGGTAATCTCGAGAAAGGTCGAACAATGTTTAGAACGTCTTTGGAAGGTTCACAGAACCGTTCGCAGTCCACGATCTTGCGCGTGCTACGCTACCCGATCGTGTGGCTAGAGCTGGTGGCCCTGCTGGCAACGCCCATGCTCATTCTGGGAACCAGGGGGGCTGTACAGGCCACCACTTCTACTCCCGCCGATCTGTTCATGCAATCGGTGGTCAAGCTCGATGGCACTCTTGGTTGGCATCAGCTCTGTCCGGCACTGCAGGCGCAGCTGCCTCTCTCGGAGCTCGCAAGCCAGGTGACGGAGCAGCGCATCGCCGAGTCCGGGCAGGATCTGACGCTCACCGTGGACTATATAGGGGCCCACACTCGACCGCAAGGCGGGCAGATCCGCATGTACGTAGTCACGGCACATCGACCCGATGGTTTGGTAGGGCAGAAGACGTACATCGTCTATACGCAGGTCAGCGGCTGTGTTGAGGACGTCAAGAACTTCTAGATCCTGTCAGCAGGGCGGAATGCAACCGACTCCTATTTCTCCAGTAGCTCTACGTATACGGCAAGTTGTCCTCCTGACAAGCGAGGGCCTCTGGAGAAACGCTGACGGGAAAGTACACAACGACGTCTGGGGCTCTTTCGTTCCCTCAACGGGAGTGGAGGCACCTCCACCCCCCTTTCTCACACCCTTGACGTCGTCTCTTTGAAAAAGAAAGGGAACGCTCCCTCACCTGCGCTGTGAGAGCAGGACACCGTGAGCGAGCATATCAAGCGATGGCACACCTAAACTACGACAATAACATCATCACGCAAGCACCAGCCGGTGCAGCTTCCGCGGAACCTCGCCAACATGACCGGGGCATGCCCGTCACACGTTGTTGGTCTGCGCTCGCAGGCCGCGTGCAGCGGCGCGCATTCCTGGCCAGGGTGAGCAAATTTCTGCTGGTCGGAGGGATAGGGGCGCTGGTGAACAGCCTCGCGCTGCTCCTCCTCTTTCAGCGGGCGCATCTGCCCCTGGTGCTCGCCTCGGTTCTGTCGGCAGAGGTGGCGATCATCCACAACTTCTGCTGGAACGACCGCTGGACCTTCCGGCGCACGCGGCTCTCCTTGCGGCGCTTCGCCAAGTTCAACCTGGTGTCGCTGGCTGGCCTGGTCATCACCACCTGCACCCTCTGGCTCCTGGCCGGGCACCTGGGTGTTTACTACCTGGCCGCCAATCTGCTGGGGATCGCCCTGGCGACTGCCTGGAACTTCGCGGTGAACGTGGTGTGGACGTGGGGAGGTGCGCGATGAACGCGATCCTGCTTGCTGTCGGTCATGCGGTGATGACGTGTGTGCTCGCCGGAGCGGTGACCCTCTCGCTCCTACTCACGATGCAGTCGGTCTATACGCTCTACATTATGGTCTACACCTGGGATCGGCCCGAGGCCTCCCAGCGGTCGAAGGCGCCCAACCGCTTTCTGCCACCTCACAAGTCCTTTACTGTGCTGCTGCCCGCCCGCCATGAAGAGGAGGTGATTCAGATGACCATCGAGCGCGTGGTGCGCGCCAACTACCCGCTGTCCTTGCTGGAAGTGATGGTGATCTGCTCCGCCGACGACAGCGGCACCATCGCCAAGGCCCAGCAGAAGGTTGCGCAGTTGCGCCGCAAGGGGGTGACGAACGTGAACGTGGCCGCCTTCAAGAACAAGCCCATCAACAAGCCGCACGGGTTGAACGTGGGCTTGCGCCACACCCACAACGAGGTGGTGACGATCTTCGACGCCGAGGACGATATCCACCCGGACATTTTCAATGTGGTCAACACTGTGCTGCTAAACGAGCCGGTCGCGGTCGTGCAGGGCGGGGTGCAGCTGATGAATTACCAGTCGAAATGGTACTCGGTGCTCAACGTGCTGGAATACTTCTTCTGGTTCAAGAGCCGGCTGCACTACCATGCGCGCCTGGGCATGACGCCGCTGGGAGGCAACACCGTCTTCTTCACGCGGGAGGTGCTCGAGCGCGTGAGCGGCTGGGATGAGCAGGATCTGACGGAGGACGCGGATATTGGTATCCGCATCAGTCTCCTGGGCGAGCGGATGCGCGTCATCTACGACGACCGCTACGTCACGCGCGAGGAGACTCCTCCTACGCTGAGCCAATTCATCAAGCAGCGCACGCGCTGGAGCCAGGGCTTCTTGCAGACGCTCTTGAAGGGGGAGTGGAGGAGGCTGCCCCGGCTGGGGCAGCGGCTGTTGGCGGTGTACACGCTGGGGTTTCCCGCCATACAGGCGGTGCTGGGGTTCTACATCCTGGCCTCGCTGATCATGATGTTCACGGTGAAAACCCCGGTGCTGATGGCTATCACGCTGGACCTGCCGTTCTACCTGCTGGCGGCTCACTTCATCCTGAATGTGATTGGGCTCTATGAATTCACCTCCGCCCACGGACTGAAGCCGACCTGGAAGACCCCGCTGGTGATGGCGCTGGGCTACCTGCCCTATCAGTGGGTGCTGGCCTATGCCTCTGTGCGAGCGACGCTGCGGCAGGTGCGCGGCATCAATAACTGGGAGAAGACCCAGCATATCGGTGCTCACCGGCAGGGACGAGCAGAGCCCCAGGCGGCCGGTGAGCAGGAGACGCGGGAGCTGGAAGCGACCTCGTCGCCAAGTTAAGGAGGAGAAATGCACGCTTTTCAAGATGACACATTATCCGTCCCCTCCCCAAGAGGGGTCGGCCAGAACGGGCGGGGCCCCCAGCAGCCAGCACCAAATGTGAGCACCCCTCAGACCGTGCTCACCCGGGTGCTGTTGCTGGGCTCGCTGCTCACGGGGGCCATCTCGCATGGCTACCACCTGTTCCTCTATCCGCTCTACATCACTGACGAGGGCATCTACATGGAGCGGGCGTGGTCGGTGCTGCGCGAGGGGCTGTTCTCGCCCTATACGTACTACTATGACCATGCGCCGGCAGGCTGGCTGGTCATCGCCAGTTGGGTGGCCCTGCTGCCCCACCAGTTCGAGGCCTTCGGCAACGCGATCAATACCGGGCGCGTGCTGATGCTGCTGGTGCACCTGGTGAGCGTCTACTTGCTTTTCCAGACCACCCGTCGCCTCTCGGGCAGCCTCATGGCGGCCGTGGTGGCCTGTTTCTTCTTCAACCTGTCGCCGCTGGCTGTCTACTACCAGCGCCAGGTGTTGTTGGACAACCTGATGGTCTTCTGGGTGCTGCTGAGCCTCTACCTGGCCAGCAGTGATGACCGGCGCATTCTTACCCCGCTCTTCAGCGGCCTGGCCCTGGGGATGGGGGTGCTGACGAAAGAGAACGCCATCTTCTTTATGCCTGTCATCGGCTACCTGCTCTACAGCAAGGTGCGCCCCCGGGGCAATTATCGCTTTGCCTTGAGCTTCTGGTTCTTCGGGGCGTTTTCGATCATTTCGCTGTACTTTTTATATGCTGTGCTCAAAAACGAGCTGCTGCCGGCGCATTTGAGCTTCAATCTCAATCAGCCACCGGCAGCGCACGTCTCCCTGCTCTACACCATTTGGCAGCAACTGCACCGCGCGCAGGGCGGCATTCTGGATCTGCACAGCCTGTTTTGGACGTTTTCGCTGGACGCCTGGCTGCCCAAGGACACCTTCCTGCTGGCAGGCGGGGCGGGGGCCATGCTCATCAACCTCTATCTTGGCCTGCGAGACCGCAAGCACCATCAGGGCGAGCTTATTGCCTCGCTGCTGGCACTGAGCTACATCTTCTACCTGGTGCGCGGCAGCGTGATGCTGGAGTTCTACGTCGTGCCTTTGGTCCCTTTCCTGGCCATGAATATCGCGATGCTGGTGAACCGGCTCCCGCTGCCGGAGACCAGGCAGCTCGGGTGGCTGTTCGGCATCGCCCGGACAGCCATACTGGCCGTGTTCTTCGCCGTGCTGCTGCTGCCGGCAGGAGGCTACCTGCTGGTGCATGACCAATTTGGGAAGGTGGTGCCGCACGACCTGTACAAGCTGCCGCTGACG